>ERZ836877.2867-NODE-2867-length-20926-cov-6.771405_pt1 | contig 20926 bp, 17 predicted proteins | sample MGYA00519469_ERZ836877 | MGnify/ENA primary metagenome ERZ836877 (study PRJEB31850, sample SAMEA3708809) | human gut metagenome | biome: human gut; feature: human-associated habitat; material: faeces | place: China | collected 2014 ... | reverse complement strand
AATTAACTTAGCAGGGGACAGCTGATACCGCAGGCTGATGTTATATGAGCAGAATTACTAGCACAGGTTTGATGAATATATATTAAGCAATGTGCAATGCTTATATGGTAAGCACAGGCTTGATGAATATACATTAAGCCGGGTGCAATGCTTATATATGAAGCACAATCGGTTATGTTTTCGATATCTCCTGCACCACAACTACAGGAGATAAAATGGATACAGAACACAAAGAATATGTTAAGCAGGAATGGGAGAGGGTCAATTCGCTTGTAGATACATTGACACTGTTTGACGATGAACTGATGGGCAGGGTATTTGACAAGAATACTCAGGCAACGGAGCTTGTACTTAGGCTTATACTTGGCAGAAATATCAAGGTCATAAGTGTGAATGGCCAGAAAGAAATCCGCAATGCCAAGGTTGGAGGGCGCAATATCATACTGGATGTACACGCAATTGATGTGGCTGGCGAAGAAATGAACATTGAGGTACAGGGAGGCTCTGAAGGTGCGCACGTCCGCAGGGCGCGTTATCACAGCAGTATGCTGGACACAGGAATGTTAAAGGAGAGCCAGCCGCTCAAGGAATTGAAGGATTCCTATGTAATATTTATTTATAAGCGTGATAAGTTTGGGAAAGGTTTACCGTTATACCATGTAGACCGATATATAAAAGAGACAGAAGAAACATTTGGTGACGGTTCACATATCATTTATGTGAATGGCAGCTATAATGGCGATGACGCAATCGGCAAGCTGGTGAGCGACTTTCATCAGACCGATTCGGAGAAGATGTATTATAGTTAGCTGGCAGACGGAGTGGAACATTACAAGGAGACGGAGAAAGGGCGTGGGAATATGAGTGAGGCTGTTGAAAAATATGCAAGGGAATACGCAGAGGAATGTGTGAAAGAATACGCGATAAGGGAGAAGATAACGTCTGTAAAAAATCTTATGAAAAATATGAAGCTTACGCTGGAGCAGGCACTTAATGCCTTGGGTATACCGGACAAGGATAGGGAACAGATAATTAATCAGTTGCAGAAATGAGTATATCTGATAGGGGATTAGTTGTATGTGACTGAATCAATATATTAAAAAGGTAATTGATGACTATGTATTAAGAAACGTCTCCCTAGAAATATTATTGTAAAACCAGGGCTTCCATGCCGGAGAAATTCGGCATGGAAAGATTCAAAACAAATGATAGGTTAAAGAAGTAATTTTTTGTCCCCTCCGTTCCTGATGGTCCGGAGGGGATTTATATTATTTGTATCTACATGACTAATATCAGGTTTCCTGATTCCCTGTCTCCGAACCCGGAGGAGTCATGCTGCCGTCACCATCCGGAGGCATCATATCCGAGCTGCCCTCAGGGGGTGTCATACCATCCGGAGGCATCATATCCGAGCTGCCCTCAGGGGGCGTCATACCATCCGGAGGCATCATATCAGAGCTGCCCTCAGGGGGCGTCATACCATCCGGTGGCATCATATCTGAGCTGCCATCCGGAGGAGTCATGTCATTGTTTCCATCAGGCCTTTGACCATCAGAGCCGTTGTTTTCCCTATTCGGTCGCTGTTCATACGTATTTTCATTTTTTCTGTCGGGTCTCTGACCACCCATGTTGTTAGTGTCGCCGTTATTGTTACCATTGTTACCGGAAAAGCCACCGTCATGGAAGCCGCCGCCACCCGGGAAGCCGCCCATTCCCATGCCGCTTCCATATATGGTGCTGTCCATTGTTACTGTGGTTTCATAATTGCCCGCCTTGATGGTGTAGGTATTTCCGACTACGATATCGGGTGAGCTTATGACAACGCTGCTGTAGGTCTTGTCGGACTGCCATGAAAGCAGCGTACTTCCGGACTCATCGAGAAGACTGATTGTTGTTCCTGCGGACTGTGTGGTGAAAGAGACAAGAATACTTCCTTGGGTAGAATCCGAACCGAAATTCTCAGCCATTCCCGATGCTCCTGCCGCAATCAAGGTTCCGCCTGTGATAGTTGCCTCGCCGTCATAGTCGAGGGCACCATCGGCACTTGATTCAGGACCGGATACATAGATTACACCACCTGTAACGTATAGGTTTCCGTTGGAATCGATACCATCGCCATCGGCATTGATGGTTATTGTTCCACCATTGATGTAGATGTTTGCATCGGAATCAGCAGAGAAAGCATCATGTCCAAAACCGCCAAAGCCGCTTGAATCGGTGCCGCCGGCTGCATTTATACCATCATCCGAGGCGTTAATGTTTATTGTGCCATCGTTAACTGTTATGGTAAGTCCTTCCAGTCCCTCGTAGCAATCGGTGATGTCAATGACACCACTGTTGATTATCAGATCATTGTCGGCATGCAGACCGTCATCGCCTGTCGCAATCGTGAAGCTGCCCCCGTTGATGGACATATCAGAGTTGCTGTGCAGGCCATCATCGGTGGTGCTGATTGTGAAGGTACCGTCATTTACAATGAGGTTACCGGCTGCCTTGAGTCCCTTTGCACTGTCATCGCTTCCAGTGCCTTCAATTGTTATGTCATAGCTTCCGTTGTCTATCATAAGATAATATCCTGCGCTTATGCCATCTCCCTGTGCCGTTATATTTAAGTCTCCACCGGCAATATAGACGAAGCCAAGAGCTTCATCCTCGCTGTTTTCGGCATGGATACCATCCTTGCCCGATACTATTGTGAAGCCTCCATCGGCTATCCTTATGCTGTCATTTGCGGAAAGACTGTGGCCTGCTGCGGTGATATTGTATGTCCCGCCTGTGATTACAAGATCATCCTTTGAGACAATTCCATGACCGGTGCCGGCGTTTATGGTAAGAACACCGCTTCCGTTGAGTGTAAGGTCGTCCTTGGAAAAAATGACGGCGTCAATATTGTTGTCATCTATTGCGATATATTCACCGCCGTTAGAAAGTGTATTTTCGGAACCGGCAGCAAGAGTTATGAATACCTTATCTGCATTGCATACATAGATTGCCGCGGATGTGCTGCTGTTTATGCTGGCATTGTCAAGCACGAGCTGGATTTTGGCATTTTTGTCCGCATCTATAATTATCATTCCGTCATCTAATGTGCCGGATATAATGTAGATTCCCTCCTCCGATATCGTGGCTGTTGAGCCGGATATTGCGACTGAGCTGGAGGAGCTGCTTATACTGTCACCGTTTAAGGTAAGTTTTACACTTGTGCTCTCGTCATAGCCGATTTCCTTGTCACGATTCGTGAACATATCCGATGTATCAATGGATGTGGCATTGGATACGGTGGTTGCGGAAGATGAGCTGTTGGAGGCTGAGCCTGAGCTTTCATTTGTCGAGTTATCCGATGAGTCTCCATCGGTATTTTTTTCTGCTGCTGCGGAAGCGTCTGTTGAGCTTGTCGTGACCCCGCGTGAACTGTCATTTGCGGTTGAACCGGAATTGTGTACACTGCATCCTGTAATCAGCATTGCAGATATGAGGGCGGCAGATATTGTTTTAATATATTTATATTTAATCATATTGTGTCTCCTTTCTGAGCGTGTTTATTAGATAATTGCAAAACTCTGTTTGTATCAGCCGTACGTTGTGCAACTTTACTAGTACCTTTCCGGACACATTAGTTCGACATAGTCGGACTATTACACTCCTTGAAATCAGTAGCGGTACATAAGCGGCTAAAATACAGCCGCTAAAGACATTAGTTTGCTACGCAAACTATTACTGGTTTCAAAAAGTCCGGCGGTGTACTAGTAAAATTGCACAATGGTTTACCGTAAAATTTGAGTTTCGCAATTGCCTATGTGTTTATAACATTATAGCCTGATTATCCTGCTTAGAAACCGTAATTTCAAGGTTTCCATTGCGGCAGCGCAGCTTGTTGAGCATTTCCTTGACAGAAGCGCTGCTAAGAAGGGTAATGTTATATGTCAGTCTGAACATGCTCCCCATGTTGGTTGTTTTTACCTGTGTAAGCTCGAACTCGGAGGTATATTCCTTGAAAATTTCTTCAAATACCTCATCATAGTCTAAGTCCTCAGGAATTGTAATGTGTAGTGTCTTGTAGAGCGCACCCCTGTCCTTGCTTTTTCTTTCAAGCTCTGTATATATAATATAGATAACCGCCATAATCACACTGAAGAGAATAGCGTAAGCAAGGTAGCCCATTCCTGTTATAAGTCCAGCTGCCATTGCAAGGAAGATAGCACCGATTTCCTTGGCTGAACCGGGAGCGGAACGGAAGCGTACCAGCGAGAAGGCTCCGGCTACGGCAACACCTGCACCGACATTTCCGTTTACCATCATGATTACCATACATACGGTGGCAGGCAGGAGTGCCAGCGTGACAACGAAGCTCTTAGAACTTCTTGTGCGATAAATATACATTCCTGCGAAAATCAAGCCGATTAAAAGTGCTGTTCCGATACATAGGAAAAAATCTGTGACGGATATAACATTCGTCAAATCTGAATCAAAAATTCCTCTAAAAATATTATTTGTCATTGTGTTTAATCTCCATTCTTTAATATGTAATAATTATTCCGGAAGCTGAGTTTATCTGTATATTCATAGTCTGATTGACTAAAGCTGCGGTGGCGTAGGATATTTGCATCGGTTATAAGCATTTAGTTAACAGCATTTGCGGTGCAGTATGCAGGGAATAGCGGACTGTTTAAAATGGTGTCATGGTTGAAGCCGTACATGCATTTGTTGTTTAGAACCATGTCCTTGTATGCAGCTCCGTACTTGGAAAAGGATGTCTTGTATATTCTCTGTCCGGTGAGAAAATCGGTCATCCACATAGGAATGCCGCCTGGAGTTTTGATTTCCATGAGCACCTGATTTTTTTCGATTATAGGTGTTCCGTATATTTCACCGGATAATGATATGTCTTCATCGCGGTAGAGAATGTTCTCATCAAAGGTTACGCGGAAATCGCTGCCGTCCGTTGAGTAGAATGCCTCGCGCTCGTAGCTTAGGAACACTGCAGGTCTTAATGTTCTGTAGTAGCTGCAAAAATAATTTATCTCATCAGCAATCTGTGAGCTGGATGGAAGTGGGCGGTGCGTGGTGAGCGCTTCCATCGTCTCATCCAGTGGGAGGACAAGTCTCCTCTTGTAAACTACGGATTTATACTTTTTCTTTAATTCCACGAAAACATTGTCATTTCCGGATACGTGGCTGTAGCTTCGTATTCTCAGCTTTTCCTTGTATGGCGGACCTTCGATTGAATGTCTTACAAGTCTGTAATTGTCGGTATCAAAATAGATATTTCTTATAGTCGTATGTCCGTATTTGTCAAGCGCCATATGTCCATCCATGATTTTTAACAGAAGCTTTTGCTGCTCCCTGGTCATAAGGTACTTTAGCTCATATCGTTTGAATACTGTCTGAACTGCCATATTAACCACCTCTTTATGTGTTTTGTTCTTTGTATGAGATGAGTTTAAGCCGCGAACCCTAAATCAACTTAAAAATAATTTAAAGCTTTTGTAAAGTGGGTGTAATTTCACAGAATGTTCAAATTTCAAATCCGGCTTGCAATCCGGGAATTTTATATCTATTATAAATTGTATAATCCGGGTAACAGTGCGGGCACTTTGCTGTTAACACATGTTCTGCCCCAAACATCTTTATAATGAAAAACCGTGAAAAAATAATGTGATTGGAGGATGTTTTATATGAGACTTCTTCTTGCGGAGGACGAGAAATCGCTTTCCAGAGCGGTGAAAGCTATACTTGAAAAAAATAATTTTTCCGTGGATGCCGTATATGACGGTGCGGAGGCGCTGGAATATCTTGAGAGCGGCAACTATGACGGAGTGATAATGGACGTGATGATGCCCAAGATGGATGGAATTACGGCACTTAAGAAGCTGCGCACGGCAGGAAATATGGTTCCGGTGCTGATACTGACAGCGAAGTCTGAGATAGATGATAAGGTGGAGGGACTTGACAGCGGCGCCAATGATTATCTTACCAAGCCGTTTGACACGAAGGAGCTGCTTGCGCGAATCAGGGCGATGACAAGAAGCGCGAATGCCAATATACATGCGGATTCCTCAATGCATGTCGGGAATATAACGCTTGATACTGCAAGCTATGAGCTGTCATCACCTTCCGGTTCATATAAGCTTGCGAACAAGGAGTATCAGATGATGGAGATGATGATGGCAAATCCCAAGCAGCTCATATCCACGGAGCGCTTCATGGAGAAAATCTGGGGCTATGACAGTGAGGCGGAGATAAACGTGGTATGGGTGTATATTTCTTATCTCAGAAAGAAGTTAGAAGCCCTGAATGCCGATATACAGATAAAGGCAACCCGGAATGCGGGGTATTCGCTGGAGGAGAAAGCAGGCAGGCATTAGGATTGATATGTCTGGATAACTGAGAAACGCGAATTCTGCAACTATCTTTAATGAGAATGAGGATACCATGATAAAAAAACTTCGTAAAAAGCTGGTGGCGGTTGCCATGCTGTCACTGTTTATTGTACTTTTTATTATAATAGGTACGGTTAATGTGCTAAATTACACCAGGATGGTGGATGATGCTGACAGAACCTTGAATATTTTAAAGGAAAATAACGGAAGCTTTCCAAGACCGGATATGTCGCATGGGCATGGGGGTGAGATGTTTAAGGGAATGTCGCCGGAGGCACCGTATGAGAGCAGATATTTTTCGGTTATGATGGATAGCAATGGAAATGTGAGCACCATAGATACGGGAAAGATTGCCGGGACGGATACGGATGAAGCGGCAGAATATGCGGTGAAAGCCTTAGCCAGCGGCAAAACGGAAGGCTTTATGGGACAGTATAGATTCACTTTAAAGGAAGCCGATAGCGGAAGCCTTATCATATTTCTGTATTGTGGCAGGGGACTCTCAAATTTCCATTCGGTATTATTTATAAGCACCGCCATATCGATTGCCGGTATGCTTGCAGTGTTTCTGCTTCTTGTATTTTTCTCTGGAAGAATTGTGAAGCCTGTGAGTGAGAGCTATGATAAACAGAAGCGGTTTATAACAGATGCAGGGCATGAGCTTAAGACACCGCTGACCATAATTGACGCTGATGCGGAGCTGGTAGAGCTGGAATGTGGTGAAAGCGAGTGGCTTGACGATATCAGGAAGCAGACAAAGAGGCTCACAGCATTGACAAATGACCTCATATACCTTGCAAAGCTGGAGGAAGGACAGAGAAATACCGTAAAAATAGAGTTTCCATTGTCCGATGTGGTGGAGGAGACGGCAGAAGCTTTCAGGGCTCGTGCCATCAATGAGAATAAGAAGCTTGAGCTTGACATACAACCCGGAATATCCTATATCGGGGATGAGAAGGCGGTAAGGCAGCTTGTCTCAATACTTGTGGATAATGCAGTTAAATACGCTGATAGCGAAGGAAATATCAGGGTGAAACTATCAAGCATTGCAGGGAAGCAGAACACAGCTTCAAAGTCAAAATGTCAAAATTCGATTTCAAATAAAAAATCCTCTGTTGAACCGAGGCAGGCAGCGCTAATAAAGCAGCCCGCTGTATCAAGGACGATAAAGCTTGAGGTATACAACACCTGCGTACACATCGATGCGGAGAGTGTGAAGCATCTTTTTGACCGCTTCTACAGGGCAGAACAGTCGCACAACTCCCAGACCGGAGGTTACGGCATAGGACTTTCTGTGGCTAAGGCGGTTGTTGAGGCGCACGGGGGGAGGATAAGTGCACGCACGGACGATGGTAAATCGCTTGGAATAACCGTGGTAATGTAAATCTGGGACAGGGGTCTGACACCGGCGTCCCAACATTGGGACACCGGTGTCAGACCCCCTGTCCCAGCCAATTAAAAAGGAGCCTCAAGGCTCCTTTTTTGATTATTTATTCAATCTCAACATTTCAGTATAAGCGAGAAGGAACGGTCCGACGCCCTTAGCGTCATCCTTTACAACAGGCTCTGACATATAGTAGTCGAAGGTTCCGGAACGCATCTGCTTGCCGCCAAGACCTGCTACGAGGCAGATACCGCCAAGGTGCATTTCTCCGTTCTCATCCTCAGAGAGGTACTTGTCACATACGCCGTTGAATGCCTTTACACCGTACTCACGGTAGCTCTCAGGGAGATAGCCGAGGCGGACACCCTTTAAAAGTGCGTAAGCCATGATGGAGCTTCCGCTTGTCTCAAGATAGTTAGGCTCAAGCTTGCCATAGTTGACAACCTGATACCACATGCCGCTCTCATCCTGATACCTGAGCATTGCCTCCATGAGGTCTGTGAAGGTATTTCTTAACAGCGCTGTATCCTTGCACTCAGGGTCAGCCTTATCTATGGTGTCGAGAAGTGCCATAGAGTACCAGCCGAGGGCACGAAGCCAGAAGTTCTGTGAAAGACCTGTGACAGGGTCGCACCAGAACATTTCGCGTGAGTAGTCATAGGCATGCTTGTAAAGACCTGTAACAGGGTCTTTCATATTCTTTATGACGTTCTTGAACTGAAGGAATATATCATCATAGTTCTTCTTATCGTTAAAACGTGTCTCATATTCCATATAGAATGGCTGGCACATATAAAGACCGTCAAGCCATACCTGATTAGGGTAGATATTCTTGTGCCAGAAGCTTCCCTCTGCAGTACGAGGCATGAGCTTAATCTGGCTGTAGATAAGGTCGATAGCCTTGCGGTATTTCTCCTTGCCTGTGAGGTCATAAAGCTCAAAAAGAGTCTTTCCGGCATTGACATTGTCGATATTAAGTTCTGATACATCGTAGCCGTCGATTGTTCCGTCATCGTGAACGCGGTAGTCGATAAACGCATCCGCAAAATCAAAGTATTCCTGCTTTCTGGTGATGGAGTACATTTCAAGAAGTGCCTTAATCATGCACCCGTCTATGTAATTCCATGTGGACTTAAGTCCCTGCAATATCTTTTCTATATTCCAGATAGGTCTGTCCGGTGTGCTCTTGGTGAGAAGCTCATCAATGTACCTGTCTATTACCTTGTAATCCATATATTTCCTCCATGTCCAATCCTGATTTATAATTATTATAAAACAAATTATTCCCCAAAACAATAAGTAATTGTACTTATTGTTTTGGGGAAAATACGCATTTCTTGTGGTTTTTTCCGATTATATCATAATTTATATCATAATCCCCGATTTTTCCTTATTCTTGTCGATAATCTTATTGAGTCTGCGGAATGGTATTGCACCGACAAGTCCGATAAAGAGTGAGACGAGAATATATACCGAAAGCTTTGCGATATATCTCCAATAGTCATCCTCATACAGTCCCGCGATTGCTTCCTTCATGGCGTTCATGCCGAACTGGAAGGGAAGGTAATTGTACAGCGAATGAAAGACCTTAGGGAGCGTCTCTATAGGGAAGGTACATCCGGCACCCGCAACCTGGACAACCATTACAACTACCGCGAGAGCCTCTCCTATGTTGCCGAGAGCGACTGTCAGTGAGTATATGAACAATGTGAATACGAAGCTGCACATTGCACCGGCGAACCAGAACATCACAGGGTGTTCACACTGTATTCCTATGAAATGAAGGTCGCCGAGGACGGTTATGAGCGTCTGCAGCTGTCCTACGAGGAAGAAGAGAATATATCTTCCAAAGTAGGCATGGCGTGGGGCGATTCCTGTTACACCCGGTATCGGATGAACATTTACATGTACGATGGCAACAAGTATGAGCGCTCCTACCCACAGGGCAAGCACGGTATAGAATGGAGCCATCGCCGAACCGTAGTTTTCAATAGGGTAGACATGCACCGTATCGAGTGCGACAGGGGAGGCGGCGAATTCTCCGAGAAGCTCAGGGTTGGTATCAATGATATCCACAAGCTTGTTATAGTTCTCGTTGTCTGACAGCTCATTCATATTGTCAGTGAGTGTCTTAATATAATCTGACAGCTCCTGCGCAAGTTCAAGAGTTGTGTCAAGGTTGGTATTGCCGTCCGCGAGTGTGTCCGAGTAATTGGTGAGTACGTTGTCCGTGCTGTTAAGATTTAAGTTGAAGCCGGAAAGTGCGTTTACGGTAGTGTTAAGCGCTGCCTGTGCATTTGTTATTGTGGAGCTGAGCTGGGGCTTGACCGAATTGCTGTATGTGTTCTTCAATGCTGCTATGTCATCGGAGCAGACTTTAATCTCTGCCTGAACCTTGGCAATCAGGTCATTGGAGTTAGCGACAGCGACTGCTGCCGATGAGCCTACACGGTCTGCATCTGATTTGATTGTGTCGAACTGTGCACGGATGACGTTTATCTGTGCATTTATTTTTTCATCGCCCTTGGACTCTATTCCGGATACTGAGCTGTTGAATATATCCTTTGCGTAAGGAATCATATTATTCACAGCACCTATTCCATTTAATACTGCCTTGGATATTGCCTGGGCAGATGAAAGGTCGCTGTTTACCACATTGGATATCATGGTAAGGGTATTGTCAATCATGTCAAGGCTTGTAAGCATCATATCGGATACGGTGTTTACAGTGCTTGTGGAGCTGTTGACCATTGTCTGCATGCTTGAAAGGGAGGTTTTGCTGCTGTCAAGTACAGTCTCAAGGCTTGGAAGCATAATCTTAGTTGTCGCAATTATGCTCTGTGCGGAATCCATAATACCCTTGAAGGACGATAGTATGCTTATATATGTGTCCATGTCATCGGAGAGAGCGGTGAGCTTCTCTGTCATGGTATCGGCTATGCTTACACCATCACTGTCTGTTGAGGATATGACATTGCCTGCCTTCATTGCCGATTCCGCAAGTGTGCTTATGAATGTGGCATTGACCTGCTGACGGACGGATTTCTGTGCTTTCTGGGTAATCTTAGGAGCGATTGCGTTCTTCTTTCCGTTCTCATAGTATATAATCTGCGGATGCTCGAGGTCACCGCCGAGAAAGCTCACCATATCCTCGGAAAATGTTGCTGGGATAACAAGTGCGGCATAGTAATCTCCCGCCTTGACACCTTCGATGGTAGCTTCGGTGTTATCGGTAAATACCCATCCGATAGTGTTGTTGGACTTGAGGGCATCGACAACTGTGGTTCCTATGTTAATCTCAAGTCCCGAGATTTCTGCGCCCTCATCGTTGGAAATGACAGCTACCTTAATATTTCCGGTTGAGCCTGGACCATATGGATCCCAGTTGGAAAAAATGTTAAACCATGCATACAGTGAAGGAAGAATTGAAAGACCAAGAATAATCACAACAGCGATTACGTTGGTGGATATTTTTTTCATATCGTTGGTGAATACTTTGAGTATTTTATTCATCGAATGCTTCCTCCTTTGCTATATTTTTTGAAAGCTTGTCTTTATCAGCTTTTTTGGATTTATCTTTTTTCTTCTTTTTCTTTTTTGAACCGTCTTTTTTATCGGATTTCTTATCCTTTTTCTTTTTGTTCTTGTCCTTCTTTTTATCGCCCTTTTTGGATTTGTCTTTCTTTTTCTTATCCTTATTTTTTATTTTTTCGGATAATCCATCTCCGATGTCATCCTGCGGCTCATTCAGGCTTTCCTTTATCATGTCCGTGTCGATATCGCAGGTATATTCATCCACGCTGTCATCGGAATTATCGGAATCCTCGTCAATATTCATCGATGCCTTGGCAGAAGCTATAATATCACGCGCCTCAGCCTTGACGGAGGCAAGCTTTCCGCTCATATCATTCATTCCGGATTCAAGGAGAGGAACCGGTTCGGCATCATTTCCTGTGATAGAGTTAATGCGGTGCTGCAGATTATAATCTCCGTATTCGACAACTATCAGATATGAAGATATTGCAAAAAGCGATACAATCCACAGAATAAGCCATATAACCTTGTTGCTGTCCGTTATGAACATGAGTGCAAGGAATATCATCGGGATGATGAGCACACATAACAGACCTATATGAATACGCTTCAGATTCTGTGCATGAAGCCTGTCCTGAAAATCGACAAGCTCACCATATATATCCGAATTGTTCTGATTTATCTTTTTCCTAGACATATACAATCTCCTTTTATTTTATTTACATCATTCCCGTATCTTCCATCCGCTCCTCCACGAAGTGGTTAATCTTCATAAACGGTATTCGTATTACAAGTCCGATTACAAGAGCTGCCACAACGAATATCATAAGCTGGGCAAGATTGGTGATATAAGCTGAACCATACATTCCTGCAACAGTCTCACGCATCGCGTTGATTGCGTAAGGGAATGGGAAGAAAATGTATATGTTCTGGTATACCTGCGGAAGCATCTCGATAGGGAAGGTTCCGCTTGAACCTGCAATCTGAAGTACCATGACAACGACTGCGAGAGCCTTGCCGAGGTCACCAAATGAGATGGCAAGTGAATATATCAGCAGTGTGAATGTAAAGCTTGCAAGCACAGCCACCAGATAGAATAATCCGGGTTCTAACACCTGGCTGTGAAGCAGATGAATATCGCCTATTACTACTATAGCTGCCTGAATCTGTCCTAGAAGGAAGAAGGTGAGGTACCTTCCGAAGAACAGGTGGCGTGGTTTTACGTTCACAAGTCCTGCAGGGTCTGCGTGAACCTTGACAAGTGATACGAGGAGTGTTCCACCTACCCAGAGTGCCAGAATGGTGTAGAAAGGTGTCATTCCGGAACCATAATTCTCAACAGGGTAGATTTCCTCGGTAACCATATTTACAGGCTCGGCGAAAAATTCGCCATACAGCTCCGAGTCACCGCCGAGGAACTGCGTAACCATATCAATCTTGTCACTCTCAGATGTGTTTTCTATCCAGTCAATAACACTGTCAAGCTCTTCAATGACACTTTCTATAACCTCTTTAATCTGGGAGAGGCTCTCGTTTGATTTATCAACAGTGGTGCTGACGCCGTCAAGGATTTCATTTGCATCATTAAGAGCGCTTGTAAGGCTTGTCATGATGGAGTTGACACTTGACAAGGTCTGGGATATTGAGTCATTAAGGCTGTTAAGCTGTGGCTCAACACTGTTTACATAGTTGGAATACAGGTCATCAAGCTGCTTTTTACAGGATGTAAGGGAGGACTTTATTCCGGACACCATACTGTCCACAGCCGCCTGTGTGAGCACTCCGTTGCCGCCTGCCTGTGAGGCAAGAGAACCGATTGTATTTATTATCTGGTTTACAATTGTATCTAATACACCGAGTTCAGGTGGGGTTGATATATCAGCGTTGGTAACATAATATTCCGCAATAAGGAGCTTAAGACTCTTCATCTGCGTGCTGAGCTGGGTGACATCAGCGTTAAGCCTGGAAATACTGTCTGCAAGGGTCTGTGAGTCCTGTGCAAGAGTGGTATTGTCAAGCAAGGTGGCAATGTTATCAAGAGACGTAGACATATCAGTGATTGTAGTTTTAAGCTGTGTGCTGAATGTGCTAAGCGCAGTGCGGCTGTTAGAAAAGGAGGCCTGTGCGTTTTTAAGGCTGGCGGTCGCACTGCTTATACCGGAGGCAAGAGTGCTTATCTGGGAACCGGTGTCGCTAAGCGTGCTGCTAAGATTGCTGTTGCCGTTTATCAGCATGTCGAGTGTCTTATTATAGGAAGAAAGATTGTCACGAAGACGGACAAGCTTATCATTCAGAGTGGTGGCACGATCTTTTTCCTCAATATCTGAGGAGATTGTGTTTGTCTCTGTGAATATGGTGCTTACAACAACCTCAATGAACTTAGTGTTGATAGTCTGCTGGAGGGAACCGACAGCGGTATCGGTTATCTTGGTTGCTATGGCATTCTTCTTTTCGTTGTCATAATATGTAATAACAGGATTCTTAAAGCTGGTGTCGAATACGGTGTACATGCTTTCCGTAAAGTCGGAACCGATTGTGACTCCTGCATAGTAATCTCCGGCTTCAACTCCGGCAATTACATCGTCTGCGGTATCACATGCAACCCAGTCTATGCTGTCATTGGTCTTGAGTTCTTCCAAGACATCGGCGCCCATGTTCTTGTAGGTGCCGTCCTCAAGAGTATAGCCCGCATCCTCGGAGGCTATGGCAATTTTAATGTTAGATGTGCTGCCGTAGGGGTCATGGTTAGAGTAGATGTTAAACCAGGCATACAGCGATGGCAGAATGCACAGACCAAGTGCAATAGCCAGAGCGAAAGGACTTCTTATCAGTCTTTTTAAGTCCCGCACGAAGATGGTCAATGTATTTTTCATAGTTAATTCCCTTTCTTTTCTTATGACTTCCTTATATATGGTATTATATAGTTTATATGCTCACAGTCAATGTGCACACCGACAAAATACTAAGTATTTTCAAAGGAGTGCCTGAGCAATGACATTTTTGTGTCAACGAACCTTATAATATCACATATTAGATAAATGACCAGTAGTCACTTTCTAAATTTTTTATAAAATTTATTTATAATGGCATTTTTGTTGGGTGGCATGACCTACTTAAATGGTCTTAAAGTACCATTGATAAAAAAATTAATACTTGCTTTTTTAAATTTTGTGAGTAAAATATGTGAATGTATCAGTGAGCGCAGAAAGCACCCACATATTACATAAAAACTAAATATAGAGAAAGGAGTGAGTTCATGGGAGATTTGAAGGAAAAGATAATGGAAGAGCTCAACTGTGAGACAGTCTTTACCATTCATATCGGAAGCTTTAATATTCCGATTGCCGAGTCGACGGTGATTACATGGGTTATCATGGCTATTCTTTTGGTACTGTGTATTTTCCTCACAAGAGGGCTGAAGGTTAAGAATGTGAGCAAGAGACAGCTTGTTGCCGAATCCATTGTAGGCTGGCTTGAGAAGTTTGTCATCGGAATGACCGGGGAAGAAGGAAAAGCCTTCGTGCCATATCTGTGTTCGGTGCTTCTGTACATAGGCTTTGCTAACCTGATTGGTCTGTGCGGAGTTAAGCCGCCGACGAAGGATCTCAATGTAACAGCAGCACTTGCCGTTATGAGTATTGTGCTCGTCCAGTACGCGGGAATACACAGGAAGGGCTTTAAGGGCTGGCTTAAGAGCTTTACTCAGCCGATGGCTATTGTAACGCCAATTAACATTCTTGAGTTATTCATCAAGCCGTTGTCACTTTGTATGCGACTTTTTGGTAACGTATTAGGTGCGTTCGTTATTATGGAGCTGCTTAAGTCGTTAATTCCGGTTGTACTGCCGGTACCATTCAGTTTTTACTTTGATATTTTTGACGGTTTAATCCAGGCATATGTATTTGTATTTTTGACATCACTTTATATTAAGGAAGCAGTCGAAGAGTAAGCGGCTGCACATGTAAGCCTGTCACTGCGGCAGGCAGGACAAAGTAAATTTAATAATCTATTGACATGCCGCCAGACGGCAGAACGGAGGAAAATATGGGAATTGCATTAGGAGCAGGAATTGCAGCATTAGCATGTATAGGAGCCGGTATCGGTATCGGTATCGCAGCAGGTAAGGCAACAGAGGCAGTCGCTAGACAGCCTGAGGCAGAGAGCAAGATAACAAAGCTTTTACTTTTAGGTGGTGCGCTTGCAGAGGCAACTGCTATTTACGGTTTCGTTGTAGCTATCCTTATTATCATCTTACTTGGTTAATCAGGTTAGAAAAATATAAGATAAGGAGAGGATAGCATGTTAAGAATAGATATTAATCTGTTATTTACCGTTATCAACCTGATTATCATCTATGTAATCATTCGTAAGCTTTTATTTAAGCCTGTTAAGAAGATTATCGCACAGCGTGAGGCTGAGATAAATAAGCAGTACGAGGATGCAAAGGCGACTCAGGACAATGCGGCTGCACTTAAGGTACAGTATGAGCAGGCATTGAGCGGAGCACAGGAAGAGAAGGCAGCAGTTATAAGCGATGCGAGAGTTAAGGCAGGAGCAGAGTACGACAGAATCGTTACGGATGCTAAGACAGCAGCAGATAAGCTTATGGACGATGCGAGAAAAGAAGCAGTTAAGGAACAGGAGAAGACCATCAAGCAGGCCAAGGATCAGATTGAGGAGCTCGTTGTTGCAGCTACAGCTAAGGTTGTGGCTTCAGGACAGGGTGAGGCTGCTGACAGGGAACTCTATAACCAATTTTTGACAAAGACGGGTGAGAACAAGTGATTAGTACAGCAAAAGATTATGCTAAGACATTGCGCGAACTGAATATTGCAGCGAACATAGTGGGACAGGCAGATGACATCTTTACTGCTGTACCGCAGATTGCAGAGGAATTTGCCAATCCTTCAATATCGCTTGCATCCAAGCACAATGTGATTGAGAAGGTCTTTCCGTTACAGATAAGAGACTTTTTAAAGCTTCTGTGTGACAATTCTGACACAGGTCTGTGGAAGGACATAGTTAAGGCGTACAGGGAGGCAGCTCCTGAGCGCAAGGGAGAGTTCGTTGTTACTCTCAAGTATGTGACAGCACCTGATGATGAGCAGCTTCAGGGTATCAAGGACTTCGTGGCAAAGCAGTATAACACAACAGAGTTTACATTTGAGCTTGAGGAGGATAAGACCCTCGGCGGTGGCTTTGTCATTCAGGCAGGCAACGACGTATTCGATTGGAGCACCAACGGCAGAATGAAGCAGTTCAGGGAACAGCTTGCCAAGGCGGATATCGGAGCGACAGCCAGCACAGAGAATATTATTTCCATATTAAAGAGTGAGATTGACAATTTCGAGCTTGAGGCTCAGGACAAGGAAGTCGGCGTGGTAAGCTATGTCGGTGACGGAATTGCCAATATCAACGGAATTGACCATGCGGCCTACGGTGAGATAGTCATATTTGACTGCGGCGTTAAGGGTATGGTTCAGGATGTAAGAAAAGACGAGATAGGCTGTATCCTCTTCGGACGTGATACAGAGATTAAGGAAGGCTCAAGAGTAGCGCGTACGGGAAAGAGAGCAGGTATTCCGGTTGGCGAGGGCTTCCTCGGAAGAATTATCGATGCACTCGGAGCACCTATCGACGGAGCAGGTCCGGTAAAGGATAATGGCTATCGCCCTATCGAGCAGCCGGCACCATCAATTGTTGACCGTAAGTCGGTATCGGTTCCTATGGAGACAGGTATTCTCGCTATTGACTCCATGTTCCCTATCGGACGTGGACAGAGAGAGCTCATCATCGGCGACCGTCAGACAGGTAAGACATCTATCGCCATCGATACCATCTTAAACCAGAAGGGCAAGGATGTTGTGTGCGTATATGTCGCTATCGGACAGAAGGCATCGACAATCGCCAAGCTGGTAAATACCTTAAAGCAGCATGACGCCATGGATTATACAATTATCGTATCAGCCACAGCATCCGACCCGGCACCGCTTCAGTACATAGCACCTTATTCGGGAACTGCGATGGCAGAGTACTTCATGCATGAGGGCAAGGATGTTCTTATCGTATATGATGACCTCAGCAAGCATGCGGTAGCTTACAGAGCACTTTCGCTTTTGCTTGAGCGTTCACCGGGACGTGAGGCTTATCCGGGTGATGTATTCTACTTACACTCAAGACTTCTTGAGCGTTCGGCAAGACTCTCCGATGAGCAGGGCGGCGGTTCGATCACTGCACTTCCTATCATTGAGACTCAGGCGGGCGATGTATCTGCATACATTCCTACGAATGTTATTTCCATCACCGATGGACAGATATTCCTTGAGAGTGACCTCTTCTTCTCAGGTATGAGACCGGCGGTTAACGTAGGTCTTTCAGTATCCCGAGTTGGTGGTGCCGCCCAGACTAAGGCTATGAAGAAGGCAGCGGGAAGTATCCGTATCGACCTCGCACAGTTCAGGGAGATGGAGGTATTCACACAGTTCGCTTCTGACCTTGACAACGCAACTAAGGAGCAGTTACAGCATGGTCATGCGCTCATGGAGCTGTTAAAGCAGCCTCTTTGCAGACCGCTTAGCACAGCGGAGCAGGTAATCACACTCTGTGCTGCCAACGGCAAGGTTATGCTTCCACTTCCGCTTAAAAATGTAAAGGATTTCCAGATGAAGCTTCTTGAGCACATAAGGACAGACCACCCGGAGATTATCACTCAGATAGAAAACGGCGGTAAGCTTGACGATGAGCTCAACAAGGCTATCGTTGAGGCTGCTAAGAGCTTCAGGGACGAATATATGGCTAAGGAGGGATAAGTCATGGCAAATGCTCGTGAAATTCAAAGCCGAATGAAAAGTATTCAGGACACCATGAAAATCACTAACGCTATGTACATGATATCCTCCACGAAGCTGCGCAAGGCAAAGAAGAGTCTTGAAGAGACGGAGCCTTACTTTAACGCTCTGCGCAACATGGTATCCCGTGTTGTAAGGCATCTTCCTGATGTCGAGAACCAGTATATGGATGTCAGACCGAATAAAGCACCGGAAGACCGTATAAAGGGCTTCATCGTTGTTACGGCTGATAAAGGTCTTGCGGGAGCATACAACCATAATGTCCTTAAAAAGGCGATGGAAGAGATTGAGCAGTGTAAGAACTACAAGCTCTTCGTGGTTGGCGAGTTAGGAAGACAGTATTTTAAGAAGAAAAATATTCCGGTTTCGGAGCAGTTCCATTATACCGCACAGAATCCTTCACTTCACAGAGCCAGAATTATCTGTGAGGAGGTTGTAGAGCAGTTCAAGGAAGGAGAGCTTGATGAGGTATATGTTATCTATACATACATGAAATCAAGCATAACGACTGAGGTTGATATGATTAATCTTCTGCCTATAACGAGAGATATGGCTATGCAGCATGAGATGGAGAGACAGGGAGTATTCAACGAGGAGATAGAGCTTCAGCCATCCCCGAATGCGCTTCTTAACAATATTGTACCGGATGTAATCATGGGCTATATATACGGAGCACTCATGGAATCCTTCTGCAGTGAGCAGAATGCCAGAATGAGTGCCATGCAGGTAGCTAATGACAGTGCAGCGGAGATGATTCGTAATCTGTCCATAGAGTATAACAGAGCCAGACAGTCGATGATTACCCAGGAGATAACAGAGGTAATCGCCGGTGCCAAGGCTCAGAAAAAGAAGAAAAAGGCCAGAAAGGAGGTCATGTAATAAATGAATACAAGTGTTGTTAATACAGGAAAGATTGTTCAGGTTATGGGACCTGTTGTCGACGTTGTATTTGAAAACGGCGACCTTCCATGCATAAAGGATGCCTTAGAGGTCACCTGTGAGGGAAAGAACCTCGTTATGGAGGTTGCACAGCACATAGGTGACAACACAGTCCGCTGTATCATGCTCGCAGCCAGCGAGGGTCTGTGCAGGGATATGGAAGTAAGGGCTACAGGAGCAGGTATCAAGGTTCCTGTCGGCAAGCAGACCTTGGGAAGATTGTTCAATGTATTAGGTGAAACTATAGATGGTGGTGAGTCACTTGATGACGGTGAGCACTGGGTAATTCACAGAGAGCCGCCTACGTTCGAGGAGCAGAGTCCTGTTGTCGAGATGCTCGAGACAGGTATCAAGGTAATCGACCTTTTGGCTCCTTATGCGAAGGGTGGTAAGATCGGTCTCTTCGGTGGAGCCGGAGTTGGTAAGACAGTCCTCATTCAGGAGCTTATCAGGAATATAGCCACAGAGCATGGCGGATATTCCATATTCACAGGAGTAGGAGAGCGTTCAAGAGAGGGTAATGACCTCTGGTCAGAAATGAAAGAATCAGGCGTACTCGAGAAGACTGCCTTGGTATTCGGTCAGATGAACGAACCACCTGGAGCGCGTATGAGAGTTGCTGAGACAGGACTTACAATGGCTGAGTATTTCCGTGATGAGGAACACCAGAACGTGCTTCTCTTCATTGATAATATTTTCCGTTTCGTACAGGCAGGTTCAGAGGTATCCGCACTTCTCGGACGTATGCCTTCAGCCGTAGGTTATCAGCCTACACTTGCAACAGAGGTAGGTGAGCTTCAGGAGAGAATCGCCTCCACAACGAAGGGCTCCGTTACATCGGTACAGGCTGTATACGTTCCTGCCGATGACCTTACAGACCCTGCGCCTGCGACTACATTCGCACATCTCGATGCGACTACGGTTCTTTCCCGTAAGATTGTTGAGCAGGGTATCTACCCGGCTGTTGACCCGCTTGAGTCAACCTCAAGAATCCTTGAGGCAGACGTTGTAGGCGAGGAGCATTACGAGGTAGCCCGTAAGGTTCAGGCTATGCTTCAGAAGTATAAGGAGTTACAGGATATTATCGCTATTCTTGGTATGGAGGAGCTCTCCGACGAGGATAAGATTACCGTATACCGTGCAAGAAAGATTCAGCGTTTCTTATCACAGCCGTTCCATGTTGCTGAGAACTTCACCGGAGTTCCGGGTAAGTACGTTCCTGTAAAGGAGACAATCAGAGGCTTCAAGGCAATCATAGACGGTGATATGGACGAGTATCCGGAGGCTGCTTTCTTCAATGTCGGAACAATAGATGAGGCTGTTGAGAAGGCAAAGAAAATGATGGAGCAGCAGTAAAGGAGGCGGGGTAAGATGAGCTCATTTTATCTTAAAATATTAGCCTCCAACAAGGTGTTCTTTTCCGGTAAGGCAGATATCCTTGTAGTTCCGGGCTTAGACGGCGAGATAGCAATCATGGCACATCACCAGAACATGGCGATTGCCACAACAATCGGAGATGTCCGCTTCAAGCCGGAGGGCAGTGAGGAGTATGTTGATGCGGTTGTCGGTATCGGATTTGTCTATATTGCAAATAATCGTGTAACCATGATTGTCGATACTGCTGAGCGTCCGGAGGATATTGACGAGGTTCGTGCCAAGGCGGCAATGGAGCGTGCCAAGGAGCAGCTCCGCCAGAAGCAGAGCATTCAGGAGTACCATGTATCACAGGCTTCGCTTGCGAGAGCGGTCTACCGTTATCGTAAGGTTGGCAAGCACGACATAAACTAAACATATCCGGGACAGGGGTCAGACCCAATGTCCCAGCAAGCCGGGACATGGGG
>ERZ836877.2865-NODE-2865-length-20927-cov-4.376821_pt1 | contig 20927 bp, 20 predicted proteins | sample MGYA00519469_ERZ836877 | MGnify/ENA primary metagenome ERZ836877 (study PRJEB31850, sample SAMEA3708809) | human gut metagenome | biome: human gut; feature: human-associated habitat; material: faeces | place: China | collected 2014 ... | reverse complement strand
TCTGCTTGGTGATGGAAGGTGTGCCGGGGTATATATACTGTGTCATAATGAACAGGATTTCTTCATGCACAGGGAAACCTTCTTCGACAATATCTTAGCTGAGCTTCAGGTAGGGCTTAACAATGCGTTCCTCTATTCACAGTTCGAGAATTTCGCAAAGAGGGATGGCTTGACAGGTTTATATAACAGACGTGTATTGAACAAGTTCATGGAGAAGTACAGACATCCTGATGCGGAGCTTTTAAAACAGACGGTGTATGCTGCGATGTTTGATATAGATAATTTTAAATCAATTAATGATAAGTATGGACATCTTTTTGGCGATGCGGCTATCATCGCGGTTGCCCAGACTATACAGAGAATTGCAGACGAGCATGGTGGCTCAAGCTACAGATATGGAGGAGAGGAGTTCGTAGTTCTGTTTATCGACAAGACGCTTGAAGAGGTTGTGAGCGTTGTTGAGAGTATACATAAGTCAATAAGGGAGAGGGAAATATCCTTTGGCGGGTATTCAATCTATATCAATACAAGCGCGGGCGTGAGTGCATATCCTGAGCTATGCCATGACCCTGCTTTGGTAATAGATAATGCCGATAAGGCGATGTATATTTCAAAAACAACAGGAAAGGGCAAAATAACCATTGACGGAACAAGCTCTAACATATAACATAAGAAGCAAAAAATGATTATGGAAATGGAGACATAGATGAGAGTAATGAGTATTGCCAGTGGAAGCAGTGGCAATTGTATATATGTGGGAGATGACAATACACATATTCTTATAGATACAGGAATCAGTAAGAAGAGGGTCGAGGAGGGGCTTAGGCTGCTTGATTTGTCAATTAAGGATATTGACGGTATTCTGGTAACACATGAGCATTCGGATCATATTTCAGGTCTCGGGGTTGTTGAGAGAGCAGGCGCAACACCTATATATGCTACATGGGGAACCTTGCAGGGAATTAAAAACACTAATCTGGGGAAGCTGCCGGAGGGGATTTTTAATACGGTTGAATGTGATAGTGAGTTCAATATCGGCACACTTAAGGTTAAGCCTGTAGCTACTTCACATGACGCATTATGCCCATGTGCATTCCGCGTAGAGTCCGATGACAAGGCATTCGGGCTGGTGACAGACCTTGGAGTGTATGATGATTACATAGTGGACAGCTTTTCAGGTGTCAACTGTATGCTTCTTGAAGCTAATCACGATATAAGAATGCTTGAAACAGGACCATATCCGTATCCTCTGAAAAGAAGAATATTAGGGGAAAAAGGGCATCTGTCAAATGAGGCGGCAGGACAGCTTGTTGACAGGCTGCTGGGAAACAATGTCCAGGAGATTTTGTTAGGGCATCTCAGCAAAGAAAACAATTATCCGGAACTGGCTTATGAGACAGTCCGTACAGAGATTGATATGAGCTTTAGTGAGTACCATGCCTCAGACTTTAAGATAGAGGTTGCGGGACGTGACAAGCCGAGCCGTATCATTACACTGTAATTTATAAGAGAATGTTTTCTCACGGATTAATAGCATCCGGGGAATGTTCATAAATATAAAACTTAAAACAGAAAGGGATAACACCATGAACAAGACAATTATTACTGTAGTAGGCAAGGACACTGTAGGAATCATCGCTAAGGTATGTACATACCTTGCAGATAATGGAGTAAATATTCTCGATATTTCCCAGACGATTGTTCAGGAATATTTTAACATGATGATGATTGTTGATATGCAGAAGGCAGCAAAGCCGTTTGCCGAGATTACAGAGGACCTTGACAAGCTTGGTGAGGAAATAGGTGTTAAGATAAAGTGCCAGCACGAGGAGATATTTACAAAAATGCACAGAATCTAAGGATTCATAATATCAAACTACGAGGAGAAGTTCTATGATTAACATTTTTGAAGTAAACGAGACTAATAAGATGATTGAGCAGGAGAACCTTGATGTGCGTACCATCACACTCGGTATTAACCTGTTAGATTGTGCGGATGCAGACCTTTCTGTGACTAATGAAAAGATATATAATAAGATAACAACTATTGCAAAAGACCTTGTAAAGGTCGGAAAGGAGATAGAGAGGGACTTCGGTATTCCTATTGTAAACAAGAGAATATCCATAACACCTATCGCCCTTGTGGGTGCAGCATGCTGTAAGACACCGGAGGATTATGTGACTATAGCAAAGACACTTGACAAGGCTGCACATGAGGTCGGCGTCAACTTTATCGGCGGATATTCGGCTATCGTGAGCAAGGGCATGACCAAGAGCGATGAGCTTCTAATCCGTTCAATTCCGCAGGCGCTTGCGTCAACAGAGCTTATCTGCAGCTCAGTGAATGTCGGTTCAACAAAGACAGGTATCAATATGGATGCTGTCCGCCTTATGGGTGAGATAGTTAAGGAGACAGCAGAAGCCACCAGGGAGAAGGATTCACTTGGCTGTGCAAAGCTTGTTGTGCTCTGTAATGCACCGGATGATAATCCGTTCATGGCAGGAGCGTTCCATGGTGTATCCGAGGATGATGCGATAATCAACGTAGGTGTCAGCGGACCGGGTGTTGTGAAGCATGTGCTTGAGCAGGTAAGAGGAGAGAGCTTCGAGGTTCTCTGCGAGACAATCAAAAAGACAGCATTCAAGATTACGAGAGTAGGACAGCTTGTTGCACAGGAGGCATCCAAACGTCTTGGTATTCCTTTCGGAATCATCGACCTGTCACTTGCACCTACACCGGCAATAGGTGATTCTGTTGCTGATATCCTTCAGGAGATAGGACTTGAGAGAGCGGGCGCACCGGGCACCACAGCGGCACTGGCTCTTTTAAATGACCAGGTAAAGAAGGGCGGCGTTATGGCTTCATCCTATGTCGGCGGTCTGAGCGGCGCATTCATACCGGTGAGTGAGGATCAGGGAATGATTGATTCGGTGCTTGCAGGTGCGCTCACCATAGAGAAGCTTGAGGCGATGACCTGTGTATGCTCAGTAGGACTTGATATGATAGCTGTTCCGGGAGATACCAAGGCAAGTACAATATCCGGAATTATAGCAGATGAAGCTGCTATAGGAATGGTTAATCAGAAGACCACGGCAGTGCGTATTATTCCTGTTATCGGAAAAGGTGTGGGTGAGACTGTTGAGTTCGGTGGCCTTTTAGGATATGCACCTATTATGCCGGTTAACTCGTTCGACTGTTCAGCATTTGTCGGACGTGCCGGAAGAATACCTGCACCTATACACAGCTTCAAGAATTAAGCTGCTGAAATATACAGATAAAATATGGGAATATTAAAAACTGAAATACTGCCCCTGTTGGCACTGAGGTAAGACATGAATTCTAAAGAAATTGCAGAAATTAAAAAGACATTTAAAGATGATAGAAGCTCGATTTCCCGTATATGTGGCTGCTATGTTGATGGCGAGAAGAATAAGGTGACGGAATTTAAGGAGGCATTCCTTGCCCTTCCGGAGGAGGATTTGTTCAAGTACTTTTCGATATTCAGGAAGAGTCTTTCGGGAAGCCTTGGAAAGAATCTCCTCAATATGGAGTTTCCGCTTGAGGAGGAGCTTGAAGGTGAGAAGTATGCTCTCCTGATGAAGCTTCGTGAGACGGAGCTTAAGGATGAAGAGGTGTTACATGCATTCTATGACCGTGTTATAGAGAACTATGACACGGTGGACAATTACCTTATACTGCTCATACATCAGGCGTACGATATTCCGGGAAAGACTTCAGACAATATAGAGATGGAGGACGCTTCCGATGAAGTGTTCTCCCACATACTCTGCTGTATCTGCCCGGTATCACTCACGAAGGCAGGGCTTTCATACTTTGCCTCGGAGGGCTGCTTCAGAAACAGGGTTAGGGACTGGGTTGTCGATATGCCGAGCATAGGCTTTCTGTTTCCTGCATTCAATGACAGAAGTACAGATTTACACAGCCTTCTGTACTATACGGCAAAGCCTGATGAGTTAAGGCTTGATTTTGCCGAGCCGGTGCTTGGGTGCAATATTCCTATGTCAGCGGGAAATCAGAGAGATACCTTTAACGGTGTTATCGAGGAAGCACTTGGTGAGAAGTGCGACTTCGAGGTGGTCAAGAATATCCACGAGATAATCAACAATAAGATTGAGGAGACGAAGGAGGAGCCTGAACCATTAGAGCTTAACAAGCATGAGGTGAAGCAGATTCTTTCGGACAGCGGCGTGGAAAATGAGCTTCTCGAGCGCTTTGACAGGTGCTATGACAGCCAGGCGGGGGAACAGACACCTCTTCAGGCGACGAACATTGTCGAGACGAGAAAGTTCGAGATAAAGTCTCCGGCGGTTGTGGTAAAGGTCAAGCCGGACAGGACGGATCTTGTCGATACGAGAATTATTGACGGAATACCATACCTTACAATCAGAATTGAGGACATGGTTGAGGTGAACGGAATACCGGTTAATTTTCCGGGAGTGCCGGTAACGCGTGCATATGATGGGGACGGTGCGGCAGAGGAGAACATAGAGACAGAATAAAAGGCTTGCTGAGAGACTGCGACGAATAAAAAGAGCATACAGTGGAACTCTATCTATAGAAGTGAAATATATTTTCAAAGCTATATGAAAGAGAGGGACACAGTATGGACAATGATGGAATGCCAATGGAAGGGATGGTCGGAATAGGCGGCTATCCCTTCGGCTTTATGGAAGCGCTTGCCATGGACGAGCGCCTGATGACAGGTTATGCCGGACTCACCGAGGCGCAGAAGGAGGACCTTATATTCAGATATAGGGACGCCGGGACTGAGGACGCAAGGCGTGAGCTTCTAAAGATGATTATGCCGGGGAATGAGTGATTCTTGCAACACCGGATCTATATTCGTCGGGCATTGTGTACCCGAACTTGTCCGCAACGATAGAGGAATATATATCAGAAGCAAGAATATCATAGTGCATAACCGACTGTGCATTTTCATCCAATAGAGGCATGGATTTGCCAAGGCTGTTGATAAGAATTGTATCACAGCCTTTTTTTATTGCACCGATAAAGGTCTGCCCTGATGGCGACAGTGCCAGTATGCGCGCATAAGGAGAGTACCCCTTACGAAGATAATTTACTGCGATCCGGCAGGCTTCATCGGTGTATCCGGTGAGAAGATGGAGCATGGCGCGCTTAATGCGTGCTGCGGTCATTTCTTTTGTCTTAATGCGCAGAATAAAATCCTCATAGCTGCCGCTGAACAGAGAAGTACCTTCTTTGTCAAGCAGCCGCTGTATACGGTTTGAAAGTGACGGGGTGAAGTCACAGAAATCCTCAAGGTGGCTGCGGTTCATAAGGATGGCATAGCGGATGAGTGTAAACATATCGTCATTAAAGACAGGAAATATTCTGTTATAGCCGGACAAAGCAGAATGGGCACTTGCGGCAGGAAGAGTCTCTGACATAAAAGCCTCAAGCTCCGGCGGTATGCTGTTATTTGATAAAAAATGACCTGATTTTATAATGTTTTCGGTTGTTGTCCTAAATGCGGAAGCGGATATATGCCCGCCTGCTTTAGAGTAATTTATGTCATTGTAGCCTAAGCCTGAACGCTGTACTGCTACAGGCTGTATGTCCGAGGACATTTTTTTAATGGCTTTTATATACTCTATTGCAAGAGTATTATTGGGAGTGAAGATTGCGTTGGTACCGCTGCAGGCTGAATATGCCTGTCCTAATGCTGCCGGAAATGACATCCCTGATGTGAGGCAGGAATTCAGGACTGCTTTAAATTCCGGAGGCTCTTTTATAAGCAGTTCTGCTGCAGCTGAAAGAGCAGCTATATCGCTGCTTTCAGTTCCAAACACAAGAAAATCTATTTTTTTAAGGGAATTGAGCAGGGCTATTGCACCGGATGCGAAAAACTCCGCACTTGATGTCGCATATACAAACGGAAGCTCGAAAACTATGTCAGCTCCACAATCTATTGCGGCAGCAGCACGGGCATGCTTAGGGGCGATAGCTATATCGCCGCGCTGTGTAAAGCCTCCGCTGAGCACTACAACAATACAATCGGCACAGGTTATGCGCCTTGCCTCTTTTATTATATATTCATGACCTGAGTGAAGCGGATTAAATTCCGCAATAATAGCTGTTGTAATCATATTTTATCCACATTTTGTTCCTTTATATATGAATGATTTTGCAAATACACAAAATTATTTTTATATTATATCCTAAATGCCGGGAAAAGTAAAATCCGGTTGAAAAAGTTGTGATTTTTTACATCTGGATTATGCAGAAAAATAATATTGCTTATTGTTTTTTATATGGTAGAATATATATGATTCGGGTGCAATTATAAGAACACCCCTGGGAAATGAGGATTGATATGGAAAATAAAAAATTAAATGTAAAGATGATATATACAGTTATAGGAATAGCGTCATTGACAGCTGCGTTTGTATGTGTGGTGGTGCTTGCCGTGAAGCAGTATAGATTATGGAAATCAGGGCAGATGTATGAAAAACTTGCCGAAAGCACCACTGTGCCGTCAACGACAATGCCTTTAGAAGGGGATATGGATGAGGGTACAACACAGGAGCTTGAAGGATATAAAAGAGAAGCTGCGAGATTGATTACGAAATATGGTATAGATGTACCTGAAAAAAATATTGATTTTGATAAATTACATAAAGAGGTATCTGAGGATATATATGCATGGATATATATACCGAATACACATATTGATTATCCTGTATTTCAGCACCCTACTGACAACAGTTATTATCTTGAACATAACATTGACGGAAGCGAGGGCTATCCGGGATGTATATATACTGAGAATTATAATGCCAAGGATTTTTCAGATCCGCATACGGTTATATATGGTCACAATATGCGTGATACAACAATGTTTTCGGATCTGCATCTGTATGAGGATGAGGAATTCTTTGAAAACAACAGATACGTGTATATATATACGGAGGATATGGTATATGTTTACAAGATATTTGCGGCATATCAGACAAATAATGCCCACCAGCTTTTGAACTATGATTTTTCACAGAAGGAAACAGTTAAAATGTATCTCGAGAATACTGCTATGCGTATGCAGGAGCCTATGGTATATGATGATACAACTGTTTTTTCAGGGGATGACCAGATATTGACGCTGTCAACATGTGTAATGACAGAAAGGCAGTTCCATTTAAGATATATTGTTCAATCGCTTAGATTAAAGTAAAATTGTATTTAATTTAAAACATGTACGTTTTGACTTGATTTTGCAAAAATATTCTTGTATACAATAAACATAAGGAGTATAATGATACTATCAATGGACTTTTAAGATGAAGTCGAATTATATACTGAAAGGAGTCATTTTATTATGGCATTTATTGATGAGATTAAGAAAAGGGCAAGAGCAGTGAAGAAGACAATTGTACTTCCTGAGTCAATGGACAGAAGAACATGGGAAGCAGTTGAGACAGTTCTTAAGGAAGATATCGCTAATGTAGTAGTACTTGGTACACCTGAGGAGGTTGAGGCTAACAGCAAGGGTCTTGAGGTATCAGGCGCTACAGTTATCAACCCTAATACTTCCGATAAGCTTGATGAGTATGTTGATGCTTTAGTTGAACTCAGAAAGAACAAGGGTATGACTCCTGAGGAAGCCAGAAGACTTCTCACTACGGATTATATGTTCTATGCCTGCATGATGTTAAAGAGCGGTGCGGCAGATGGCATTGTATCAGGTGCATGCCATTCTACAGCTAACACATTAAGACCTGCTCTTCAGATAGTTAAGACTAAGCCGGGTTCTAAGATTGCTTCTGCGTTCTTCGTAATTGATGTTCCTAACTGTGAGTATGGTGAGAATGGTACATTCGTATTCGGCGACTGCGGTCTTAACCAGAATCCTAATCCTGAGGAGCTTGCGGTTATCGCTGTTTCCTCAGCAGAGAGCTTCAGGTTCTTAGTAGGCGCAGAGCCTAAGGTTGCCATGCTCAGCCACTCCTCAAAGGGCAGCGCTAAGCATGCTGATGTTGACAAGGTAGTAGAGGCTACGAGAATTGCTAAGGAGCTTGCTCCTGAGCTTAAGCTTGACGGAGAGCTTCAGACAGATGCAGCTATGGTTCCATCTGTTGGTGCTTCCAAGGCTCCTGGCAGCGAGGTTGCAGGACATGCTAACGTCCTCATCTTCCCTGATCTTGATGCAGGTAACATCGGATACAAGCTTGTTCAGAGACTTGCTAAGGCAGAGGCTTATGGTCCTATGCTTCAGGGCATTGCTAAGCCAGTTAACGATCTTTCAAGAGGCTGTTCAGCAAGCGACATCGTTGGTGTTGTAGCTATCACAGCTGTACAGGCTCAGATGCAGTAATATTCAATAGATATTTACACACAATACATATATAGGTAATTGCCGTTTTGGCGGCAGTTACCTATAACTATGCTATAGACCTGCCGCTTTTTGAAGGTATTTGCAGCCATAGAGCGGTGTGAAAGCGGAATATTAAATAAGATAATATATTTGGAGGAATTAATAATGAAGATTTTAGTAATCAACTGCGGAAGCTCATCATTAAAGTACCAGTTATTCGATATGGCTGATGAGTCAGTTATGGCAAAGGGTCTCTGCGAGAGAATCGGTATTGAGGGCTCTAAGCTCACACATAAGCCTACGGGCAAGGAGAGCTGTGTTATTGAGAAGCCTATGCCGGATCACAAGGTAGCAGTTAACCTTGTTCTTGAGATGCTTCTTGACAAGAATTACGGCGTTATCTCAGATGTTAAGGAAATCTCCGCTGTAGGACACAGAGTACTTCATGCAGGACAGAAGTACTGTACATCAGTAATTGTAAACGATGATGTAAAGTCAGTTATCCGTGAGTGCTTCGACCTTGGACCATTACATAACCCTGCCAACCTTATCGGTATTGAGGCAGTTGAAGCAGCTATGCCGGGCACACCTAATGTTGCTGTATGGGATACCGCATTCCATCAGACAATGCCTGAGAAGGCTTATATGTATGCTATTCCTCATGAGTACTATGAGAAGTATGGCATTCGTAAGTATGGCTTCCACGGTACAAGCCACGCATTCGTATCTAAGAGAGCAATCGAGTTCGGCAAGCTTGACCCTGACAATTCAAAGGTTATCGTATGCCATCTCGGAAACGGTGGTTCACTCTCCGCTGTTGTCAATGGCAAGTGCATAGATACAAGCATGGGTCTTACACCGCTTGAGGGTCTTATCATGGGAACAAGAAGCGGTGATATCGATCCTTCTGTTATCCAGTTTATCGCCAACAAGGAGGGCAAGGATATCAATGAGATGATAACAATGCTCAACAAGAAGTCAGGTGTTCTTGGCATGAGCGGTGTTTCAAGCGATTTCCGTGATGTTCAGAAGGCTGCCGATGAGGGCAATCACAATGCTGAGGTAGCTCTTGAGGCATTCAAGTACAGAGTGGTTAAGTATATCGGTGCTTATACAGCAGCTATGGACGGCGTTGATGCCATCGTATTCACAGCAGGTGTAGGTGAGAACGATAAGAGAACAAGAAAGGATATCTGTAGTGCTCTCACATTCCTTGGAATCAAGATTGACGATACAGCCAATGACAAGAGAGGTGAGGAGGTAGTTATATCTACTCCTGATTCTAAGGTCAAGGTTATGGTAATCCCTACTAACGAGGAGCTTAAGATTGCCCAGGAGACATTGGAGTTAGTCAGATAATTAAAATGTAAATAAAAAATAGTTGACAAATCTTTACACAGTGGATATAATAATCTGCGTGTGATTAAAAGAAGAGGTTTTTATGCTGATTGATTTGTACGGAGTTCTTTCTCACGAAGGAGAAGTTAAGAGACTTGCAGCACCTATAGAAGCTGAGAGCTTTGTCTCGAAGCTTGGTGATTTTGCATTTGTAAAGAAACAGGATATTGAGCTTGCCTTTACTAATGTTGGAGGGAAGAAGATAGAGGTTACTTCACACCTTGATGTGACTCTGGATATTCCATGCGACAGGTGCTTAACGGATGTTCCTTGGCAGATATCGGTAGATTCTACCAGAACACTTAATTTTGGTGAAGAGTCACCGGATGCAGATGAGACATTGAAGGACATGCCTTTTATGGATGGCACGGAATTTGATGTTGAGAAGTATGCATATAGTGAGATTTTAGAGAATTTTCCGATGAAGGTTCTGTGTAAAACAGACTGCAAGGGAATCTGTAACGTATGCGGCATGAATCTTAATCATGGCTCGTGTGAATGTGACAGACAGGTGTTAGATCCTAGAATGTCCAAGATACGCGATATATTTCAACAGTTTAACCAATAGAACTGCTTTGTAAGGAGGTGTAACAGATGTCAATTTGTCCAAAGAATAAGTCTTCTAAGGCTAGAAGAGATAAGAGAAGAGCGAACTGGAAGATGAGCGCTCCTAACTTAGTAAAGTGCAGCAAGTGCGGTGAGTTAATGATGCCTCACAGAGTTTGCAAGAACTGTGGTTCTTACAATAAGAAGGAAGTTATCTCTGTTGCTGAATAATTTAAGTTTATAATGCGATGATATAAGCAGGAAGCGAAGCGGATTGCGAATATTATTGATGGGAAAGACGCCTTTATGGTGTCTTTCTTTTTTTGCCGTCAATGCGTGGCTTGTTATGATGAAAAAAGGTATTGATTTCTGAAATACAATCTTGTATTATGTATGAAGTGGTTGTCATAGTATGGAAGAGGAGAATATTTATGCAGGAAAAAGTTATAGTAGCTGTTGATGCCATGGGCGGAGATAATGCTCCGGCAGAGATTGTTAAGGGTGTTGTCGACGCGGTTTCACAGAGTGAAAATGTGATTGTGAAGCTTGTGGGTCAGGAGAATGTTGTTTCGGAAGAGCTTAAGAAATATACATACAGAGAGAACGCTATTGAGATTGTCAATGCCACGGAAGTGATTGAGACCGGAGAACCACCGGTTATGGCTATACGCCGCAAGAAGGATTCATCAATTGTGGTTGGACTTAACCTTGTCAAGAAGGGGGAAGCTGATGCGTTCGTATCGGCAGGAAGCTCAGGTGCTATCTTAGTCGGAGGCCAGCTTATAGTCGGCAGAATAAGGGGCGTTGACAGACCACCATTTGCACCACTCATACCTACCAGGAAGGGTGTTTCGCTCTTAGTTGACTGCGGAGCGAATGTGGATGCAAGACCTGCACATCTTCTTCAGTTTGCCAAGATGGGTTCCATATATATGGAATATGTTCTTGGTGTCAAGAATCCAAAGGTTGCGATTGTGAATATCGGTGCAGAGGAGGAGAAGGGCAACCAGCTTGTAAAGGATACCTATCCATTGCTCAAGGAGTGTAAGGAGATTAACTTTGTCGGGAGTGTTGAGGCACGAGATATTCCGGAGGGGGATGTCGATGTCATAGTTACAGAAGCATTTGTAGGCAATGTAATACTCAAGCTCTATGAGGGCATGGGAAGTACTCTTATAGGCATGATAAAGGCAGGTATGATGACCAGTCTCAGAAGTAAGATTGGTGCGCTGCTTGTCAAGCCGGCACTCAAGAAGACACTCAGGAAGTTCGATGCCACCGAGTATGGCGGAGCACCGATGATAGGTCTTAACGGTCTTGTGGTAAAGACACATGGCAATGCCAAGGCTAAAGAGGTGTGTAATTCCATCCTTCAGTGTATGACATTTAAGGAACAGGGAATTAACGATAAAATCAAGGCGTCCATTGCAGCAGAGCAGGCGGACGAACAGTAAATTAAGAATTTTTTAGAAAAGGAAGGAAGTATTTAGAAATGGAATTTGAAAAGTTACAGTCAATTATTGCAGAGGTTTTAAACATTGATGCCGATGAGGTTACAATGGACAAGACATTCGTTGATGACCTCGGAGCAGATTCACTCGATGTATTCCAGATTATTATGGGTATTGAGGAGGAGTTTGATATTGAGATTCCTAATGATGCTGCCGAGAATATTTCAACCGTAGCAGATGCTGTAGATGCAATAAAGAATGCACTTAACTAATTAAAACCGGATGTATTTATTCGTTGACAATAACGAGAGCATATAATTAAGAAAAAGCCCATCATAGGTGGGCTCTTTTTCTTAATGGACTGAGAATTATAAAATACATATAATATGGAGGTGCGTGAAGTAAAATCATGACTGATACACAGTTGGAAAAATTTGAAAAAATTATAGGCTATGAGTTCAGGAATAAGAGACTGCTTGAGAGAGCACTCACACACAGCTCATACTGTAATGAAATTAAGAGACTTAAGAATCAGAGCAATGAGCGCCTTGAGTTCTTAGGAGATGCGGTACTCGAAGTTACCGTAAGCGACTATCTTTTTGAAAAATATCCTGATAAAACAGAGGGAGAGCTAACCAAGCTTCGTGCAAGCATTGTGTGTGAGCCGACGCTTGCACTGTGCAGCCGGCAGATAAAGCTTGGAGAGTGGATTCTTTTAAGCAAGGGCGAGGAACACACCGGTGGAAGGAACAGAGACTCAATCACATCTGATGCCATGGAGGCAGTGATTGGAGCTATATACCGCGATGGCGGCTTTGAACCGGCACAGGACTATATCAGAAGATTCATTCTTGAGGATATAGACAACAAGAAGCTGTTCTATGACAGCAAGACAATATTACAGGAGCTTCTTCAAAAGGATAGTGGTTTTGAACCGGAGTATGAGATTACCGGTGAGAGTGGACCTGATCATGACAAGCATTTCACAGCCGTTGTAAAGTGTGATGGCACAGTGATAGGTGATGGCGAGGGCCATACAAAGAAGGCGGCACAGCAGGCAGCGGCATACAATGCAATATTGAAGATGAGACAGAACAGGAAATAGGTATGTATTTAAAATCCATAGAGGTACAAGGCTTTAAATCCTTTGCCAACAGATTAGTATTTGAGTTTCACAACGGAATAACAGGTATTGTGGGACCTAACGGAAGTGGTAAGAGCAATATTGGTGATGCTGTACGCTGGGTTCTGGGTGAACAGAGTGCGAAACAGCTTCGAGGCGGTAAGATGGAGGATGTTATTTTTGCCGGTACGGAGCTTCGCAAGCCTGTAAGTTATGCATCAGTTGCCATCACGATTGATAATTCCGACCACGCTCTTCCGATTGATTTTGCTCAGGTTACAATCACAAGAAAGGTTTTTCGTTCAGGGGAGAGCGAATACCTTATGAATGGCTCAGCATGCAGGCTCAGGGATATCAATGAGCTTTTTTATGATACCGGAATCGGCAAGGAAGGCTATTCTATTATCGGACAGGGTCAGATTGACAGAATTTTAAGCGGAAAGCCTGAGGAGAGAAGAGAGCTTTTCGATGAAGCGGCAGGTATCGTAAAATTTAAGAGACGTAAGGCAGCAGCACAGAAGAAGCTTGATGACGAGAGCAATAACCTTGTGCGTGTCAACGATATACTGGCTGAGCTTGAAAAGCAGGTAGGACCACTTGAACATCAGGCAGAGAAAGCCAAGGAGTACCTTAAGCTCAAGGAAGAGCTTAAGAAGAATGATGTTAATCTGTTTCTCACGGAAGCAGACGAATTCAAGGCGGAGCTTGAAAAATTCAATGAGGCGTTCAGCGTTGCGGATTCTGAGTTGAAGGCTGCAAAGGCTGAGTTTGAAAAGTCAGGAACAGAGTATGAGGCAAATGAGGAAAAGCTCGGAGGCCTTAACCGCACCATTGAGGAAAACAGCAGCATTGCAAAGCAGGCTGAGATTGATAAAAACAGGCTTTCAAGCCAGATAGACCTTTTAAATGAGCAGATTAAGTCGGTGCTTGCCAGTGATGAACAGTTCAACAAGCGACTTGATTCCATAAAGGAACGTCTTTTAGACTATGACGAAGAGAAGAAGCGTCTTATATCAGACCGTTTCAAGCTTACAGACCGTCTTGATGACATGAGGGCTGACTGCAATGAGGTCGATGCGCAGGTAAAGAACTTAAATGACGGCATAAAGGAGTTGGAGGACACTGTCGAGAACTGTAAGGACGATGTTATTGACAACCTCAATGAGCGAGGACAGATAAAAGCTAAGCTCCAGAAGAATGTGACACTTCTTGAACAGGTGAACATCCGTAAGTCGGAGCTCACAAGGCAGCTTATTAACTGCAAGAGCGAGGAGGATACCCAGAGGCAGAGCCTTGATCTGCTGCAGAGGGACTTAGACGACATTCGCAAGGAGCTTGCCACACTGGGCGGAACTCTTTCCGACAGGGAGAAAAGGCAGCTTGCAGCGCGTGACATGATAAATAAGCTGAACAATGATATAAGCGGACTAAGCCGTGTCGTTATGGGCGAGTATTCAAGGCTCGAATCCCTAAAGAACATTACCGAGAGATATGATGGCTACGGAAACAGTATCAGGAAGGTGATGGAGCAGAAGGACAGGTATAAGGGCATTGTCGGTGTTGTAGCAGATATCATTAAGACCCAAAAACAGTATGAGACTGCCATAGAGACTGCGTTAGGCGGAACTATCCAGAATATTGTAACCGACAATGAGGAGACGGCAAAGGGGCTTATTGCTTTTTTGAAGCAGAATAAGTTCGGACGCGCTACATTTCTTCCGCTCTCGGCTATAAGCGGCAGGGATATAAGGGTGGATTCGTCGCTGACCAGGGAGAATGGTGCAGTAGGCTTTGCCAATCAGCTTGTGGAATGTGACAGTGAATTTACAGAGCTTGCACGGTATCTTCTTGGAAGAATACTGGTCGTCGACAATATAGACAATGCTCTTGCCATAGCAAGGCGGCATAACCATTCACTCAGGATAGTAACTCTTGAGGGAGATATGTTAAGTCCGGGAGGTTCCATGTCCGGTGGTGCGTTTAAGAACAGCAGCAATCTTCTTGGACGCCGAAGAGAGATAGAGGAGCTGGAGGCTTCCGTTTCGGTAAAGGAGGCAGAACTTAAAAAGAGTGAGGAACAGCTTACAGCCGCAAGAGAGCAGCTTGGCGCGTTACGGACAGAAATAGAGCAGATAAAGGCGGCAATACAGGATAAGCAGCTGGCAGAGAATACAGCTGCAATGAATCTTGATACGGCTTCTAAAAAGCAGGAAGAATTAAACCGTGCCTACACAAACAGTAAGCGTGAATCCGATGAGATTGAGAATACGGTAACCAGGATAAATGCGGAGATTGATGCATGCAAGGTGGCACTTTCTGAGTCTGAGCGGATTGACAGGGAGTTAAATGAGAAGATAAGCTCATGCAATGCGGCAATCGAGAACCATAAAGCCGAGCTTGCGGACAAGCAGAAATCAGCCGAACAGCTCCACATTGAGCTTTCCAATTTTTCACAGCAGGATAATTATGCTGAGGAGAACATAAAGAGAGTGTTAAGGGAAATATCGAGGCTCAATGCCGAAGCTGATGAGATTAAGGACAGCTTAGGCTCTGCGGGAGATGAGATAAACGAAAAGAAAGAAAATATCGCAAAGATAAATGAGGCGATAATGTGTGCTGAAGCCCGTATTGCCGAATATGCGGATATCACGGCAAAGGAGCACGAGGACAGGGACAAGGTTCAGGAGAAGCAGCGTGAGCTTTTCAATAAGCGTGAGCAGATTTCGGAGCGTATCAACACGCTTGACAAGGAATGCATTCGAATAGCAGGCAGGATTGAGAAGATTGAGTCGGTGCGTGATGAGAGAATTGATTACATGTGGAATGAGTACGAGCTTACTCTTATTCGCGCCGCTGAGCTTAGAGATGAAAAATTAACAAATTCAGATGAGCTTAAAAAGAATATAAATGTATTGAAATCGGATATCCGAAGGTTAGGCGATGTCAATGTCAATGCGATTGAGGATTATAAGGAAGTATCTGAAAGATATACGTTTTTAAAGACACAGCATGACGACCTTATAACGGCACGGGATACACTCATCAAGGTTATTGAAGAGCTTGATACCGGAATGAGAAACCAGTTTATTGAAAAGTTTCAGGAGATTAAGGTTGAGTTTGATAAGGTGTTCAAGGAATTGTTCGGTGGAGGAAGGGGCACACTCGAGCTTGAGGAGGACGTAGATATTCTTGAAGCCGGAATCAGAATTATTTCACAGCCGCCGGGAAAGAAGCTCCAGAACATGATGCAGCTATCCGGTGGTGAGAAGGCACTCACGGCTATCTCGCTTCTCTTTGCAATCCAGAATCTTAAGCCGTCACCGTTCTGTCTTCTCGATGAGATTGAGGCGGCACTTGATGATTCTAATGTGGACAGATATGCGAAGTATCTGCACAAGCTGACAAAGAACACACAGTTCATAGTAATCACGCACAGACGCGGAACCATGGCTGCTGCGGACAGACTGTACGGCATAACAATGCAGGAAAAAGGTGTATCTACACTTGTGTCAGTTGACCTTATAGAGGATCAGCTTGACGATAAACCTGCTAAGCAGGAATAGAGATATAAAAGGAGGGCGAAGATATGGCAGGTTTTTTTAAGAAGCTTGTGTCCGGTCTTACAAAGACAAGAGACAATATTGTACATGGTATAGATAATGTTTTCTCCGGCTTTTCAAAGATTGATGATGATTTTTATGAGGAGCTTGAGGAGACTCTCATAATGGGAGATCTGGGTGTAAATACAACAGAGGAGATTATAGAGAATCTCAAGGAGAAGGTTAAGGAGAATCATATCAAGGATCCGGCAGACTGTAAGGAGCTTCTGATTAACACAATAAAGGAGCAGATGGACTTAGGTGAGAACGCTTATGAATTCGAGAACCGTAAGTCGATTGTGCTTGTCATAGGTGTCAATGGTGTCGGTAAGACAACCTCCATCGGAAAGCTTGCAGCCCAGCTTAAGGCGCAGGGAAAGAAGGTTGTTCTTGCTGCGGCAGATACATTCAGGGCTGCGGCTATTGAGCAGCTTACCGAGTGGGCTGACCGTTCGGGTGTGGATATAATATCGCAGAGCGAGGGCTCAGACCCGGCGGCGGTAATATATGACGCGATATCGGCAGGAAGGGCAAGAAATGCTGATGTTATTATATGCGATACAGCAGGACGCCTTCACAATAAGAAGAATCTTATGGAGGAGTTAAAAAAGATAAACAGAATAATTGATAAGGAAATGCCGGAGGCATACAGGGAGAATCTGATTGTTCTTGACGGAACAACATTGACAGGGTTATTGAGCGTTCATATCCGGAAGCGTACCGTGAAAATCTTATCGTGCTTGATGCAACTACAGGTCAGAATGCACTTTCACAGCTTAAGGAATTTAAGGAGGCTGCGGATGTGACCGGAATTATTCTCACCAAGATGGACGGAACCGCCAAGGGTGGAATTGCTGTTGCGATTCAGGCAGAATACGGCATACCTGTAAAATATATCGGCGTCGGTGAGCATATCGATGATCTGCAGAAGTTCAATTCGCAGGATTTTGTCAATGCACTCTTTGACATTCCGGAGCAAATCTGATATAACAGTTACAAGAATACAACTAAGTAATGAATTAACGGGTTAAATTACAGACCATTACTTAAATCTTATGAAGAAAGAAGCGTACCAGAAATGAGCGAGAATTATCTTACATTGGAAAAATTTGAGGAAGCAGCAGAGATAGTCAAGAAGGTTACTCTTGAGACTAAGCTTGTATACAGCGAATATTTCAGCAATCTTACAGGCAATAAGGTATATTTTAAGCCGGAGAACCTCCAGTATACAGGAGCATATAAGGTCAGAGGAGCTTATTACAAGATAAGTACATTGTCCGATGAGGAGAGAGCCAAGGGACTTATAACTGCCTCAGCGGGAAACCATGCACAGGGCGTGGCTTATGCAGCGAAGCTTTACGGAGTCCGCGCAGTTGTCGTAATGCCTGTCACAACACCTCTTATGAAGGTTAACCGCACTAAGAGCTATGGTGCAGAGGTTGTACTCTACGGCAATGTATATGATGAGGCTTGTGATTATGCACTCAAGCTTGCAAAGGAGCAGGGACTTACCTTCGTTCATCCTTTTGATGACTATGATGTTGCTACAGGTCAGGGAAGTATTGCCATGGAAATCATCAAGGAGCTTCCTACAGTTGACTATATCTTAGTTCCAATCGGTGGGGGCGGACTTGCAACAGGTGTTTCAACACTCGCTAAGCTTCTCAATCCTAAGATTAAGGTTATCGGAGTGGAGCCTGCCGGAGCTAACTGCATGCAGGAGTCGATAAAGGCAGGAAAGGTTGTTACATTGCCGAGTGCAAACACTATCGCTGATGGTACTGCTGTTAAGACACCCGGAAGTAAGATTTTCCCTTATGTGAAGAAGAATATTGATGATATCATCACGATTCAGGATGAGGAACTCATTGTAGCCTTCCTCGATGTTGTCGAGAACCATAAGATGATTGTTGAGAATTCGGGACTTCTTACGGTTGCGGCACTTAAGCATCTTGATGTTAAGGGCAAGAAGGTTGTATCAATACTTAGCGGTGGCAATATGGATATAATCACAATGTCATCTGTTGTGCAGCATGGTCTTATTGCAAGGGGAAGAGTATTCACTGTATCGGTTCTTCTTCCAGATAAGCCGGGTGAGCTTGCGAGGGTTGCCGGTGTCATCGCAGAGCAGAAGGGTAATGTCATCAAGCTTGAGCATAACCAGTTCGTAAGCATCAACCGCAATGCTGCCGTGGAGCTTAAGATTACAATGGAGGCATTCGGTGAGGAGCATAAGCTGCAGATTATTGAGGGTCTTAAGGCAGCAGGGTATGACGCAAAGCTTATTCCAACGAACATTTAATAGTTTTGCTTGCAGAAAAACACTAAAAAGGGGTTACATATGTTTGGCAAAAAAAGAATATCCAAGGTGCAATTTATTGCCCTTGGATTTTTAATAATAATTATTACGGGGACAATTCTCCTTATGCTGCCTGTTTCGTCAAGGGATGGTCAGGCAACAGGCTTTTTGGACGCTCTTTTCACAGCGACAAGCGCCAGCTGTGTGACAGGGCTTGTCGTTGTTGACACGTATTCGCACTGGTCATTGTTTGGCCAGATAGTGATTATATGTATGATTCAGGTGGGCGGACTTGGTTTTATAAGTCTTGGGGTTCTGCTTGCGCTTATGCTGAGGCGCAGGGTTTCGTTAAGGCACAGGGGACTTATGCAGGAGAGTGTCAATACCCTTCAGATTGGAGGCATAGTCAGGCTCACCAAGAAGATGCTAATCGGAACACTGATATTTGAAGGTATAGGCGCAATAATACTTGCGGTACGTTTTTCGTTTATGATGAGTCCGGCAAGGGCAGTATTCTATGGAATATTCCATTCAATATCGGCATTCTGCAACGCAGGCTTCGACCTGCTGGGGTGCTATGGGGAGTACAATTCACTCTGCGGCTTTGAGGGAGACTGGACAATCAATCTCACGATAAGTGCGCTGATAATCATAGGTGGTCTGGGCTTTGTTGTGTGGGATGATATTTCCAGGAATAAGCTTGCAATAAAAAAATATAGACTTCATTCAAAAATCGTGCTTGCCGTGACAGCTTTTCTTCTTGTCAGCGGCACGGCTCTTTTCCTTATATTTGAGTGGGACAATACAATGGCGGGTATGGACGCACATACCAGATTCCTTGCCTCATTTTTCTCAAGTGTTACACCAAGAACAGCGGGGATGAATTCGGTGGACACAGGGGCACTTACACCGGCTTCAAAGCTGTTAACCATGGTGCTTATGTTCGTAGGCGGAAGCCCTGGTTCTACATCGGGCGGAGCCAAGACAACGACACTTTTTGTAATTGTGGCATATCTGTGGACAACAATGCGCGGCAAGTATGGTATTGATGTGTTCAGCAGAAGATTAAAGGAGGACGTAGTAAGAAAGGCTGCACTTGTAATAGGTGTGAATATGCTGCTGTTCATAACAGGAGCGATGGTTATTTTTGCTGTTCAGCCGGAGCTTGGTTTTTCCGATGTGATTTTCGAAGTTATATCGGGAATAAGTACGGTCGGAATGACAACAGGCATAACAAGGTCACTTGGCACTGTGTCGAGAGTTGTTATTATAGTCCTGATGTACTGCGGGAGAATCGGAAGCCTGTCCTTTGCTCTGTCTTTTTCGGAGAATAAGAGGATTGTGCCGCTGCAGCAGCCGGAGGAAGAGATAAATATCGGATAGAATAGGGAGGAGTACTACACCATGAAATCATTTTTGATAATCGGAATGGGACGTTTCGGGCACCATATAACAATCAATCTTGCCAGGCAGGGAGCGGAGATTATGATTGTTGACACTGATCAGGCCAAGATGGAGGATCTGCTTTCTGTTGTCACAAGCGCCAAGATTGGCGATTGTACCAACGAGGAGGTATTAAAAACACTTGGTGTCAAAAATTTTGATATGTGTATTGTGTGTATCGGCACCAATTTCCAGAGTTCACTTGAGATAACAAGTCTTCTAAAGGAAATGGGAGCCAGACATGTAGTGAGCAAGGCAACAAGGGATATCCATGCCAAGTTCCTGCTCAGAAACGGAGCGGATGAGGTAATATACCCGGACAGGGATATAGCCGAGAAGCTTGCTGTAAGCTACAGCTCGGATAAAATTTTTGATTACATTGAATTAGGCGGCAAATATGCAATATATGAGATTCCTGTAATGAAGGAGTGGGTTGGTCATTCCATCAAGGCACTCAATTTCAGGAGCAGATACAATGTGAATATCCTTGGCACGAAAACCGGTGATGACAGGACTTCACTTATGCCTACAGCAGATTATGTGTTTGAGAAGGACGTGCACCTGCTGGTTGTGGGAACACGCGAGGATGTGCTGAGAATCATAAAAAAAATATAATATAGGGCAGAGGGCTGGACGTGTGGGGGGTTGGGACAGAGGTGGGGCTTGGGACAGGGGTCAGGTCCGTGTCCCAGTTATGGGACACAGTGACCTGACCCC
>ERZ836877.2862-NODE-2862-length-20947-cov-3.660157_pt1 | contig 20947 bp, 19 predicted proteins | sample MGYA00519469_ERZ836877 | MGnify/ENA primary metagenome ERZ836877 (study PRJEB31850, sample SAMEA3708809) | human gut metagenome | biome: human gut; feature: human-associated habitat; material: faeces | place: China | collected 2014 ... | reverse complement strand
GCTCTGATCGGCCAGGGCGTCCAGGCGTTCCAGGCCTTCATCTGAAACGCCTGCCTTGGCCAGTTGCTGGCGCAGGTTCTGGAGCTCCTGTTTGGTAAAGCAGACTTCCTCCAGCGTATAGGTGACGCCGTTGGAAGTGGTGCGGGTGTAGGGGCTCTGCACCTGCGTTGTGGCGGCGGTGCCGGTGGTGGCGACAGCGGCGGTATTCTCCTGGGCCAAGGCCGCATCGGCGGAGACGCTTTCGCCGTTTTCCGCGTTGTCCATGGCTGTGTGCATGGTCTGAAGATATTCGGCGAAGCCATCGGCGCTCCGGGCAGCGCTCTGGGCGCTCCAGAGGGCGTCGGTAGCGGCGGCGGCGTCGGTGGCGATGGGCAGAATCTGCATGGTCCTCTCCTTGCGCACCGGTACGATTCAAGGAGTGTTCCAAAAAAAATTATAATTATATTTTAATAAGATAAAAATATACTGTGGGAGTAATGGGCAAGTCTTGCCGCCGTACTTCAGCCCAGCCTGGATGCGAGGTCGGCCAGGCGTTCCAGGGCCGTGCGCCAGGCGCGGCGGCTGTAGCTGGCGTTTTGCAGATAGAGGTGCAAAAAGCCGCTGCCCAGGCGGGCCAGGGGCGGCTGGGAGTTCCAGAAACCTGGGGGCAGGCTGCGGGCGTCATTTCTGAGGGCTGCGGCGCAGTGGGCGCAGACCTGCGCCAAAGCTGCCCCAAGACGCGTCTGCAGTGCGGGGAAGCGCGTGTGCAGGGCCGTCAGGCGAGTTTGCAGCAAGGGTGCCAGAGCGGGCTGGTAGATGTACAGAAAAACCGCCTGCCAGAAGTCTTCCAGTACGGGACGACAGGAAGGTGAAGGGCTGCCCACGGCGGAGAGGCTGTGCAGGCCCAGGACATCGCGGCCCGTGCGCCAGAGGCGCAGGCCAGGCCTGGACGGCAGGGCGGCAGGCAGGCCGAGGCAGGGGGTCTGCAGCAGGGCCAGCACCGTGTCCGCCACGGCCGCCGGGCTGAAAGCCCCTTTGCAGTACAGGCGGCCGCGTCCGCACTGCCAGCAGCCCACACAGCTCATGCCCGCGCGCAGCACCCACTGGCCGGGAGCGGTGGGGCCCGTTTCCCGCGCGTGCACGGGGCCCATGGAAAGGTTGAGCACGGGCACGCCCAGATAGTCTGCCAAATGCATGGGGCCCGTATCCGGTGTGACGCAGAGGTCCAGGGTGCGCATCAGGGCCGCCAGTTGGCCCAGGTCCAGCCGACCGCAGGTGTTGGCCTGGGGCAGACCGGCCTTGCGGGCCACTGTTGCCCCCAGCGCGGCCTCGGCCGGGCCGCCCAGCAGCAGAGGGGGGGCGCCGGCCGAAGCCAGCCGTCGCGCCAGCCGTGCCCAGAAATCCGCGTCGGGCCGTTTGGCCGGGGTGCTGGCGCCCAGCACCAGGCCCACACGCCGCGCCCCGGCGCGGCGCAACGGCGCGTGGGGCACGGCGCGCAGATCTGGAGTGGGGGCAAGGTCCAGCAAATGCAGGTCCGCCCAGTGGAAGGCGTTGTTGTGGTTGTTTTGGGTTAGCGCTGTCCGGTACAGCTGCCAGAAGCCGCGCACATGCAAGCCCTTGCGGCCGGCCACGGGGCCGAGCTTGCGCTCCGCCCGCAGGGTTGCCATGCACTGGGCTGCTGCGGGTGCGCTGCAGAGATTGAAGGCGGCCTTATAGCGGGCACGGGCCAGGGTCGCGCAGTGGGAGGGAGGGAAAAAAACCACCTCCGGCGCTATGGCCGTGAGGGGCATAAAAAACTGCGGTTCGGCCACCACCCAGAGGGGGCGCTCCGGCCACAGTCGTTGCAGGCGCAGCAGCAGGGGAAAGGTGAGCAGCAGATCCCCCATGCGGTGGAGCTGAAAGATGAGGATGGGGTCCGCGTTCACGTCATGGGTCCGGGGGGGGGCGCTGGTGTAGCGTCCTGAACGCTTTTTACGCCGTAAACCGCGCGCATCTGGTGGAGCAGGGTTTGCAGACGATGCCGCCAGGTGTGGCAGGCCAGCACCCGCCGCCGTCCGGCCATGACCAGGGCGCGACGCTGGTCCGGATGGGAGAGGAAGTGGCGGGTCAGATCCGCTATTTCTTCCGGCTCATGGTAGACGGCCATTTCGTCCGGTTCAAACAGGCGTTCCATCTGCGGACGCCAGTCGGTAAGCACAAAACCGCCGGCGGCGGGGATGTCAAAAATACGCTGGTTCACGGCCCCTTTCATCTGCTTGCTGGTGCAGTTAAAGTTGAGGTCTGAACAGCCGTAAAAGGCGGGCAGCTCCGTATAGTAGCTCAGGGCGGGCAGATAACGGGGCTGCGCGGATTCGTGGCGGAATTCCGTCTTCCAGCCCGCGTCGCCCACAATGAGCGGGTGAAAGGGCAGCAGGCGGCGCACGCAGCCATTGCGGTAGAGGCGGGTGGCCTGCCAGGTGACGGCCGTCTCATAGGCCAGCCTGGCTTCATTGTCCGGCAGGGCCAGGTAGCGGGCGTGTACATCGGGAAAGTCCCGCTCCAGCAGAGCGGGCACCGAACGCAGTTCGCTTTCCATAAAGGCCCGCGCCACGGTTTTGAAGGGCAGCAGCAAGGCGCGGGGAAAGCGGCCGTTTTTGAGCCTTCCGCCCACCTTGTAGAGCATGGAATTGCCCACAAAGGAGATTGCCGCGCGCCAGGCCGCCGGGGCGTCGCGTTCTTTGCCGGGGCAAAAGCGTTCCGGGTCCGTGCCCAGGGGCAGATAGAAGACATGTTCGAAGCCCGCGGCGTGCAGGCTGGGGATATTGTCGCTGTCCCAGGTGAACAGGGCTGTCCAGGGGCTCACGCAGCGCGTGTAGAGGTGGATAATCAGGTGGGGATTGTCCACAAACCAGGAGGCCAGGGGCAGTTGCAGCCGGGCCAGCAGGTCCATGAGCACGCCCTCCACGTCCACGCCCATGTGGTTGAGCGTCAGGCAGCAGTCGGGGCGGAATTCCAGTACGGCGCGCAGCAGGCGGCGCACAAAATCTGCCTGGGCCACATCGCCGTCGCCTACGGTGAGAAGCCGGTATTCCAGGTTCAGCTGGCGGCAGGCGGCTTCGATTTCGCCCATAAGAAAGTAGCGGCTGGTGAGCAGTAAAAGGCGGGGGCGGGCGCTGGTAAAGCGCGGTTCCACGGCGCGGCTCCAGAAGTCAAAGCGGGCGCTGGCCTCGAGCTTTTGGCGCAAAAAGCCGTAGTAGGCCGCGTCCAGACGCTGATAAAACGGCAGGGCCACAGGCAACAGACGGCGGCCGCCGTGTTCCGCCTGCCAGCGGGTCAGGGCGGCCAGGGCAGATTCCGCCTCCGGATCGGCAACCAGAACAATGCGGGCGCGCTCTTGCGGGCTGAGGGCGGCCAGCGCGCCGCTGCAGTCTTGCAGAGCCCGTTCTTTTTCCACTACCGCCAGCGGGCCCGTGGTGCGGGCCAGCAGCAGGCGCAGGGCGTGCCCCAAGCCGCAGCCCAGAAGCACGGGCAGCGTTGCGGACAGGGCCGGGGCCGGGCCGACGGCCATCGGGTCGAAGCGTGCGGCGACCGTGTCGGGGCTCTGTGGGGCCGCAGGCGGCGAAAGTCTGTTCAGGGCGGCGCGCACGGCTGCAGTTTCGCGCTCCGGGCCGCCCGCCCCCAGCATACGCAGCGTACGGCCGTCGGGCAGAAGAGCTTCCACATCAAAGGACATGCCCCTTACCGTTCCGGGCAAGGGGCGGAAGCGGGGCGCTGCGCCTGGGGTCATGGGCGCTTGCTCCGGAGGGCAACGGGCAGGGGCTCCACCACAATATCGTCCTTGTCCAGGCGAAAGAGCACATTCTGTTGCAGGCGTTCCACTTCCATAAAGGTACGCCCAATGGAAATTTCCACCCCCGGATAGATCGTGCCCGGCACCAGCAGCCGGCAGCCCTGCATGGCCTGCTCGTCCTGAGTCAGTCGGCTCCAGAGTTGTTCACGCTTTTTGAGCAGATCGTCATACTGCCGGCGCTGGACCTGGAGTTTGCGCGTGATTTCGTTGGTTTCCGGCGGCAGATGTCCGGCCACAGCATTGAGGTGCAGCACGGCCTGGGAAAGGTCTTTGAGGATTTTGTCCAGCTTTTCCAGCTGGCGGATGCTCACGGGGTCGTAGCCCAGAAAAACCTGGGTGGGGATGGCAGCCTTGTTGCCCAGCTGCCGGCCCACATACACGCTGCCGTAGGCGTTGATGACGCCGCCGTAGGCCAGTTCGCGCACCACCAGGTTGCTGCCCGCGTACACGGTGCAGTAGAGGCAGGTTTTGTCCACCACCATGCTGTCACGGGCGCGGGCGTCCACGCGTTCCATAAACGGGGTCAGCAGTTTGCCGCCGGCGTCCACCTTGCTGTGCCTTCCCGCGCCGCCGCGCACGCCCCCTTCAATAAGCAGGTTGCGCCGGGCGCGGACCACGCCGCCCTCCACCATGCCCATGATGCGCACGTTGTTGCCCTGGACGGAAAAGCCCGCGCGTACGGAGCCGTGCACGGCCATATCGCCTACAAAAAAGATGTTGCCGGTCTGAAAGCTCACGTCTTGGCGCACGTTGAGCAGTTTTTTGACCGTGATCTTTCCGTGGAGATAAAAAACATAGCCATTGGCGGCGGCCAGCAGGTATTCGGGGTGTTCGGGGTCTACTCTGGTGTTGGCCCCGGCGGGAAAAACCGGAGATTCCAGAATAAAACGCAGATCCGTTTTTGTGCCGACGGCCTCCAACGGCACCAGGCGGGCCAGCACCTGCCCATTGATGACGTTCTGCACGTAGCCCAGGCTGTAGACGTCGGACGAACCGCCAGCCTCTCCCGGCTTGAGGTTGAGGTGGTCGAAATCGGGATTGAAGTAGTGTTGCAAATAGTATTGCACCGTGCACCTTCCGCTGGAGCACCGTCACAGGGCGCTCTGCCGGGACAGCCGTGGCCGGCTATTCCGCTGTGTCGGGGATGTAGCCTTTGAGTTCCTCTTCGCTGTAGAAGGTGGGGAAAAATCCCTCAATTTCGGATTTGCGTAAAAGATCGGTCACATGGGGCGCAGGCGTCAGCAACACCAGGCGTCTGCCCTGACTGCGGCCCTTGGTGCTGGCGCTCACCAGGACGCCCAGACCGGAGGCGTCCAGTTTGTTCACCTCGCTCAGGTCCAGCACCACCTGCCGAATGCCCGGGGCCAGGATATAGGCGTCCAGTTGCCGGCTTAGGTCAGGCACATCGGGCAGAACCATGTCGCCTGCAAGGCGCAGTACGGTGACCTTGTTGTGGGATTCCGCCTGAAGGGAAAACATGGGGGGGCCTCCGTCAAGGTACATCCACAGAGTAACGCGCTGGCCGGGTAGGGGACGGCACGGCCGCGTACTTCCGAATAACCCGCCTGCCGTGAACAAAACCGTTGCAAACAAGATCGCAAGGCTGGACGCCGGCCTCGCAGCCGACCCGGGATCGCCCCCAAAGACGGACCACCGGCCGGGGCTTTTTATCGCAACTGTCATACACTACGCCGACGCGGCGAGATTCGTCAACCATGCCGCCGGGAAAGGCGCACGCTGTAGCAAAGGCGTCCAGGGCGTGTCCCTGCGTTCAAGCGTGTCCCAGCGGTTCTTCTGTTGTTCCAGCAGGTTGCGCTGCGTCCGCGTCATGACGACGTTTCTTGCGTTGGGCGCGCTTCTGTTCTTCCTCTTCCCGCAGGGCGCGGCGCAGCACCTTGCCCACAATGGTCTTGGGCAGACTTTCACGAAATTCCACCAGGCGCGGCACCTTGTAGTTGGCCAGCTTTTGCCGACACCAGGCAATGATGTCCGCCTTGGTCAGGGTTTCGCCCTGACGGGGCACCACATAGGCTTTGAGCACTTCGCCGCGCAGGTCGTCGCCGATGCCCACGCTCACGGCTTCCAGCACCTTGGGGTGTTCCAGCAGCACTTCGTCCACCTCGCGGGGGTAGACGTTGTAGCCGCCCACCAGGACCATATCTTTTTTGCGATCCAGGATGTAAAAGTAGCCGTCTTCATCCATGCTGGCCAAATCGCCAGTGTAGAGCCAGCCGTTGCGCAAGGCGCTGGCCGTTTCGTCGGGCCGCCGCCAGTAGCCGTGCATGACCTGCGGCCCCTGCACCACCAGTTCGCCCATCTTGCCGGGGGGCAGGGTCAGGGAGCCGCCCTCCATGTCCACAATGCGGGCGTCCGTGCCTGGCACGGGCATGCCGATGGAATTGGCCCGCTGCCCCTGTTTGCCCAGAGGGTTGATGTGGGTGATGGGCGAGGCTTCGGTAAGGCCGTAGCCTTCCAGAATGGCCGCGCCTGTGGCTTCCTGAAAGCGGCGGAAGATTTCGCGCGGTAGGGGCGCGGATCCGGAAACGCATATCTGGATGCTGCCCAGGTCGAATTTGTTCAGATTTTTCTGCTGCAGCAAGGAAATGTAGACCGAGGGCGCGCCGGGAAAGATGGTGGGCTTGCGCTTGTCAATAAGGCGCAGCACGTCCTGCGGCACATAGCGCGGCAAGGGCAGGGTGGTGGAGGCCAGGGCCATGGGGATGATCAGCCCCGTGGTCAGGCCGTAGACGTGAAAGAAGGGCAGCAAAGAAATGAAGGTGTGGTGCGTTTCGGGGCGGACATTGATAATGTTCAGCACCTGGCGGCAGTTAGTGCCCAGGTTGGCGTGGGTGAGCACGACGCCCTTGGGCAGGCCGGTAGTGCCCCCGGTGTACTGCAGCATGATGGGGTCGCGCTGGGGGTCGGCAATGGGCGCCGCATAGCGTCGCGCCCCTTTGCAGAAGCTCTGCCAGGCAAAAACGTTTTTGTTGTCGTAGGGGATGGGGGCTTTGTTGCTGCGACGCTTTTTCAGCTTGTACAGCCAGTTGAGAGGAAAGGACAGAGAATCCGCCGCACTGGTGACAATAAAGTTGCGCAAAGGCAGGCGGTCCCGCAGAGCGTCTATGCGCGGCCAGAGCATATCCAGCAGGATCATGTGCTCCGCGCCGGAATCCTGCATGTTGGCCACGATTTCCTTTTCCATATACAGGGGGTTGGTCATGACCACCACGGCCCCGGCCTTGATGACGCCCCAGAAGGCGATCATGGTCTGCGGCAGGTTGGGCAGCATGATGGCCACCCGCTGTCCGGAGCGCACGCCCATGCGCCGCAGTGCGCCGGCAAAAAGTTCGGCCCGCTCCCGCAGTTTTTTGTAGGTAATGCGCGTGTTCTGAAAAATGAGCGCGTAGCGGTTGGGGTATTTTTCCGCCGCTTCGTCCAGCATGGCGTAGAGGGGTTTGTTCCACACGCTGGCGGTGTGGGGCACAAAGGCATCATAGTGGTCAAACCAGGGGCGGGTAAGTTCTGTGCTCATAACCGTTCGGCAGTGGGGTTCAGGGGGGAGGAATGTTCCGCAGCGTCCAGGGGCGCGGCCTGTGCGCTGACCACGGCATAGGCCTTGATGCCCTCAAGCCGGCCGGTAAAGCCCAGGCCTTCTTCGGTGGTGGCCTTAACATTGACGCAGCTCTGGGGCAGGCCCAGCAGCCGGGCCACGTTTTTGCGGATAGCCGCGCCGTGGGGAGCCATGCGCGGTTTTTGGGCCACAATGGTCAGGTCCGCGTGGCAGGGCGTGACGCCCGCCTCGCGTACCATAGTCAGCACCCTGTCCAGCAGCAGGGCGGAAGAAACGCCCTCCAGAGTGGGGTCGCTGTCGGGAAAATGCCGGCCAATGTCGCCCAACGCGGCGCAGCCCAGCAGGGCGTCGGCCAGGGCGTGCAGCAGCACGTCGCCGTCCGAGTGGGCTACTACCTCAAAGCCGCCTTCTATGGGCACGCCGCCCAGGCGCAGGGGGCGGCCAGAGCCGTAGCGGTGCACATCATAGCCCATGCCGGTGCAGAAGCGCGGCATGGGTGTGGCAGGGCGCAGCAAATCCAGGTCTTGGGGATGGGTCAGTTTGACATTGACGGTTTCGCCTGGCACTACGCGCACCTCCTCGCCCAGGGCTTCCAGCAGGGCTGCGTCGTCCGTGGCCGGGCCGCCGGGGGCGGCCAGAGCCGCCGCATGGGCGCGGCGCAGGGTCGCGCAGCAAAAGCCCTGCGGGGTCTGCACGGCCGCCAGGCTGTGCCGGGGCAGGGTGGCAAGCACCTTGCCTTCCGCCACGGTTTTAATGGTATCGGTGACGGGCAGAGCGGGCACTACGCCCACTGCGCCTTCCCGCAAGGCCGCACAGACGCGCTGCACCAGGGCCGGGCTCACAAAGGGGCGGGCCGCATCGTGCACCAGCACCCAGCGCGTGCGCGCGGGCAGGGCGGCCAAACCCTGGCGTACGGAATCCTGCCGGGTTTCGCCGCCGTCGGCGCAGACCCAGGGCAAGCCGAGGTCGTGGCTGCGGCACAGGGCGCGCAGGCGCTCTTCTTCCGCCGCGCGGCGCTGGGGCGGAAAGACAAAGACCAGACCGGCCGTCAGGCCGCTGCGGCTCATGGCTTGGGCTGCGTGCCAGTAGAGGGGCAGGCCGCGCCAGGGCAAAAACTGTTTGGCTTCGCCGCCTGTGGCGGCCGCCATGCGACTGCCGTGCCCGGCGGCCAGCACCAGGGCCCAGGGAGCATCTTCGGCGTCGGACGTGAAAACAGGTTGGGGCATGGGCGTGCTCACAGTATAAAAACAACGGGAGTGGGACGATAAGCCGGGTTCTGTCCGCGCGGCAAGCGCGCGTGACCGTCATTCCTCTAGGAGCGCAGTTGCCTGCGCCCTCCAGCAACCTACCCGGAAGGCATGGGCCGGGCCGGCCGCCTTCCCTATTTGGTCTTGCTCCAGACGGGGTATGCCGAGCATGCCGCGTCACCGCGGCATCTGGTGGGCTCTTGCCCCACCGTTTCACCCTTACCCCGCACGCGGCGGGGCGGTTTGCTTTCTGTGGCGCTGTCCGAGGGTCGCCCCTCCTGGGTGTTACCCAGCGTCCTGCCCTGTGGAGCCCGGACTTTCCTCCCCGGGCACGCGGCCCGCGGCGACGGTCTGTCCCACTCCCGTTACTTTGTGTTGCGGTCTTGCGTGCAGACCACAGCAAAACCGTACGGCTGCAGTTCAGGGCATTGCAACGTTGCCCTGCCCTGGCGGTTGCATAAGCAAACGCCCGCCGTGGAGGCGCACGCGCAGGTCTTTGCGCGCTTGAGCGTCGGGACGAGCGTGCCGTAACCTTTGAGAATACATATTCTCAAAGCTAGGCGGCTCTGGCGCTCCGGCGGCAGCGTAAACCCGCTTGCCTCAAGTGGCTGCTGCGCCTGCGGGGCAATAACCAGCCGTTGTGTCGGCTCCGGTTCCCACGCAGGCCGGTGTGCCGGGCAAGCGGCCTCAGGCCTGGTCGTTGGCCGGGGCCTGCGGTGCGCACTGGGGCTGCTCCGCATCCTGAAAATGTTCGCACCAGAAAATCAGGCGCTGGCAGTTGGGGCAGCTCAATATCTGCTGGCCGCGCTGCAGCTCGATGAAGGTCTGCGGCGGCACGGCGATGTGGCAGCCCGTGCAGACGCCTTCCCGCACAGCCACGATGACCGGGTGATCCAGCCGCTCACGGATGAATTCGTAGCGCAGAAAAACCGGGTGGGGGATGGCCGTGCCCACATTGGCGCGTTTGGCGTCCAACTGCACCAGACTGGCCTGGGCTTTTTGCAGCCGGGCGTCCAGATTGCTGCGTTTGTCTTCCAGTTCGGCCTTGAGGGCGTTATAAGTTACGTCCAGTTCGGCTAGGGCGTCGTTCTGGCTTTGGACTTCATCCAGCAAGGTCATTTTTTCTTCTTCGCGGGAGCGATTGACCTTTTCCATGCTGTCCATTTCGCGCAGTACGGCGTGATATTCGCGGGTATTGCCCACCAGGGTGAGCTTGTTTTTGCTTTTTTTGATGCGGGCCGCGTCATCGTCGATTTCGAGCGAAAGACGCTTCTGCTGCTCCTGCAGGTGGGTCAGCTTGTCCAGCACATAATTGCGTTGGGTTTCCACCGCGGCAAAGCGCTGCTCCAGGGCTTCCAGATCGCCGGGGGCGCGGTCCAGCTCCTGCCGGACTTCGTGGATGGCGTCGTCAACTTTTTGCAGTTCAACAAGTTGACGGATTTGTTCAAAATAGACGGCACTGCTCATGGAAGAGGTCCTCCTCGCGGATCAGGAAAAAACAACAGGGCGGAAGGGCGATCGCGACGGCACAAAGTGTACGGCCACGCCCGTCAAGGTCTGTTGCAGCAACAGGCTCATGTGGCGCATCATTTCTTCTTCCAGGCTATGGTGCCCCACGTCCAGAAGGCAGACGGCGGCTTCGAGAGCCGCGTGATACTTGATGTCGCCGGTAATATACAACTGTGCGTCGGCCTGGGCCGCCGCGTCCATCAGAGAGGCGCCCGAACCGGTGCAGTAAGCCACCCGGCGCACGTGGGTCGCCTGCGGGCCGCAGCAGACGGCCGTGCTCAGGTCCAGCCGCCGCGCCAGGCGTGCGGCCAGATCAGCCACGGAACAGGCCTGGGGCAGGTCGCCCGCCAGGCCGTAGCCGGGGGGCAGCTCCGTCCCCTGGGCCGGGGCTGCGGGTTCCAGCACGCAAAGGTTGTTGAGTTCCAGCTCCCGCGCCAGCCAGCCCGCCGGTCCGTGGGGGTTGACGTCCAGCGACGTGTGCGCGGCGTAGAGGGGCACATCCGCGCTCAGCAGCAGGCGCAGGGCCTCGTGGTAGTTGTTGCAGCAATTGGGCAGGGTGGGCTTGAGGGTCAGGGGATGGTGGCTGAGGACCATCTCCGCCCCTTGAGCCAGGGCGGCGGCCAAGGAGGCCGGCGTGGGGTCCAGGCACACGGCCAGACTGCGCACTTCAGTGCGGCGGGCCGCCACCTGCAGGCCGGAAAGATCCCAGGACGCAGCCTGCCCCAGAGGCGCAATTTTTTCTATGGCGTCAATAATTTCAATCAGTTGCATGTATTTCACCGGGAATAAAAAAGGCACTTTCGCGCTCTGTGCTACAAAAGTGCCCTTGGTGCGGCGGCAAGAAAACGTTGTGCGACGCTTGCGGCAATGGAATGACACACCTCTGTAAACAGGTGGGGAGCTGTTCCCGACCCGCATGCTCTTAATCGAGGAAGGATAGAGAGAGAGCCGGGTATTGTCAAGCCGCGTTGCCGACCAAGGCCAGGCTCATGGCCCGCAACGCGGCGCAAAACTTACAGCTCACGCAGATAGCGCACAGCATTGACGAAAAGCAGCGTGCCCGGCGGGTCCAACTCACCCCTGGTCCAGCCCGGGTGGTTGGTGACATGGTGAAATGCCTCAGGGTGGGGCATAAGGCCCAGCACGCGGCCGGTGGGATCCGTGAGGCCGGCGATGGCCAGGGCCGATCCATTGGGGTTATAAGGATATTCCTGGGTGGGCAGGCCTGTCTTTGGGTCGGCGTACTGCAGGGCGATAAGGTTTTCTTTCTGCAGGCGGCTCAGGCAATCCGCGTCGCGGGGCACCAGCTTGCCCTCGCCGTGGCGCACGGGCATGGCCAGGGGGGGCAGGCCTTTGGTGAACACGCAGGGGCTTTGGGCGTTGGGCGCAAGGCGCACCCAGCGGTCTTCAAAGCGGGCGGAGTCGTTGTGTCCCAGCGAGACCTGGCGTTCGAAGCGGTGGCCGTCCAGGGCGGGCAGCACGCCCAGCTTGACCAGCAGCTGAAAGCCGTTGCAGATGCCCAGCACCAGCTTGCCGGCCTCAAGAAAGCGGTCCAGTTGCTCCCGCAGGGGCACGCCCGCAGCGTCTTCAAGGTAGCGCCAGCGCATAACGGCGGTCTGGGCCGCGCCCAAATCGTCGCCGTCCAGAAAGCCACCGGGAAAAATAAGGAAGTGATAGTCGTCCAAGTGGACCTTGGCGGCCACCAGGTCGGAAAAGTGCACCACGTCGGCCCGGTCGGCTCCGGCCAGGCGGGCGGTGTGGGCGGTTTCCAGATGCGAATTGGTGCCGTAGCCGGTGATGACCAGCGTATTGACCGTGCCCATGCGGGGAAAGCCTCCTTGACAAACAGCGCCGCCTGCCGACCCCTGCCGGCGACGGCATACGGCAGCGGGGCCCGGCGCGGCCGGCCCGCCGCAAGCGCGGGAGGGGGCCCCGTACGGGATGCCCGTCTGCATGGGGAATACCACACTACGTACCTTGCTTTGGATAGTCAATGCTGGCAAAAAAAATCGTCTTGGTGTATGTAGACGAAGATGTGCTTGGGGATGTGCCTTGGCACGCCACAATCAAGGTTGAGAGGCCATGAAAACAAAGTATATTTTTGTGACGGGCGGTGTGCTTTCGTCACTGGGCAAAGGCCTGGCGGCCGCTTCCCTGGGCGCGTTGCTGCAGACGCGCGGGCTGACGGTCACCATCCAGAAGCTGGACCCGTACATTAACGTGGACCCCGGCACAATGAACCCTTTTCAGCACGGCGAAGTCTTTGTCACCGACGACGGCGCCGAAACCGACCTGGACCTGGGCCACTATGAGCGCTACCTCAACGTGCCCATGTCCCGCAAGAACAACACCACCTCCGGGGCCATTTACAACCACGTCATTGCCAAAGAGCGCCACGGCGACTATCTGGGCGCCACGGTGCAGGTGATTCCCCACATCACCGATGAGATTAAGAGCGTGGTGCTTTCGCTGGCTGAAGGCGATGACGCGCCAGACGTGGCCATCATCGAAATCGGCGGCACCGTGGGCGACATTGAAGGCCTGCCTTTTCTGGAGGCCATCCGCCAGCTGCGTTCGGAGCTGGGCCGCGACAATTGCCTGAACATCCACCTCACCTTGGTGCCCTACTTGCGCACGGCGGGTGAGCACAAGACCAAGCCCACCCAGCACAGCGTCAAAGAGCTGCTCTCCATCGGCATTCAGCCGGACATCATCCTCTGCCGCTGCGAGCAGAGCATCCCCGAAGAGCTGCGCCGCAAGATCGCCCTGTTCTGCAATGTGGACCAGGACGCCGTGTTCTCTTCGGTGGACGTAAACAACATTTATGAAGTGCCCCTCAAGTTTTATGAGGAGGGCTTTGACCAGAAAGTGGCCATCATGCTGCGCCTGCCCGCGCGCAATGCCCACCTGGAAGCCTGGGAAAAGCTGGTCAGCGATTGTGCCAATCCCAAAGGCCAGGTAACCATTGCCATTGTGGGCAAGTATGTGGATCTGAAGGAAGCCTACAAGAGCCTGCACGAGGCGCTCATCCACGGCGGGGTGGCCAACCGGGTGGATGTGGAGCTGCGCTACGTCAATTCAGAAAATGTGACCGAGGCCAATGCCGCCGGGCACTTTGAGGGCTGTGACGGCATCTTGGTGCCCGGAGGTTTCGGCTACCGGGGGGTGGAGGGCAAAATTGCGGCCATCCGCTACGCGCGGGAAAAGGGCGTGCCTTTCTTCGGCATTTGCCTTGGCATGCAGTGCGCCGTCATTGAATTTGCCCGGCACGTGGCCGGGTTGGAAGATGCCAATTCCGAGGAATTTAACCCTCTTTCCGACCACAAGGTCATTTACCTCATGACGGAATGGTACGACTTCCGTACCAAGAACGTGGAGCGGCGCGACGCCGGCAGCGACAAGGGCGGCACCATGCGCCTGGGCGCGTACCCCTGCAAGCTGCTGCCCGGCACCAAGGCGCACGATGCCTACAAAAAAGACCTGGTGGAGGAGCGCCACCGCCACCGCTACGAGTTCAACAACGCTTTTCGTGAGATGTTCGGCCAGAAGGGCATGGTCTTCAGCGGTACGGCTCCGGACGACTCACTGGTGGAAATCATTGAGCTGCCGGACCATCCCTGGTTTCTGGGCTGCCAGTTCCATCCGGAATTCAAATCCCGGCCCATGAACGCGCACCCTTTGTTCCGCGAGTTTATCGGCGCGGCCAAAAAATACGCCAAGGGACACGGCAGGAGCTGAGCTTCGGCCTTTGCGCCCGGCTTGTACAGGGCCGTTCCGTGAAGGGCCGCGCGGCGTCGCGCCTTTCGCGGAGCGGCTTTTTTGGCGCCAAAGGGCGGCTTGGGCTGTGACGTGCAGCGTCCCTTGGCGGCGACTGGGCCACCAAATCGCGGGGGCGGTCCATTGCGCCCGCACAACTGCTGGCTATTGCATAATTTTTATAGCTGTGGCACATTCCTTGTAAACAAAAATCAGGTAGTTTTCTCGTCGCTTGAGGGCGGAAGGGACACATGGCACTGGAACTTCGGCAGCAACTAAAGCTGGCACAACAATTGGTGATGACCCCGCAACTGCAGCAGGCCATCAAATTGTTGCAGCTCTCTCGTCTGGAACTTCTGGAAACGGTCCAGCAGGAGCTGGTGGAAAACCCGTTTCTGGAGGAATCCGGCGGCGAAGAGGCCGGGCCGGAAACCGTGGCCGAAGACGGGCGCGAACCCGTGGCCGAAGAGGTCTATGACCGTGAGCTGGCCAAGGACGCCGACTGGGAAGATTATCTGGGTGAATTTGCCAGTACCCCCCGCCTGTCGCAGTCCCGCGAGTACGAGGCCGCCGAAGAAATTTCGCCCTTGGAGGCCCGCTACGCCGCCAAGCCCACCTTGGAAGGCCACCTGCTCTGGCAGCTCCGGCTTTCGCAGTTGACCGACGCACAGAAGGCCATTGGCGAGGTGATCATCGGCAACCTTTCTTCATCGGGCTATTTGCAGGCCAGCGTGGAGGAAGTGGCGGAGATGGCCCACGCCGCGCCCGACGAGGTGCGCGCCGTTCTTGAAAAGGTGCAGCATTTTGACCCTGTGGGCGTGGCCGCCCGGGACGCGCGGGAGTGTCTGCTGGTGCAGATCCGCAATCTGCACTATGACCGCGACCCCATCCTTGTGGAGTTGGTTACATCCCACCTGGAAGATCTGGAGGCAAAACGTTACAAGCCCCTGCTGCGCAAGTTCAAGCTGGATATGGAAGGCCTGCGGGAGTATCTGGACATCATCCAGAGCCTGGACCCGCTGCCCGGCGCCAGCTTTGGCGGGGGCGAGCCCACCTATGTGAGCCCGGACGTTTTTGTCTACAAAGTGGGCGATGAGTTTGTGATCCTGCTCAATGAGGATGGTTTGCCGCAGCTGCAGCTTTCGGCCATGAGCGGGATGGATCTGACCGCCGCTTCGGAGAAGGAAAAGGAATACTGTTCCGAAAAAATCCGCTCCGCTTCCTGGCTGATTAAAAGCCTTTACCAGCGCCAACGGACCCTGTATAAAGTGATGGAGAGCATTGTGCGTCACCAGCGGCCTTTTTTTGAAGAGGGCGTCACCAGGCTGGCCCCGCTCATCCTCAAGGACATTGCCGACGATATCGGCATGCACGAGTCCACGGTAAGCCGCATCACCACCAACAAATATGTGGCTACGCCCCACGGCATTTTTGAACTGAAATTTTTCTTCAACAGCGGGCTGGAACTGGACGACGGCAGCCAGGTGGGCTCTGAAAGCGTCAAGGCGCTGATTAAAAAATTTATTGCGGATGAAGACCCCCACGCGCCCTTGAGCGACGAACGCATCGGCGAAATGCTCAAAGAGCGCCTCAAGGTCAACATCGCCCGACGCACGGTGGCCAAATACCGCACCGCTCTCGATATTCCTTCTTCATCACGGCGCAAGGAGCACTTTTAGGCCCCTGTCTGGTCCGGCCTTAAGCGCCCCGGCGCCCCACACCAGGAGGACTTCATGAACATCTCCTTCGCCTTCAAAAACTTCGACGCCTCCGACCATCTGAAAAAATACGCTCGCCGCCGCATGGAAAAGCTGGGGCGGTTTTTTGGCAAATCCGCCGGTCTGGACGTGGCCGTGGTGCTGACCGTGGACAAATTCCGCCATCGCTGCGAGGTTACCGTCACCGGCGAGGGCCTGCACATTAATGCTTCAGAACAGACTTCGGACATGTACGCCGCCATTGACCTGGTGACGGACAAGGTGGAAGCCCAGATCAAGCGTCAGGTTTCACGGGTCAAGGAGCAGCGCCGCAAGGCCCGCAACGCCGAAGTGGACGTGTTTACCTATACCGTGGACGCCGAAGGCGAGGCCCCGCAGCCTGTGGAAGGTACGGACCGGCTGGCCACAAAACCCCTGCATCTGGATGAGGCGCTCATGCAGCTGGATTCCATCGGTAGTGATTTTCTGGTCTTTTTTAATGCGGAGAACAGCCGTATCAATGTGGTTTATCGTACGCGCGCCAGCGGGTATGCGTTGATTGATCCCGTATTGTAGGCGCAAGTGCTTCCTGGGCGGGGCTTTCCTCCGTCCGAAGTAAGCCTTTTGCAGGGGCCGCTCGGTTGGAGCGGCCCCACGCGGCTGCATACGGCGGGTTTCCCTGCAGCGGCAGGCGAGAGATCGGGGCGGCCGTGGACGAACCGGCCTTGCCGCGAGAGGGCGTTATGAGCAAAACCGTAGCGGCGGCTGCCGCCTCCACATCCACAAGTGCGCCGGCCTCTGCGCCGGTGCGGGTCTGCGTGGTTACGGGGCTTTCCGGTGCGGGCAAGAGCACCGCGCTGAAAGTGTTTGAAGACATGGGGCACTTTGTGGTGGACGGCCTGCCCGCCAGCCTGGCGCCGGAAATGGCGGCCATGATGTCCCGCCCTTCAATGAGCCATTTTCAGGGCATTGCGCTGGGCATGGACCTGCGGCAAAGCACTTTTCTGGACGACCTGAACGCCTCGCTGGAGGCCCTGGCCGCGCAGAGCATTCGCCCCACCTTGCTGTTTCTGGAGGCCTCGACGCAGGAGCTTATGCGCCGGTACGCCACCACCAGGCGGCCCCACCCCCTGGAGCGGGAGGGCATGGGCCTGGAGGCGGCCCTCAAGGCGGAGCGCGACAAGCTGCGTCCTTTGCGGGAGCTGGCCGATCTGGTGGTGGATACTACGCGGTTTTCCATCCATGACCTGCGCAGAGCCATTCAGAAGCGCTGGGGCAGCAGCCGGGGCAGACTGCGGGCCATCCGGGTCAATGTCATTTCCTTCGGCTTCAAGTACGGCGTACCGCGTGAGGCGGATTTGGTTTTTGACCTGCGCTTTTTGCCCAATCCCTATTTTCTGGAAAATCTGCGCCCCCTCTGCGGCCGGGACAAGCCCGTGGCCGACTACGTTTTTGCCACGCCCCAGGCGCGGGAATTTCGCGCCAAGTTGTTGGACCTGCTGTTTTTCATGTTGCCGCTCATGGAAACAGAAGGGCGTTACAGGGTGACCATTGCCGTGGGTTGCACCGGCGGCCGCCATCGCTCTGTGGCCATGGCCGAGGCCCTGTGGCAGGCGCTCCGGCAGGCGGACTATCCGGCCTCTCTTGAGCACCGGCATCTTGAACTTGGTTGAAAAAGCTGGCACGCTCAGCCCTGCGAGGTTTGTCATGACGGACGAAAATACTGCAAACGTCGAAAACGGCGAGCAGGACGCCGGCGGTCGGGTCGGCGTTATTGTGGTTTCCCATGCCGACTACGGTTCGGCCATGCTCCGCACGGCGGAATTTATTCTGGGGCCGCAGAGCGACTGTTGCTCCATTAGTGTGGACGTGGCCCACGAAGTGTCCGAAACCGTGCGCCGTCTGGACGACGCAGCCCAGCGCCTGGACAAGGGTGCCGGCGTCATTGTGCTTACGGATATGTTTGGCGGCACGCCTACCAATCTGGCCCTTTCACTGTTGGCCACCCACAAGGTGGAGGTGGTCACGGGGGTGAACTTGCCCATGCTCCTCAAGGTCTTTACGTCACGGGACAAGGAGCTGGAAGAACTGGCCCAGCTGGCCGGTGAAGCCGGGGCCAAGGGCATTGTGGTGGCGGGCAGCATGCTGCGCAACAAACCTCGTGACAAGAATGCCGGTTAGTATGTGGTTTCGGGTGGACAACCGGCTGGTGCACGGACAGGTTATTGAGGCGTGGCTGCCCTATACGGGGGCGCGGCATCTGGTGGTGGCCAACGACGAACTGGCCACGGATTTTTTGCGGCAGCAGATCGTGGCCCTGGCCGTACCCCAGCGGGTGGCGGTCCATTTTATTCCAGTCAGGGAGTTGGCAGCTACCCTCAATAGCTGCGGCGAGGAGAGTTTTGTGCTCTTTGCCACCTGCCAGGACGCGCGTCGCGCCTGTGACGCCGGAATCGTCATGGAGGTGCTCAATATGGGCAACCTGCACTATGGTCCGGAAAAATTGCAGATTCTACCCAATGTAGCCTTGTCGCTGCAGGACAGGGAAGATTTGCGCGTCCTGCGGCAGCACTTGGTGCAGTTCGACTTTCGGTCTGTACCTTCGGAGACTGTGCGAGGCCCCCATGAGCAGCTTTTCTGATCCGTCCGCAGTGGCGACGCTGCTTACGGTGGGGACGCCCTACGCTTTTTTTTTGCCCTGGCCGGGGCGGCCCGCTTTACCTGCATAGCGGGCCTGGTGGACAGGCCCTTGTGCCTGGCCCTGCTCACGAGCTGGTGTACGGGAGATTGGGCCCTGGCCCTGCCGTTGGGCATTATTTTTGAACTGCTCTGGCTGGACACGCTGGAGCTGGGCGGCGTGGTGCCGCCCTACGGCGGGCTGAGCTTTCTGCTGGCCTTTCCTCTGTGCCGTCACTTTGGCCTGACCCAGGCGGGCGCAGCCCTGCTGCCGCTGTTTCTCTCCATGCTGGCGGCGTACGCGGCAACCTGGCTTGAGTTGCGGCAGCGGGCGGCGCAGAACATCCTTGCCCCGTCTCTTGAATCCTGGTGCGCGGGTGGCCGCGGCATATCCCCTGCCAGGGCTGTTCTGGGGGCCGCCCTGCGCCGCGCCATCTGGCAATGGGGCTTTTACGCCCTGTGGTTCTGTACGCTCTACCTGATTCTGGCGGTCCTTACAGCAGGGGGGCATTGGCCCCGCCTTTCACTGGTGACCTGGCCGGTGCTTTACGCGGCGGCTCTGCTGGGTGCGGTGCTCTCGTTACGGACCCGACAGGCCTATCTGGTGCTCATGGCTTCTCTGGGCGGTCTGGCCCTACTGTTTTTCTGGCGGGGGGCGTAACCGCGCCGCAGCAGAGCGTCGGCGGCCGCTGTACTCGCCTGGGCGGGGGCCCCTGCTTGGCACAGATGGGGAACAATGCTGATGCGGCGTTGTTGTGGGTTCCTGCCAGGCCGCTGAGTACCCCCTGGTGACTACACGAAAGGTTAAAAATTTGGCTGCTTTTGTGGGCAGCAATATTAGCCAGCTTCGCCGCAGTAAAGGCATGACCCAGGCCGAACTTGCAGAGCGGCTTGGCGTTGGCAATGATTCTTTTTCTAGAGCATTTAACACTTGAAATGCTCGCTTACGGCAGGCAAAAGCCTGCCTTCTCGCATTTTGTGGCAAGGATTTTCAAGAAAACCCTTGCAGAGCAGTTAGCTCATTTCATTCGCTAACTGCTCTAGAATAGAGAAAGGAGTGGTAGCCCCAAGATTTCAGCGGTTGGAGCTTATTGCTGAAGTCCTGGGGTGTACAGTTTCGGAATTGTTTGTCTGTAAAAACGAGGAAGTAGCGGCAAAGATAGCTGTTATTGAAGATGTTCTGCTGCGGCTGCCGCAGGATGTCCGCAGCGAAGTGCTGCAGGTAATTCTGAACTTATTGTACAGCTTTCAGAAACTATTGCCTGTCTGCAGCATGCAGGCAGAAAAAGAATCGCAACGCGCAGAGCAAAACAGGGTAATGGTGGGAAAACCACCGTCTTCCTGAAAAGTGCGGCTACATCCCCAGCTGGGCGAGCATAGCGTCGATGGCAGACTGGGAAACCCCGTTTTTATCCGGGCCTTTGAGGGCCTCCTGACGGCGCTGCTGGAAAGTCTCCAACGCTTTGTCGGCCTCGTCCCGCAGCTCGGCAGCGGTTTTGTGGGGGTTGGTTTCCGCGCCTTCCAGCATGAGGCCGGAAGAAATGTACAGCTCCACCACGGTATTTTCGATCTGGTTCAGAGCGTCCACCACGCGTTTGATGCGCTGGCCGGTGATGTCCTGAAAGCTCAGGGTGGTAAGCAGGGTGGTTAAATCGTCGCCGAGCCGGTTGTTGTTGTCTTCCAGCCTGCACACCTGTGAAGGCGTGGCCGCGCCCTGGCGCACGGCGGCCAGCATTTCGGCGTTTTGGGCCTGCAGGTCCAGATGGCGCTCTACAATTTCCATGATGCTCATGGTGGCTGTTTCTGTGGCCTTAAGCACTTCGTTCAGTTGGTCCGAGGCTTCGTGAAACAGCGCGTCCGTGGCAGGGCCGGGCAGGGGCTGGTCTTTGGACGCGGTGTAGATCTGGCGGTAAATTTCTCTGAGACCTTGGCGCATGTCCGCAGTCAGCTCTTTGTACACGGCGGGTTCGTCAGCCTTTTTGCTCATACCCTGCCCTTTGCGCGTGGCGCGGTTGTGGTAAAACTTGGCGGCGGCCCCGTGCGCTTGTCACACCCAGGGCCGCCAGGCCTCACTTGTTGGTCTTGAGAAAGGTTTTGGCTCGTGCGGCTTCGGGTGAGCTGGGGTATTTTTTGATCAGTTCCTGCATGCGGGCCTTGGCCGCCGCCCCCTGATTGAGCTTGCTGAAGCTGATGCCCTGCTTCAAGTAAGCGCCGGGCGCGCTGGACGACTTGGGGTACTTTTTGATGACGGTATCGTAGGCCAGGGCCGCGTCGGCAAACTGGTTGCGCTGGAAGTAGCACTCCGCCAGGTAGTACTGAGCTTCCGGGGCCTGGCTGTGGTCTTTATAGTTCTTGAGAAAGTCGGAAAAAGAACGTTGGGCCTCTTCGTATTTGCGGGAGTTGAAGGCATTGACGCCCGCGTCAAAGAGGGCCAGCGAAATATCCTTTTGCGGAGCCTGCACCTGCGTCTGCGGCTGGGGTGAAGGCTGGCCCCAGGTGCTGGCGCTGGGCGCCTGGGCCGGACCAGCCGCAGCCGGACCAGTCGCCGCAACGCCGGCAGCAGCGCCGGCCGCAGCGCCGGCAGCGGCCGCCTGGCCGTATGTGGGTTGGCCGTACGTGGGGCTCTGACCATAGGCGGGCGTCTGTCCATAGGCTGGGGTTTGCCCGTAGGCGGGCTGGGCTT
>ERZ836877.2857-NODE-2857-length-20962-cov-34.727364_pt1 | contig 20962 bp, 20 predicted proteins | sample MGYA00519469_ERZ836877 | MGnify/ENA primary metagenome ERZ836877 (study PRJEB31850, sample SAMEA3708809) | human gut metagenome | biome: human gut; feature: human-associated habitat; material: faeces | place: China | collected 2014 ... | reverse complement strand
AACTAATAATATCAGGTCCCATGATGCATCATTCACGCATCATGGGACCTTTTTTATGCTTAAGCTCACGGTGGTCATCTGTGAATCCTGATATCCCAGCCGACGTACGCGCCCTGTATTGAACAGGCTGAGGGTGGCTGCGGCTTTGATTCTCTTGTCCGATTGGATTGCGGCGAAGGTGTAGCCACCACCTCCACAGATTCCCAATGCCCCAATGCGCGACGCGTCTACTCCGGGATACCGGGAGATATAATCGACCATCCCTCTCACATCATTGATGCGGTTCTGCGGGATGTCGAGGTTGCGCGGTTCTCCGCCGCTTGCACCCTGATATGACGCGTCCGCCGCGATTGTCACATATCCCAGTCCCGCAAGACGTTGAGCGTAAAGTCCTGCCGTCTGCTCCTTTACCCCGCCGTTGGGGTGTGACACCACAATTGCTGGATATTTTTTCGCCGGGTCATAATTGGCCGGGGTGTAGACATTGGCGGCAATCTCATTGCCGTTCAGGTTATAATTTACCTGATGGATATTGATTTCTCCGGGACGGTTCTCCGCGATTGCGTCACGATAGACAAGGCCGTAGGGATTCTTAGTGTAGTCGTATGTCTGTTGTGAATAGGCGTTCATATTGGTTGCCATGATAGTGAGTATCGATATTGAGATGTTTGTTAATAGCTTCTTCATAGAGGATGCCCGGTAAAAATCACAATACTAATTTTCTGCTCATGCGTCTGTTCTCCGGCCCATACACCATTGAAAACAGATAGACCGATTTCGCCGGCATCGAAAAGGTGTAGCTTGTATTGTCCGACATCTGGTGGATAAGAGTCCCGTCCATATTATAGATTTCCACAGTATTGGGGTTGGCCTTTTCGTCAAGCTCGATATGGATTTCTCCGGCCGAATTGTATATGCGGACATATTCCGAAGACTCCTCTGTTATCTCCCCGACACCCGAATTGCCGGTAAGTCCAAGACGCGAAAGCCATCCCTCGACACCTCTTGCATTGCCGGGCATGTCTATCCCCGCATCATCCGGACGACCCGGGCGCGTGATGTCTTCCGGGTCAAGATCTTCGGGCAATGTCGCAGGGATATGAGTCGAGTTTGGTGTGCATTTATATATCTTCTGCATCGACTCATTGAGGTAGGTGGTCGCCCCGTATGTGAAAAATGGTATTATGGTATGGTTGCTCAGGTCGTAGCTCTCAAGGAATGTGCATACGACCATGGCGGGCTGGTGCCACCAGCAGGGTGAGCCAACGAAAATACGGTCATACTGGTCAACCCATTCCTGGGAATGGGGATTGGCGACAGCGGGGCGCAAGTCGTTGTAAGCCTCGTTCTGTATGCGGTCGCTGTCATCGTAAGGATTCACCGCGTATGGTTCTGCCGCTTCGATACGGTATATGTCCGCGCCCATCAGTTCCGCTATGCGTTCCGCGACAGCTTTCGTGTTGCCTTGCGCCGAGAAATAGGCGACAAGGTCTTTGGCCTGAGTCGAGGGAATAGCCATCCCCAACATCACGATTACGCTGAAAAATAAATGTCTCATAATTCTATGATTGTTTTGCGTGGTTGATAGTTATTGTCTCCGATGCAAAATTACATAGAATGCCTGTCGTCGCGATTACCTGTTTTACGGATTGAGATATGAGAATTACTGATTGTCACTCCGGTGTGTCCTCCGTGTGATGAGGAATCCCCCGACATCGGTGTAAATCCCTTGTCTCAGGATTTGTTTGATTGCTCGTATTCGCTACGATGTCTCATCACATTTTTCATATTGGCTTGCGCCCATTCGGTGAGTTGCATTATCAGAGGGACGAGTGATTTCCCGGTTTCGGTCAGTGAGTACTCAACTTTTGGGGGTACCTGGGCATAAACCTTCCTGTTGATAAGGCCGTCAGCTTCTAGTGTTTTCAAGGTGCCCGACAATACCCTTGTGGAGATGTCAGGTATCAGCCTCCCCAGCTCATTGAAACGCACTGGCCCGCTACCGTTGATGACAAGCAGCACCAGCAACGACCATTTGTCACCGAAACGGGCGACAACATTCCTGACAGGACACATCTCTATTATCGAATTTGTTTTCTCTTTCCGTATCATGAAATTAACGCTTTATTTTGCAAAGTTAGTATTAAAAGCGGATATATAATCAATGTTGAAAATAATTATTCAAAAAAATCAGCGGATAATTGGCTGTCACACTGCAAAACCGAGAAAAAGGTTACTATTGGACTGAAAAGTAACCTCTTGACAAACACTAAGTTTCGTTGTAATTTTGCAATGCGAATCAAATGATAACATCTATATACAATCTACAATGAAACAGATTCAGAATCTTTCTGACGGCAAGAATTTCAAGGCCGTCAATATCGGCCCGCTTGCCGAGGTCAAAGACTATGTGCTTCCACTGGCTCCCGGAATCGAGATTCCCGGGAAGGTATTCGGAGGTGGTATGCTTGCTGCGACCGGTGGGGAATTTTCATTCCAGGTGTTCAATCCCGGACAGGAAACCGGTTTCCTCCACACCCACAAAAATCATGAGGAGCTTTATTTTTTTCTCTCCGGAACCGGTGAGTTCCAGGTCGATGGAACAATATTCCCTGTCGGGGAAGGAAGCGTGGTCAGGGTAGCTCCCGATGGCAAACGCTCTGTGCGTAACAATGGCAATCAACCTCTCCTGATGCTGTGCGTCCAATATCGTGGTGGCACATTCATCCCCGAGGATGCCTCTGACGGCAATCTCCTCGATGAACCTGTAAAATGGTGATGCAAACAAGTCGGCGTGTCAAAATGTAAAATTTTGACACGCTGGCATTTTAAGGTATCCGATGATTGCCTATTCTCCTCAACAATGTGAATCCCGGAATTCCGAAGGTGTCATCCCCCTGTATGGTGCCGGAAAACACATCGGAATCCATAAAATGAGCTTCCTGACAAAGCGATTCCTGAAAATACGTAGTAACTTTGCATGAAACAGGAATCTGATTATGGAACACCTTGATGTCTTCGACTGCTCCAATGTTTTTATTGGGAGCTATTTCACTGATGACCGCGATTGCGCCCACTGCAACCGCGAGCATACCTTAGTGTATTGCTATTCAGGGGAACTTGAGATAGTTGAGAATGGCCGGAAGACCATCCTCCGTCCGGGCGATTGCGCTTTCTTGCGGCGTGACAACCGCCTGTGGATGCATAAACGGGTCAGGCCGGGACAGCCTTACCGGTCCTTTGTCCTGAAATTTTCCCGCAAGTTTCTGAGGGAATTTTATCAGACCCTCAACAGGCGGGAAATCCCGGCGGGGGCTACACGCAACAAGGCCAGCCTTGTCAAGTTCCCGGCGGACAGGCTTGACATACGCAGCCTTTTTGAGTCGGTGATTCCTTATTTCGACGCGGAGGTGAAGCCTTCCGAAGAGATTCTGAAGTTAAAAATGATTGAGGGGGTGTATGCCATCCTCAACACTGACGAGAGCCTTTATGCCTCCCTGTTTGATTTTGTGGAGCCGTGGAAGATTGACATAGTGGAGTTCCTCGAACAGAACTATATGAATGACCTTTCGATGGAAGACATCGCTTACTATACCGGGCGCAGTCTGGCCACATTCAAGCGTGATTTCAAGAAGGTCAGTGAGCTGTCGCCTCAGAAATGGCTGATACGGCGTCGTCTGGAAGCAGCCCACAGGATGATATCAAGTGGCACTAAACGTGTGACTGAGGCCTGTTTCGATGTCGGCTTCAAGAATCTGTCTCATTTCTCGAAGGTCTACAAGGATTTTTACGGAGTCGCTCCGACGATGAATGTGGCCGCTGACTGACAAGTGAGCTTCCCGGCAAAGAAGATTGAGCCACGCGGCAAAATGGCCGCGTGGCTCAAATTGTAATTTTGCGGTGTGAACAACAAACATCATCACCGCAATGAAAGATATATTTGCCAAAGACCTCGGGGGAGAGATGGTCTCCCCCGCAGATGAGGGCTATGACCTCCTTATCAATGATATTTTCTCCACGATGGAGACCGCCGGACAGCTTGCCTCTGTCAGCGTCCGCGACCAGAAACGGGTTCACGAGCTTATGGGGAAGATTCTCGGTAAGCCGTTGCCAGCGACCACCACTCTTCTCCCTCCGCTGTATATCGACTACGGCAGACCGGTCACGATAGGGGAGAGATGTTTCATCCAACAGTGCTGCACATTCTTCGGCCGTGGAGGGATAACCATCGGGGACGATGTGTTCATCGGGCCGAAAGTCAACCTGATTACTATAAACCACGATATCAATCCCGACAATCGCGCGGCGACTTATGGCCGTCCGATAGTGATAGAGGACAAGGTCTGGATCGGCATCAACTCCACGATACTCCCTGGGGTGAAAATCGGATACGGGGCTATTGTCGGGGCACAAAGCGTCGTTACCCGCGATGTCCCTCCGATGACGGTGGTTGCCAGCAATCCTGCGAGAATCATTAAAAGAATCGAGCTATGACTATGAAGGGCAAGACTCAAATCAGTCGTCGCGGATTCCTGAAGACCGCGATGGCTTTCGGTGCCGCGATGGCTATGTCGCTGGGTGTGGAGAGAATACAGGCCGCTGCCAAGACACTTCCTGCCGAAAATAGACTGCGTAGGGAAAAAGACGGAATGGAATACCGCACTCTCGGTTCAGGGAAGGCGGCGCTGGAGGTGTCGGCGATTGGTTTCGGGTGCATGGGCATGAATTACAATCGTTCGAAGTCACCTGACAGGAAGGAGTGTGTCCGTATCATACATGAAGCGGTCGAGCGCGGTGTGACTTTATTCGACACGGCAATCATATATGGCCCACTGCGCAATGAAATCCTGGCCGGGGAGGCCCTGGCTCCTTACCGGGGACGCGTCAGCCTTACCACCAAATTCGGGCATGAAGTGATTGACGGGCGTGGTACCGGGCGGCAAGACAGTAGCCAGGCCACTGTTCGCCGCTATTGTGAGGATTCTTTGAAACGTCTGCGGCTTGATTCCATTCCATTGTTCTACCAGCATCGTTATGACCCGAACACACCCATTGAGGAGGTGGCGGAAACCATCAGCGACCTTATCAGGGAAGGAAAGGTCGAGAGATGGGGACTGTGTGAAGTCAGCGCCGACACGATAAGGAAGGCCCATGCGGTATGCCCGCTGACCGCTATACAAAGCGAGTACCATCTTATGCACAGGATTGTGGAGCATAACGGAGTCCTCGATACCTGCCGTGAACTGGGTATAGGATTCGTTCCTTACAGTCCGCTGAACCGTGGTTTCCTCGGGGGTTGCATCAATGAGTACACAAGGTTTGACCCTGAGAATGACAATCGTCCCTCCCTGCCGCGTTTCCAGCCCGAGGCTATCCGGGCCAATACCCGTATCGTCAACTGCCTGCAGGAGTGGGGGAGACCTCGCGGGATGACCTCCGCGCAAGTCGCCCTTGGATGGCTCCTTCATAAAGCTACATGGATTGTGCCTATCCCCGGTACCACAAAGGAATCTCATCTGCTTGAGAATCTCCATTCCCTCGCTTTCAATGTCGGTGACAGCGATTGGTACGCGCTTGAGTCATCTGTTGAATCAATCCCGGTCATAGGTGAGCGGTATAATCAGGAGCAGCAAAAACAGGTGGGATATTGATACGACCATTGAATATGGTATGTTTGCCCAAGATTCTGGTAATGGATTTGTCTTTGGAGAATATTAATTTTGCAATGTTGAAATATGGTCGGCCTCCATTTGTGGAACGACACGCAGAAATCCGGATGATTATGAAAAAGATACTTATAACCATGCTGATGCTCTCAGCGCTGACAACAACAGATACAATGGCACAACAGAAAATAGTTCAGACCGCAGGGCATGATGTGCTCGGGGAATTTGCCCCGGAGTTCGCTCATCTGAATGATGATGTCCTTTTTGGTGAGGTATGGAGCCGCAATGATCTTCTTTCTTTGCGTGACCGCAGTCTTGTGACTATGACCTCCCTGATTTCACAAGGTATCACTGACAGCTCACTGCTTCACCATATGCAAGCGGCGAAGAAAAACGGCATAACCCGCGTGGAGGCCGCCGAGATAATTACCCATGTGGCCTTTTATGCCGGATGGCCGAAGGCTTGGGCCGCTTTCCGCCTGGCAAAGGAGGTCTGGGGCGACGATGTGAAGGGTGATGATGCCAAGGCTCAGTTCCAGCGTGATATGATATTCCCTGTCGGAGAGCCCAACACCGCTTACGCGCAATATTTCACCGGCAACAGTTATCTCGCCCAGATTTCGACAAGCCAGATTCCGTTTGCCAATGTGACTTTCGAGCCGCGATGCCGTAACAACTGGCATATCCATAAGGCCGAGAAAGGTGGCGGTCAGATGCTCGTCGGTGTCGCCGGACGTGGCTGGTATCAGGAGGAGGGGAAACCTGTGGTTGAGATTCTTCCAGGCACTGTCATCCATATCCCCGCCAATGTGAAACACTGGCATGGAGCCGCCGCCGATTCCTGGTTTGCCCACCTGGCTTTTTCCGTCCCCGGAGAAGCCACCGAAAACATCTGGCTCGAACCGGTCACCGACGAAGAATACAACAAGCTCCCCTGATTTGATTTTTTTAAAGCCTGCATTGGCTTCGGATTACGAAGTCGGCAGTGACAGCGATGATTTTTTATCACGCTGTCACTGCCGATATTTTTTATAAGGAGTGTGGGTGAGGCTCAGACCCTCTTACCCATCTCGTATGCTTCCTCATATGCGGGGGTGAAGTTGACCTCCCCTTTGCCATACACCCCTTTGCCGTAGATTACACCCATCTCTTTCGAGCGGGGGATGCAATCCGCCATTCCGCGCATACAGGCCAAGGTCGTGTCCATGGTGTGTTCCTCATCCTCGGCTGCGGTCATTATGTAATACAGCTCCTTGTCGCGGGTGACTTCATACCGGGCAACCATTCGGTCGAACACTGCTTTCAACTGAGCCGAAACCGAATACATATAGACCGGGGATGAGAACACCAGCACATCGGCCTCCAGTATTTTCGGCATGAGAATCTGCATGTCATCCTTCTTGCAGCATTCTCCGTCATGTTCGCGGCAGTAGTAACAAGCGGAACAATAACCGATTTTGTGGCCGGCGATGAAAAACTTCTCGACAGTGTGGCCGGCTTCGGCAGCTCCTTTCAGGAACTGGTCGCAGAGTGTGTCGGAGTTGCCGCCATGACGCGGGCTGCCCGACAATATCAGTATTTTCTTGGACATTATGATTGGTTTGGATATTATAGGGTCAATTACATGATGACAGGTATTCGTAAGGGGTGCGGCCTGTGACCTTCTTGAACACACGGGTCAGATGATGGGGGTATCTGAATCCGAGCTCATACGCGGTCTCGCTGATGTTCAGCTCCCCCTCGGCCAGAAGTATCTTGGCCCTCTCGATTACGAAACGCTGGATGTATTCCGTCGCTGTGTTGTCGGTCTCTTTCTTTATAAGGTCTCCGAAATAGTTGGGTGACAGGCATAACTCCCTCGCGCAATACTGCACGGAGGGAAAACCCTGCTCCTCCTGTCGGTTGTTGTCGAAATAATCGTTCAGCAGGGTTTCGAGCTTCCCCATGATTCCACGGTTGCTGACCTCTCGGGTGATGAACTGACGTTCATAGAACCTGACGCAATGGTTGAGCATTGTACCGAGGTATGACGTGACAATCTGTTTCGTGTGGCGGTCGATATTGTTGGCCAGCTCCGTCTTGATTTCCTCTATGCAGCCGAGAATGATTTTCTTCTCCTTCTCTGACATATGGAGCGCCTCATTGGCGTCATATGAGAAAAACGAGTAATCCTTCATCGCACGGGCGAGGGGGGGTGCCATACAGGAAGTCGGGATGGAATATCAGCACATGCCCTTTATATTTGGGTGCGTCCGGATCCTGGCGCCCTTTGATTCCGACAAGCTGTCCCGGCGATATGAACAGCAGGGTGCCCGCCTGATAGTCATATTTGCTGCGGCCATACTTCATCTCGCCGCAATGCAGCTCCTTATACATTATGCAGTAGACCCCGGCGTTCATTGTCCCCTCGGGGTATGTCCCGTAATCCTCGAAGTTCGCCACCGAAATCAGGGGATGGAGAGTCTCCACTCCGAAAAAGTTGCAGAATTCAGACACCGAGCCGAGCTTGAAGGTCTTATCCGGCTTGAAAGCTTTATCCATGAGGAACGTCAGATTTATTCTCTATGCAAAGATAACACTAAGATTCGAATCGGCAGGCCATTGTGTTGATTTTGGTTACTACATCTCGGATTTGTGTAAGTATTCTTTCCAGCGGCGGCTTCCTCCGGGGTATGGACATAAAAAAGAGAGGGGGCTTCACAGCTGCCTCTCTCTCCATTCATCACATTATGCTTACAATTAAGTGCTATGTCACTCTTTTTAGTTGCCGGTCCGCTTTTGAAGCGGAGTGCAATCTTGCTATCTCAAATGCTTGCTGTCTCTAATTGTTTCGTTATCTATGTCTGTCTGTTTGATATTATAACGTTGCGGTGGAGACAACGGTTGAGATGTTTGTTGTTAATATCGTTTAATTAACAATTGTTTAGCGTTAGGCCATCCAATTGTTGTCAGGTCTTTCAGAATCGACCCTCGACGATTGGCCAGTCGATGATATCCCACAGCTTCTCCAGGGCATCCTTGCGTCGGTTCTGGTAGTCGAGGTAATAGGCATGTTCCCAGACATCGAATGTCAGTATGGGGGTCAGCCCCTGTGTCATGGGATTTCCGGCATTTGACTCCTGGGTTATGAAGAGCTTGCCGTCATTGTCGCGCGACAGCCATACCCAGCCCGAGCCGAACAGCTTGACACCCGCGTCGACAAATTCCTTCTTGAAATTGTCGAACGAGCCGAACTGCTTGTCTATGGCTTCGCGAAGTTCACCCTCAGGTTCGCCTCCGCCATCGGGAGAGAAGGAGAAGAAATAGAAGATGTGGTTCCACGCCTGGGAGGCGTTGTTGAACAACGCGCCTTTCGAGTCGCGGATGATTTCCTCCAGAGGAAGCTCCTCGAATTCCGTCCCCTCGATGAGTGAGTTGAGGTTGTCGATATAAGCTTTCTCATGTTTTCCGTAATGGAAATCAACGGTTCGGCGTGATATTGCTGGCTCCAGTGCGTCATTTGCATAGGGGAGCTGTGGCTGGGTGTATTTCATATCTGACGATATTTGAGGTTAGTAATTTGATTCGTTGGATTGAACCTACTAATCTAACGTCGTCGGGGACCAAATGTTCAGTGGCGCGAGCGCTTGCGCAGGCGACGGGCTATCGAGCGGTGGCGGTCGGCCTCCTCCATGTCGCCCATCTCCTCGTTGAGAGAGGCGAGGCGGTCATGCAGAGGAGCGGAGTCAGGTTTCGATTCCTCTGCCGCCAGCAGATAATTGAGAGCCTTGTAACGCTCTTCATCCGGATTGTCTGATTCTCCCGCGAGATGGCAATGCAGCTTCCCGATGGCGAAGAGCGCATCGAAATCTTTCGGCTGCTCCCGAAGTATCTCCCCGAAACATTCCGCAGCCGTCAGGTGGTCACCACCATCCATCGCCGCCTCACCTTTGAGCCGGAGGGCGTCGGTGAATCCCGGGGATATTTTCAGTGCCTTGTCGAAGTTGGCGATGGCCGCTCCGTAGTTCTCGTCTGACAGGCAGTCAAGGCCGAGCGACACATATTCTTTCGCGAGTTCGAGAAATTTCTTGTCAGCTTCCCGCAGCCTCTCCTCCAGCGTCGCAATTCTGTCGCCGGACTTGCCGAGCCGGTAAAGTTTCTGTTTCAGCAGGTGGATGACCGCCGGGTTGCGCAGCTCGTCGCGGGCATACAGCCCCTCGGTGAAATATTCCACCGCTGATGAGAAATCCCCGGAGTCGAATGATGCGGCGGCCCGGTGGAAACAATCGTCGGCCTTGGCGGTTGCCATCGCCGAGGCCAAGATTGCCGGATTGTTGAAGAATCCGCTGAACGACCGTATCGCCGGATTGACGAAGAAGTCATAGGGATTGACCTTGGTGCGGAGGGTCAGCCCTTCGAGAGACTGGCATCGCGACAGGGCTACATATGCCTGCCCGGCGGCGAACGCGCCCCCTTCGAGGTCGATGATCACGCGGGGGAAGGTCAGCCCCTGGCTCTTGTGGATGGTCAATGCCCATGCGAGTCTGAGTGGATATTGAGTGAAGGTGCCAAGCACCTCCTCGTCGATTTTCTTTGTCTCCTTGTCGTAGCGGTAGCTCACATTCTCCCACACCTCCCGGGTTATGGTATGGATCTGGCCGTTTTCCAGCTCCACTTCCAGTGAGTTTTCAGATATGGAATGAATCTTGCCGATGGTGCCGTTGACCCATCGTTTTTCGGGGTCGTTCCTGACGAAGACTACCTGTGCGCCGACTTTAAGCTCAAGCACCAGCGGCACCGGCAGGGAGTTCTCCGGAAACTTGTCCCTGATTTCCCCATGGAATGTGTGGAGTTTACGTTTTAACCGTCCGAGCCGCGAGGTGTTTATGGCGTCTACCGTGTCACGCTTTGGCGCGAGGGTCATCGTGAACTCCTTCTGTCTCTCCGGCGAGGAGGCTTCCGGGTCAACACGGCTGTTGAGCATGGCGATGTCATCCGCTGACACCGCCCCGAGTCTCATGCGGTCGAGCATACCGATGAAGAGGTTGTCTGACTGGCGGTAGACTTTCCGCAACTCTATCGGCACCAAGGCGAAGTCCCTGAAAACCTTGGCCGAGAAGAAATAGAGGTTGGGGTAGAGGTCGCGGAATATGTCGCGCATGTCAGAGGTCACGACAGGTTCGAGCTGGAAGATGTCCCCGACAAGCAGCAGTTGCTTCCCTCCGAACGGCTCGCGGAAGCGGCCCGAATAGAGACGCAGCACCTTGTCTATGAAGTCGATTATGTCGGCTCTGACCATCGATACCTCGTCGATCACTATCAGTTCAAGCTCCCGGATCAGTTTCTGCTGTTCGGCGGTATGTTTGAGCCGTTGGCGCAGGTTGCGTATCTGCAGCTCCGGGTCGTCAGGCAGCAGGGGCTTGAACGGGAGATGGAAAAAGGAGTGGAGGGTCACACCTCCGGCATTGACGGCGGCGATACCGGTAGGGGCCAGCACGACCGTGCGCTTCTTGGTGTTCTCAACTATATGACGCAGGAAAGTTGATTTCCCGGTTCCTGCCTTACCGGTCATGAAGACCGACTGGCGGGTATAGGAAATCAACTTCCAGATATCCTGAAATTCAGGATTGTCAAGGTCGATGGTCTGCGACAATCTTTATGCGGTGTCTTTGGTTTTACAATATGTGGGCTGCTCAGAAACGGTAGCCGATGGTGGCCACGATTTGCGAACTGTTGTCGGTCAGCTTGGCTGTCGGGGCCTGGCTCCACACACCGTCATAGTCGGTGAAGGGGGTGAAGGCATTGAAGGTCGATGTGCGGTGTTTGTGGACATAAGCGACATCGAAATAGAATCCGCTGACCTTGTATCCCAGACCGCATGTGACATATTGCGTGGAGTTGTTGACGTCGTATGACGGGTTGAATCCGGCTGTCGACACCTGGAACCCTGACCTGTTGCGGTCGGTGTTTGCGTCTTCCAGTTCGGTGCCCGATGCGGTGGAGGTGTTGCTGTAACCGGCTCTCACGGAGAACTGCGGAGTGATGCGGTATTCAGCTCCGATCCTGATTGTGCTTGTCCCCTTGTAATAGCGGGCGATGTTGTCGTTGTTGAGGGTCATCGCGTCGCCGGAATTGTATTTGAGCTTCATGTCCCCGTAAGCGTCATACTGGTAGTCGAGACTCAGGATGGCACGTCCTCCGATGACACCGGCGACACCGGCCATGAGCTTCCACGGGGTGTTGAGCTTGAACTGATAGTCATCCCAGTTGGTCGCTTCCGAGCCGCTGAACTTATAGGAGGGGTCGGCGGTGGTGAAATTGAAAGCTGTGCTTCCATAGCTCGACGAACTGAGGGCATAGTAGGTGGGGGTATGCACGGCGATACCGATTCTCAGCTCGTTTATCGGCTTGATGATTGCCCCGACCTTGAAGTTGGCTCCGGTTCCCGAAACCTTCTTGAAGGAATAAAGTTCGGAATAGTTGGCTGTGCCGAGCTGATAACCGGCAGGTGAGGCAGGCACGAGTGCGCGGTCGATTTGTTCGTTATACCAGTATTCCTGAGTGTAGTCAAGGTCGGTGATGCCGACTCCGATACCCCAGTAGACAAGGTTCATGATGCTTCCGCCAAGGCTGATGTTGTATTCGTCGGCATGCCCTTTTTCCCTCACCTGGAAGTCCGCCATACCTGATGACGGAGCAATCTTGTTGCCGTTTTCATCAACACCCCCGTGTTGCCACATACCACGATATTGACTGTCTTCATAAACTTTTCCACCCTCGGTGTATGTCTCGGCGTTGATCATCCCTGAGTTGTAGTAGAGGATGCTCATCCAGTCCGGAGCATTGTAGTCGTAGTTGTCATAGGGATAGAGAGGCTTCCCATCAGCATTCTGCATCCATAACAATGAAGGGTCTACGCCGTCGGTGATGGAGGCGATGTAGTTCGACAGTGAGGTCTCCATATTGCTCAGGCCACCGGTGTATGTGCGGTTGAAACGATACAGCCTGTTGTATGTGAATCCCCACGAAATACTGTTCTCGCGGTTTTGGCCGAAAAGCATCGTCCCGACATACCCTGCGCTGTTGAGATTGGCACGCGTGAAGTTCTGGGTGTTGCTTCCGCCATCCCATTCGGTCTTGTTGGAATTGATGTCGATGCCGAGGGTGAGACCGATGTCGCTTCCGCGATACATACCGATACCTGCCGGATTCTGCCCTACGGCTGAGAGGTCGGCTCCCAGGGCTGTGAATGCCCCGGCCATTGACATGAACCGGGCAGACCCGCGAAGCTCTGTCTGGGAGAGAGCCATTGCGTCAACCGGGCTTTGGGCGATAGCCCCTGCGGCGGGAATGATGGCGAGGGCTGATATGATTAACTTCTTCATTGTGATTCGAGGTTGTGTCAAGTTTTGAGGATTATGTGAGTATGTGGGGGAGGGGTGTCAGCCTGATATGACAAGGCTGTGGGCCACAGGTCAACGGCTGCGATGGCCGCCACCGCCTCCTCCTGAACGTCCGCCACCGGAATATCCTCCCGAGCGGCCTCCGCCCGAGAATCCGCCGGATGAACGGCTGGGGGAGTAGCTGCCCGAACGGTTGGAATTGTTGCTGTTGAACGAACCGTTGCGGGTCGACTGTGACGAGCCGAAGTTGTTGCGGTTGTAATTGGAGCCTCGGTTGCCGGAGGGTCTGGCTGCTCCGGAAACACCGGAATTACCGGGGCGGTATCCTGCCGAACCTGTTCCGAAATGGGAATTGCGCCCTGTCGACGAGCCTCCGTAATAGCCTCCGTTGGCTGAGGCTGGCGGCCGGTAGCCAGGTCGGCTTGACGAGCCGGGCACGGCGTGGTCATATCTTCCTCCACGGGAACCTGCCGCTCCGTAGTTGTAACCTGTCGAACGCGGACGGTGGGCGGCTGAAGGTGACGGGCGATAGGTCACGCCGGCCCAGTGGCCGGGATAATATCCGGGATAGTAACCGGGATAACCCCACCCCCAGGAGGGAGAGGTCCAGCCCCAGCCCCAACCCCAGCTCCAGGCGGGATAATAATAGTCCCAGCCCCACCAGGGGTTATACCAGTTGCAGGGATTGCGCCATGAATAGTAGGGCCATCCCCAGGTGTTGTAATAGCTGTAATATCCGTAGGGATAGCCTGCTCCGAAGTTTATGCTCAGCGCGGTCTGCGGTCCTGCGTTATACCCGGCGTCATAGCCCGAGGAGTAACCGGCATTGTAGATGTCGGCGTAATTCTCGGTTGTTATCCCATCCTGGGAAGCGAGGGCATCCTTGGCCACCTGTGAATTGCCGAAGCGGGCGAGCTGTTCGGTCGCTGACATCTCTTCGAAATCCTGGAGGGATATTGAGTCAGGCTGGGATGCGAGATAGCTGCCACGGCGGTTATATTCATCCACATCGCGGGTGGAGCTTCCGGTGGGGAGATAGGAGTCGGCCGGACGGAAGTCTCCCACGCTGTCCCAAGGCACATACGCCGCTCCGTCGTAATAATACATTCCGGATGCCGGGACGGTGGTGCCACCGAAATTCGAAGAGGGCTTGGCCGTTTTCGTGGGCGCGGCTTTTGGCGACTCCTTCTTTGCCTTGGAGGCATCGTAATAGAGGTCGTCATCATAATATCCCTGGGCCGATGTCATAAGCGCGGTGGCGCAAAGCATCGCGGGGACAATCAGGACTTTAGACAACTTTGCCGTCAGTCCGGGTGCCGATATGGATTTGAGAGTTTTCATATACGATAGTCGTTTTCTTTGTGTTTAGACTCGGGAAAAACCTGTGAGTTTAATCCGTTGCAATCCCCATGATTCACAAAGATACGGTTTTCTTGCGAAAAAGACAAATTCCGGGTGTTTCTCTGTTAAAACAGCGGCCCGGAAGAATTGGTTGTCTTCTCTTCCGGGCCGCGTGTTTTTTCGTATATGGTCTGGCCTGTGGCTCAGGCCGATTGAAGTGTTATTCCCTTACTCTCGGCTTCATGTCGTATGAGGTCATCGCGATGGTGAAGCCCCAGTAGATGAATGCGAGTGCGGAGAGGAACGAAACCATCATCATATCCTGTACCCAGCCGGCTTCAAGGAAGAAGAAACCGATGATAAGCAGCAGGATACCATTGATGAGATACATCCACCAGTAACTGTTGGAACGGGTCGAGACAGAGGCGATGATTGATGCTACTCCCCAGAAGATGAACACGATGGCGAGGAAGTAGGGAAAGACGATTTCCGAAAGAATCACCGAACGTACCAGGAGGAAACCGACGAACATGTCAATGACACCGCCGCAAATCCACCATCCCCAGCCTCTCGGTCGGTTGACTCCGGCAGCCACGCAAAGCTGGACGATACCTGCCAGGACAAGCAGCCATCCGAAAATCTGTGAGGCAACGGCGAAACCGGCTGCAGGCCAGAACCAATAAGCGAAACCGCCGAGCACGAGAAGAATCCCTACGATGAGGACAATCCACCAATATTTGGTCTGTCCCCAGAAATTTAATGATAAGGCTTTCATAATATTTGGTTTTTGAAACAGTTATTGACTTTAATCGTTTTGTGATATTATAACAATGGTTAATCTGAAATGGTTGGTGGATTCCCCCGAATTTTGTAATTTTGCATTGTCCTTTCAGTTAAGGATATGCGGCTGTCCCGTCTTGGGACGGGAGGCCGTGGAAAAACAGACAAAACATCTTCCCCATTGATATATCCCGATTCCTTTGAATACAAGACCGGCTTCAATGCCGTCAGAACACGAATATCTGAACTATGCACCTCTTCAGCCGGACGCGAGGAGGTGGCGGCGATGGCTTTCATGACCGATTTCGCCGCCATATCCGGAGCATTGGGTGCGGTGGATGAGATGACCCGGGCTACCTCAGCCGACAGTGGTTTCTCCCTTGGGGCGGTTCCCGATTTCGGAGAGTCGCTTGCCCGTGCCAAAGCCGAGGGCGCGTTCCTCCCGGCTGATGAGTTTCTGCTTATTTCAAAATCCCTCGCGACCGCCTCTGAGGTGTCGCGCTTTTTTGCGGGAGGAGATGAAGGGGATGACGAGGAAGCTGGCGGGGACTCCCATTATCCATATCTGGGCGCACAGGCTTCCATTCTCGATCCGTTGCCACAGCTTGCCCGTGATATTGACCGCGTGATTGACCAATATGGCAATGTGCGCGACAACGCGTCCCCCGCGCTTGCCGGAATACGTTCGGAGCTGTCTCGCATATCTGGCACAGCCAACGCGATTCTGCGCCGTGTGATGGCCCGCGCCGTCGAGGAGGGGCTGCTTGAGGCTGATGCCGCTCCCTCCGTGCGTGACGGACGTCTGGTGATTCCTGTCCCTCCGATGAACAAACGGCGCATCCAGGGTATCGTGCATGACCAGTCGGCTTCCGGAAAGACCTATTTCATCGAGCCTGCTGAGGTAGTGGAGGTTAACAACCGCCAGCGTCAGTTGCAGCTCGATGAGCAGCGGGAGATTGCCCGAATTCTGACTCAGCTCACTGCCGCGTTGCGGCCTTACATTCAGGTGCTGGCCGAGAACACCCGCGTCCTCGGGTGGTTCGACTTCGTACTGGCAAAGTCCCGCTATGCCGCCGAGACCGGTGGTATGATGCCTCGTCTGGCTGATGTCCCCGAACTGGAATGGTTCCACGCTGTCCATCCCGTCCTCTTGCTATCGTTGAGGGCAAAAGGGAAGGAGGTCGTGCCGCTCGACATACGCCTGACCCCTTCGGAACGTATTCTGGTCATTTCCGGTCCTAATGCCGGTGGAAAATCTGTATGTCTCAAGACGGTCGGCATAATCCAGTATATGACCCAGTGTGGGGTGTTGCCTCCGTTGTATGAGAACTCGCGCATGGGTATCTTCCAGGATGTCTTCATCGACATCGGTGATGACCAGTCGATTCTCGATGACCTCTCTACATATTCCTCCCATCTACGGAATATGAAGCTGTTCCTTAAAAACGGACGTGTCGGGTCGCTGATGCTGATAGATGAGTTCGGCGCTGGCACCGAGCCTCAGATTGGTGGCGCGATGGCCCAGGCGATACTCGGCTCTCTCAATGCTCTCGGGGTGTGGGGTGTGGTGACAACCCATTTCCAGAACCTCAAGCTTTTCGCCCGCGATACCGAGGGGCTTGTCAATGGCTCGATGCTTTATGACCGCCAGCATTTGCGTCCCCTTTTCAGGCTTGCCATCGGTTCCCCGGGAAGCTCTTTCGCCCTGGAGATTGCCCGCACCGCCGGACTTCCCCGCGAGGTCATTGACAATGCGCGGGAAATCGCCGGTTCCGATTATGTCAATCTCGACAAATATCTCCTCGACATAGCCCGTGACAGGCGTTATTGGGAGAACAAGCGTCTTGACATCAAACGGAAGGAGAAGCAGCTCGACCAGACTCTCGCCCATTACGAGGAGGATGCCGAGACCCTGAGGGCGAGACGCAAGGAGATAATCGCCGAGGCTCGCGAGGAGGCGCGAAGGATTCTCGACTCCTCCAACGCGTCGGTCGAACGCGCAATCCGCGAGATTCGCGAGGCGCAGGCCGACAAGGAACGTACACGCCAGGCGCGGGAAAAGCTGTCGCAGGAGAAACAACAACTCTCTGACCGCCTTTCTGACGGCAGGGATGATTCCGAAAACAGCCTGCTCAAAAAAGCTCCTAAGCCCAGACACCGCAACAATGCCGCGAAGGATACCCGTAAGGCGGAAGAGCTTTTGAAACCGGGAGATTTCGTCAAACTTGATGGTGGCGGCACTGTCGGTACTATCCTTGAAATCGCGGGCAACAATGCCGTATGTTCTTTCGGTATGTTGAAGACCACCGTGAAACTGCAGCGTCTCTCCCGCACGATAGCAAAACCGGCTTCGGGTGCGAAGTCTGCGTCATTCCTCAGCCGTTCGACCACCGACTCCCTGCGTGAGCGACAACTCTCTTTCCGCTCCGAAATTGATGTCAGGGGGATGCGCGCCGATGAGGCTTTGCAGGCTGTCACATACTTTATCGACGACGCGATACAGTTTCAACAGTCTCCTGTCAGGATTCTCCACGGCACCGGCACTGGGGCATTGCGCCAGGCGTTGCGCCGTTATCTCGATACTGTCCCCGGGGTGACCTCATATTCCGATGAGGATGTCCGTTTCGGAGGAGCAGGCATCACGGTCGTCAACCTCCGTTAATCTCCATCTCGTTAATGTCAATCATATGATAGAGATTTTCTCCACCCGTTTCGGTGACCTGGCTATAGGCTGTCACCAAGGGGAGGTGTGTCTGTGCGACTGGACATCATCCCGCCGTTACCAAGGTCATCTTGCAGCCCTGAAAAAGAAAATTCCGGCCATTGAAACCTGCCATGAGGATGACCGGAAGCTTTTTGAGGCTGTTGTCCGATGGATAGAAATGTATCTGGAGGGCAGCCGCGAGCTTCCCGCGTTTAAAATCGGGGCGGTCGGCACAGAATTCCAGAAAACAGTGTGGCGTCAAATCTCAGCCATCCCTTACGGCGAAACGCTCACTTACTCCGGGCTGGCCTCCGCGATGGGATGTCGGTCGGCCATCCGGGCGGTTGCATCAGCCTGTGCCTCCAATCCTGTATCCCTCCTTGTCCCCTGCCATCGGGTAATTGGTGCTGACGGTTCCCTCACCGGTTACGCCGGTGGCCTCGCCGTGAAAGCCACCCTCCTCCAGCTGGAACACCAATAGAGCTACAAACAGAGGAAAAATAAGCCTTGAAACGCTGATTTTTATCTGTCAGTGAGGTGCTTTTACGGGATTTTCACTACCTTTGTGTTTGGATTGAGGCAACTCTTTCCACGACATTTTGAAATAATAAGAAGCGTTATGCTCATCTTGTGAATTGGAAACGTAGGAAAAGTCAGAAGGTGTTTATTGAGTATTTTGCAGAATTTTATTTTTGCTGTTAGTCAGATGGTTAACTGATTTTGCGTTTGCTTGGATTTGAGGTGATTTGAGGGAATTTTCGCATTTAGTACACATTTTGTACGATTCAGTTGTTAATAGTTGTATAGGGCGATTTTTGCGAATGATGAGTTCGTACTAACTTTGCGTATATCCACAAAATTAGTTACTTATGGCAAAAGTCGAAACAAAGAACAAGCAGAATCCGAAACTTGTGCAGACCGTCCTTAAAGATGGTCGGGCGAGCCTTGCGCTGGAGTATTATCTCGGACGCTCCGAAACTCCGGTATTGGATGATGACGGCAATCCCGTACTCTATACCGAGGGCGCGATGGCCGGAAGACCTAAATATAAAATCAAGCATAACCGCAAACGGGAAAATCTCAATCTCTACATCTGGCTGCATCCACGTTCGCAACAGGAGAGGACACAGAACCGCAATACTCTTTCCCTCGCTGAAAAAATCAGATTCGAGCGGGAACAGGAGTTTCTGGAGGATAGAGAAGGATACCGTCTCAAAAAAGAGAAAGAGGTGGATCTGCTCCGCTATTTTCGCAAGCACCGGGATGATGAAATTTATTCCCGTCCGATTCGGGTAGGATTCGGCACGGCATATCGCCGTTTCATAGCCTTTCTTGAAAGTGTCCCCAAATACAAGAGGTATGCCGATTTCCTACGGATGGACTTGCTTACACCGGAGATTGTCGGCGGATATGTCGATTATCTGAAAAAGGTGTCAGTCGGAGAAGGCGGCGCACGTTGTTACGGACTTTTCAAGAAAGTCGTCACCACCGCCGTCGAGGAGGGACTGATAAAAAAGAATCCGTGCAAGGGGATTGCCATGCACAAGGATTTCCACGCAATCAAGAAGCCTATCCTAACCCTTGACGAGATAAAGCAACTTGCCGACACTCCCTTTACAGGAAGTTATCCCGACATCCGAAGGGCATTTCTGTTCAGTCTTTACACCGGAATCAGATGGTGCGATGTCAATCAGCTTACCTATGAGAATGTCGATTTCGCATCCGGTGTGTTGAAATTCGATCAGAGCAAGATTGCCGGAAGAAGTAAAAGCAGTAATGTCGTAACTCCATTGAGTCCGATGTTGCTGCGTATTATCGGGGAGCCGGCAACAGCAGGTGATTACCGACAGCGGATTTTCAATTTGCCGACATGGGCAACCTGCGTGAAACAACTCAAGGCATGGGTGAAGGTTGCAGAAATCGGCAAGAATATCACATGGCATTGCGCTCGGCACAGCTTTGCTGTAAATATCCTTAACGGCGGTGCAAATATCAAGACCGTGCAGTCGCTGATGGGCCACGCCAGCATTGAGATGACGGAGAAATATCTTCGTGTAGTCGATGAACTGAAGCATAAGGCAATCAACAGTCTCCCGGATGTAGTTGTGTAGCGCATCGCGGCGCGACAATATTATGGCGGATATATGACATGATATTGACAGGGCATTGATTTTCCCTTGTTGTTATATCTCTGAAATCGCCCTAATAAAAATTACAAACTCCGTCCAATCTTCGTTTTCAACAATGAGGGTTGGGCGGTTATTTTTTCCTTTTCACAAATCACGATGAAAAACAAAAAGAAAAAATCGGAGTGTGAAATCGGCAACGGGGATTGCGACTTTGGAGCAAGACCAACCAAACATACGGCAAGGGTTTTGAGCTGCGAAATCAGTTTCGTGCAGCTCAAAACATACCTTGCCGAATCTTGTGATTCCGTTGAGCACTTGCATTTTTATCTGTGATTTATATTTTGACGGGTATGCACCGTATGTTGATAATAAAAATGCCATTATTGTGAATCAGATAGATGCGTATGGGTTATTTTGCTGTATTGAAGATTGATATGGTAGTTCCAGCAATGAGGGAAATTTGAATACGGTTATTTGTATTGAGAAGGAAATCAACAGCAATATAGCGGCAATCGCCGGAAATATTAACCCTTTATCTGAATGAACGTATTGACGTATGAACGTACTAACGTATGAACGTATGAACGTATTGACGTATGAACGTACTGACGCATGAACGTATTGATGTATGAACATACTGACGCATGAACGTATTGACGTATTGACGTATTGACGTATGAACGTATGAACGTATTGATGTATGAACGTACTGACGCATGAACGTATTGACGTATGAACGTATTGACGTATTGATGTATGAACGTACTGACGTATGAACGTATTGACGTATTGATGTATGAACGTACTGACGTATGAACGTACTAACATATGAGCGGAAGAACACCTATTTGTCTTGAAAGAGCCGACTATAAAAAGAAGACTCCGAAGTTAAGTAGCACTTACCCTCGGAGCCAGTTGCGTCGTTATGATTATATGGAATAGAGTATTCGGTTAATTATC
>ERZ836877.2853-NODE-2853-length-20978-cov-3.747551_pt1 | contig 20978 bp, 16 predicted proteins | sample MGYA00519469_ERZ836877 | MGnify/ENA primary metagenome ERZ836877 (study PRJEB31850, sample SAMEA3708809) | human gut metagenome | biome: human gut; feature: human-associated habitat; material: faeces | place: China | collected 2014 ... | reverse complement strand
CCTGGTCCCAAACCAGGTGCGCTACCGGACTGCGCTACGCCCCGAAATGCTTTAGCCAAGGTGGCAATGAGGCCTTGCCCTGACTTTAGCGGTGCAAAGTTACCTATTTTTTGGTGAAATCGCAATATTTTAGATTCTATTTGCAGAAAAAAGTGTATTTTTGCAGGAGATGTGGAGTATCGTCGATTATATTAACACTACATGGCTGTGGTGGTCGGTGACTATCGTCTACGCCCTGATTATTTTCGGAATTATCGCCGTGGTGATTTCCGAGAACCGCAACCCTGTGAAGTCGCTGGCCTGGGTGACGGTGCTCCTTGTGGTACCGGCCGTGGGGCTGGTGCTCTATGTGGTTTTCGGCAGAAACATTCAGAGCAAACGCATCATATCGCGCCGCAACCGTCGGCGTCTGAAGCGGCTGCAACAGGAACAGACCCGCGAGACGCCCAGGCTCAGACGGTCACAATCGCAGTTGCAGTTTATCCGGCTGGCCAATTCTCTGCAGGGGTCGGTGTGCTACGAGGGGAACGACGTAACGATTTTTGACGACGGCCGCTCGAAGTTCGAGGCTCTTCTACGCGACATCGCATCGGCCCGCAGTTATATCAATCTCGAGTATTACATTTTCGCTGACGACAAGATCGGCACCATGGTGGCCGAAGCACTTGAAGAGCGCGCCCGCGCCGGGGTGAAAGTGCGCGTGATTTACGATTCTGTAGGTTCATTCAAAACCTCGTCGCGCTTTTTCAAACGATTGAAAAAAGCGGGCGCCGAAGCCTATCCGTTTTTCAAAGTGGCGTTTCCGTTTTTGGGCACACGCGTCAACTGGCGCAACCACCGCAAAATTGTAGTAATCGACGGTTTGATAGGTTATATCGGCGGCATGAACATCGCAGACCGGTATGTCGACGGCGGAAAGTCGTTTGACTGCTGGCGCGACCTGCATCTGCGAATCACAGGCCCCGGAGTAGCCGCATTGCAACAGTCATTTGCCGTGGACTGGAATTTCATGGGGCAGCCCCTGATCGAAGAGGAGGCCGGCGATGTGCCGCCTTCTGAATCGCCTTCGGCGGCAGGAGTGCAGCTGCTCACAGGCGGCCCCGTGAACCAGTGGATGAATCTCACGCTGATGTTTGAACGCGCCATCGCCACCGCCAGGAAATCAGTGTGGCTCCAGACCCCCTATTTCCTCCCTACCGAGGGTCTGGTGCATGCCCTCCAGGTGGCTGCGCTATCGAAAGTCGATGTCCGCATCATGCTTCCGCGCCGCAGCGACAGCGACATGCTGCGCTGGGCATCGTTCAGCTATGTTCAGGAGTGCCTGCGCGCAGGCATCAAGATATATCTCTACGACAAGGGGATGCTCCACAGCAAAGCAGTAATCGTTGATGACGATTTCTCGACTGTGGGCTCCACAAATTTTGACTTCCGCAGCTTCGAGCACAACTTCGAGGCCAACCTGCTGATATATTCCCGGGATGTGAATGCCCGGCTGCGCGCCCGTTTCCTCGAGGACCAGAAGGAGTGCATCCGCGTTGTGCCCTCGGTATGGCGCGAGCGACCCTATATCGAAAAAGCACTCGAATCGGTGATGAGACTGTTCGCACCCATACTCTGAGCATCATGACATCAGCCGAAATATCAGCCAAGGCACATGCCATTCTGAAAAAGCATTGGGGGTATGACTCTTTCCGTCCCATGCAGCTCGACATCATCGAATCGGTGATGCAGGGCAACGACACCTTGGGGCTGCTCCCTACCGGCGGAGGCAAATCGATCACGTTTCAGGTGCCGGCTCTGGCCTCAGAGGGTCTCACTATAGTTGTGACTCCGCTGATTTCGCTGATGAAGGACCAGGTCGACAATCTGCGACAGCAGGGAGTGATGGCCGGACAGCTCAATCATGCCATGCGTCATGCCGAGTCGGAGCTTGTGCTGAAACGTTGTCAGTTAGGCAAAATAAAGATACTCTATCTCTCACCCGAAAAATTGCGCTCAACTTCGCTCGATGCATGGTGGAATGTTCTCGACGTTACCATGATCGTGGTCGACGAGGCCCACTGCATATCGCAATGGGGCTATGATTTCCGCCCGTCGTATCTTTTGATTCACAAGTTGCGCGAACGCTATCCGCAGGCGCCCGTGCTGGCGCTGACAGCTTCGGCCACACCCGAGGTGGTGACGGACATCATGGACAAACTGGCATTCCGCAACCGGGAGCATGTCTATCGCCTGAGTTTCACCCGCCGCAACATCTCGTATGTGGTGCGACGGTGCGATTTCAAGGACACTGAACTGGAGCATATACTCAGCCGGGTGGAAGGGTGCGGCATCGTCTACACCCGTTCGCGAAAACGCACACGCGAGCTGGCCGAGTTTCTCAACAAAAACGGCATTTCAGCCGACTACTACCATGCCGGCCTATCCGCCGAGGAGAAAAACGAAAAGCAAAACCGCTGGAAGCAAGGAAAAACGCGTATAATGGTGGCTACCAACGCCTTCGGCATGGGCATTGACAAACCCGACGTGAGAATCGTGGTGCATCACGATCTGCCCTCGTCGCTCGAGGAGTATTATCAGGAAGCCGGACGCGCCGGTCGTGACGGACTCCCCTCCTGGGCCGTGGTTCTCGCCACCCGCAGCGACAAAGGCGTGCTGTCGCGACGCCTTGCCGAGTCGTTTCCCGAAAAAGAATTCATACGCGATCTCTATCAGAAGGTGTGCGTGTTTCTCGGCATCGCCATGGGCGAAGGTTATGATCACAACTACGAATTCAACTTTTCTGCATTCTGCGAACGCTATTCCCTGTCGCCGGTTATGGCCGACAGCGCATTGAGAATACTCTCGCAGTCGGGATATTTCGACTATACGGAGGAACTCAACACCCGCGCGCGGCTTATGATGAAAGTGACTCGCAGGGCGCTCTACGACATCAGTTTCGCACCCGAGACCGAGCGCGTGCTACAGTTTGTACTCCGAAACTACACCGGAATTTTCGCCGACTATGAATATATCAGGGAATCATTCATCGCCTCGTCGCTCGATCTGACCGAACGCACCGTGTATGAAGCTTTGATAAAGTTGCGCAAGATGGGAGTTATAGACTTTGTGCCCCGTCGCCGTTCACCTTATATATATATGGTCAGTTCGCGACAGCCGGTGCAGGATATCCTGCTGCCGAAGACTGTCTATGAGCAGCGGCGCGAGCAGATGAGCCAACGCATCGAAGCAATGAAGCGGTTTGTGTTTGACGACACACGATGCCGCGTGATGACCATGCTTGAATATTTCGGCGAAGAGGCACATTCTTGCGGCACATGCGATGTTTGTCGGGCAGAAAAAGCGCGAAAGGAAGCGCACTCGCGCGACAACGCCCGCAAGGCAGCCGCAAACGCCGCAATGGTGGAGCAGGCCGTGGAGTATGTAACCCGCGGATGCACCGACGGCATCGCCATCCGCGATCTTGCCGCCCGACTCGACATTCCCTTAGAGACCCTTTTGCCGGCCGTACGCTCCCTGGTCGACAAATGTCGTCTGCGCTACAGCGACGGTTTCGTCTACCCATTTACCTGAGTTCTGCCGATTCGTCAGCCGACAATACAACAAACAAAGGCGACACGCCCGCAAGGGATTGTCGCCTTTGTTTTGTATATAACGGAGATTATAACAGTTCTGCTTCGGAGGAATTACCGGGAACAGTGTCGGCCTCGGCTACAACAGCTGCAGGAGTGAGAGTGCCGGCGGCCTTCAAGGCCTCATAGCGTGTGGCCAGAGCTTTCTGGATTTCAGCTGAGAGCGCTTCAATCTCGGCTTTCTGGGTGTCGTTTAACTTTACGCCCGTCTGGTCGAAAGCATTGGCTTTCGCGGTGAGCGAGTCGAGGTAGTTGGCATACGACACGCCCGACGAGATGGTGTCGATTACCTGAGGCTGGGCTTTGAGGGTGTCGACATAGGCGTCATACTCCTCTGTGCCCTGACATGAGCTGAATGCTACGGCGGCTACGCCGGCCAGTGTGATATATATGAGTTTTTTCATCAGAATCGAAATTACGGTTTATGCTTTTGCGGCGTCGGCTGAAGCGTCGTCGGCGGGGTTATGCTCTTTGATGAAGACCACGGCGATGGCACCGAGAACAAGCGAGATGCCGGCAATAATCATCATCATATACTGCGGAGCGAGTTCATGCGGGTTACCGATCCATGAAAGGATCACACCGCCAAGAAGCGCGCCCACAATCTGCGGGATGCAGATCGAGCAGTTGAAGAGGCCGAGATATGCACCGATGTTGCCACCCTTGAGCGAGTTGGTGAGGATGGTGAACGGCCATGCGAGCATCGCGGCCCATGCACAACCGATGAGAACAAACGACACGAAGAGCATATACTGGTTGTCGAATATACCGGCGGTGATGAAGCCGGCGGCACCGAGAAGCAGCGACAGCGAGTAGGAGAACTTGCGGCTGCGGAACTGAGGCAGCACGATGGCCCAGAGCACCGAACCGATGGCCTGAACGGCGAAGAGGATGCCCACCCAGTTGCCGGCGTCGTTATACTGAGGCGACTCGGTGTTGAGCACGATGGAGGTGTCGTAGGAAGCTTCGGCCGGATTCTGCAGTGTCACGTCGGATGTGCCGTCGAGGAAAAGCTCGCCGGTCTTGGGATCGTGGGTGTAGATGTCGGCGAGAATGAGGGGTGTGGGGCCTTCCATGCGCGACAGATAGTCGACCAGAGTGAAACTTGCCGTGCTGACGCGCCGGCCGTCGACGAGCAGGTCGAGACCCTGGGTTTCAATCGCCTCATTGAGTTTGAAGGATGCCACGCCGTCCACAGAGGCTATGATGCCGTCGGTTGCGACCGGCGATTTGATTTCGATACCGCCGGTAGGAGCAGCCACGTTAAGACCTCCGCGCGAGATGATCACCTGCTCGATCTGTGTGTCGGCAAGCACTATGTTACGGCCCGAGATGAAATTGCCGTCGGCGTCGGTGATACCGGCCACGCAGATTTTACCGTGATCGACGATTACCTGTTTGTCGGCGTTGAGGATGTATTTGGCGCTGTAAGTATCGACTGTGTTACCGGCATCATCGAGCTGCGAAATACCGCTCACGGTAGTGGTTTCAGGGCAGTTGAATGCGTTCTGTGCGATTGTACCGTTGGTGTAGGTCCACATAAAAAGGAATGCGAACCAGCAGAAGAACTGCACCAGACCTACAGTCCAGAAAGTGCTGGGAGCGTTGACAAGCAGTTTGAGCAGGTTGGTTTTCTCCTTCTTTCCGTCGGCCTGAGCGGCACCGCCGTTATATTCCTCATATTCCTGCGGAGGCCATTCCTTGATTTTGGCCAGAGAATAGACCACGCAGAGGAGCAGGATGGCGGCGCCGAAGTAGAACGAGAACACCACCGTCTGCGGTATCACACCTGCCGCCGCCGTGTTGCGGAACCCGAGCCAGGTGAGCAGGAAGGGGAACACATAGCCCACGATGGAGCCGGCGTTGCAGAGGAAACTCTGTATTGAGTAGGCCAGACCTTTCTGCTTCTCATTGACCATATCGCCAACGAGCATTTTAAATGGCTGCATGGCCATATTGATCGAGGTATCGAGAAGCATCAGCGCGAACAGGCCGATAAGGATGGCCGATGAAACAGCCAGACCGAAGCTGCCGGCGTTGGGGAGCAGACACATTACCAGAACGGCAACCAGCGCGCCGACGATGAGGTAAGGGAGACGGCGACCGAAACGATTCCATGTCTTGTCGGATGCGGTACCCACTATGGGCTGCACCACCAGACCCATCAGAGGGGGGAGTATCCAGAAATAACTGAGGTCGTGGGGGTCGGCGCCGAGTGTGGCGAAAATGCGGCTTACGTTGGCGCTTTGCAGTGCATAGGCAATCTGCACGCCAAAGAACCCAAAGCTGAGATTCCAAAGTTTCCAGAAACTTAGGTCGGGTTTAGTCTTCATGATAAGCTAATTTCGATTAATGTAAATAAGAATTGGCTTTTTGCCCGGCAGGAGAGTCAAATATAAGAAATCCGGGATTAAATTGAATATTGTGAATTACCGGTCAGCCTTGGATCGTTGCTTGCCGGGGAGGGATCAGACTGTAGAGCCACTCGATTTCCTCGGGCCATAGAGATTCATCGGGTGTCTCAAGTATCAGCGGTATACCGTCGATGCGGGAATCGGCCATGAGCAGACGGAAGAAATCTCTGCCGAGCGCGCCCTGACCTATGGGAGCGTGGCGGTCGACATGCGAGCCGACACCTTTTTTCGAATCATTGATATGCATGCCGCGCAGATTGCCGAAACCGATAGTTTCGTCAAACCGGCGCCATGATGCCTCGTAAGCCTCGGGAGATGTAAAATCATACCCGGCAGCAAGCGCATGGCAAGTGTCGATACACACACCTACCCTACTCTTGTCCTCCACCTTGTCAATAATCTGCGCAATCTGTTCAAAAGTAAAGCCAAGGTTGGAGCCTTGACCCGCCGTATTCTCGATGACAGCCGTTACGCCCGATGTCTGGTCAAGCGCCCAATTGATTGAATCGGCAATGAGTGCCAGACATGCAGCCTCATCCATCAGGTTGAGATGCGAGCCGGGGTGGAAATTCAGCATCGTCAGACCTAACTGCTCACACCGGCGGAATTCATCGAGAAACGCCTGTCGCGACATCTGCAATTTCTCAGGATCAGGCGAACCGAGATTGATCAGGAAACTGTCGTGAGGCAGAATCACATCGGGTGTGTAGCCCAGTTCGGCGCAGTTGTCGCGGAAGCGCTGTGCCTCTTTGTCGGAAATCGGTGCTGATTTCCAGCGCGAAGGATTGCGTGTGAACAGGGCGAAAGCCTTTGCTCCGATACGGGACGCATTGACCGGCGCCGTAGACACACCGCCTGCCACAGCCACATGTGCTCCGATGTACTTCATTCTTTGTGAAAAATGGTCTGAAAAAGTAAGCAATTTTAGATCTCTGATGCAAGGATTGCAGACCGGCAGCCGTAAACGTCAGCCCGCATAGGGATGCCGGAATCCTACAACGGCCTACAAAGTTACAAATTATTTTTGTAACTCCAACGTCAGAACCTCCAAAAAAAAATCAGAGCCTGCTTAATAAACAAATTCATTTATCAAGCAAGCTCTGATTTTATCGGCGGAAAGGTCGCGGTATGCAACCGCAAATTTCCGCGGATTGACAGCTGAGGTTATTTGTCTGTACGGGACAGAAGCACGGCGTTGATCATGTAGACGCTCGCTCCGCTCTCGGGATTGAGCCAGCGGAAATCAAATTTGTGCTTTCCCTGAGGCAGATCGAAATTCCAGTAAATGTCGAGACTACGGAGCTGATATGATGCTGGCATATCCATCACGCCGGCATCGCGTCCGTCGATGGTAATGCCGATCTTGGCCACATAATCCTTGTTGCCGCTACGCACCTCGCCACGGAATACTATGCCGGCGCAATCACCCTCGATGGTCTGCGAACCTTGCATGTCGCGGTCGTAGGTCAGTCGTTCCACAGGTTTCAGCCCGGGGAAACTCTGCTCGAAACGCACGGCACGGGGTTTCTGACACTTGATGGTCACCTTGTCACCGACTATTTTCCCACCGTTGCGCTCTATTAAGTCAAGGGCCTGTTCGAAACTCATTCGATAAGTATCGTTAAGAGAGCTGACGGTATACTCAAACTTCAGATCCTCGGCGCGTTTGAGCGGTTCGAGCCAGTAGGCGGGTATATTGTCGTAGCCTACGGCAGTGCCGAGGATACCGGCGGCGGAGGCGGGGTTACAGTCGGAATCCTGACCGCAACGGGTGGATATGTCGATAGTACGACCGAAATCACCGTTGCCGTAGAGCAGGCCGATGACTACGTAGGCACTGTTCATCACAGCGTCGATATTGAGAGGGGCAAGCGCGCCTTCGTCGCAGGCCACATCGTCGTTATAACGGTCGAAGCACATCTGCCAGGCAACTTCCCAGTCGTCGGGATGAGCATGATATGTGGCGATAACATCTGAAATACAACGGTGGAATTTACTCTTGGCCGGGATGCATTTCAGCGCTTCAGTGACAATGAATTCGATATCGCTGCTGACAAATGCGATGGAGTACATCGCGCCCATATAGACGCCTCCATACCAGCCGTCGCCGTAATTCATGATATGACCTATGCGATCCGAAATTTCAGAGGCAGTGTTGGGCATTCCTGGCGACATAAGGCCGGCATAGTCAGCCTCGATCTGATAATCGATGTCATCGGCATGAGGATTGTGCTTCCAGTGACCCGACTCGGGAGGATTGATGCCGCGTAGAATGTTGTAACGCGCGGCCTGATTGGCATGCCAGAGCGAATAGCCGGCGTGGGCGAAGGCATGTGCCATCGAGTCAGTCGGGGCGTCGATGCCAAGACGGTCGAAAACCTCGACAAACGTCAGATCCATGTATATATCATCGTAGAGATAGGGATTATCGGTCATGGTTTTGGCGATATAGTCAGGATCGCCCCATGGGATCTGCACTTCATCGCCGATCTTGACTCCCTGATATTTGAATTCGGTGGGTCCGCCGTAGGTCACACCTATTGTCTGACCGGCCCAGCCGCCCTTGATTTTATTCAACAGTTCAGCCTTTGTCATCGTGACTGTCCGAGGCATCTTGACTGTTGTTTCATTGCCGGCCGCTGCATTAGCGTTGACAGCAGAGATTGTGAAGGTTGCGGTGCATACCAGAGTTGCGGCAGCTACGATGCCCCTCAGATAATGTTTCATGCTAATTAGGTTATGTACTTGAATGATGATTCTTAATTCCGTACAAATTTAATGAAAAATCCTGATTCAGGCACCTATCAGCCCTAAAAAAGCTGCCATTAGTAGTATTAATTCCCAAAAATTCAATTTCATCCTGCTCTTTAACCTGCTCTTATCCGTAAAACGCATATTGTTGTAGGGAAAAAGTTTGCAGATTCGGCGAAAAAATGGTACTTTTGCAAGCTAATTTAAAGAATCCCGCAACAGGATAATGGAACATCTTAACAAGCAGGATCTGCTCGACCGCAGATACCTCAGAATGGCCGCGATATGGGCCGAGAATTCTTACTGCAAAAGGCGCAAGGTAGGCGCTATAATTGTGAAGGATTCAATGATTATCTCAGATGGATTCAACGGCACTCCGTCGGGGTTCGAGAACGTGTGCGAAGATGAGTCGGGCGTGACCAAACCATATGTGCTACATGCCGAGGCCAACGCCATCACCAAGGTATCACGAAGCAACAATTCAAGCGACGGTGCCACGCTCTACATCACCGCATCGCCCTGCGTTGAATGCTCTAAACTGATTATCCAGGCCGGCATCCGGCGTGTGGTGTTCAATGAAATATACCGCATAACCGATGGTCTCGACCTGCTGAAGCGTGCCGGTGTGGAATGCGTTCACATCCCCGACACATCCTCTTCCGAGGCATGACACGCCGACCGGAAACGCATCAAGCCTCCGGGTCGCCTAAAATTTTATCAAGCAAACGACTTCAATGTCACAATTCAAAAAAATATCGGTCTGGGTTCCGGTGATTGCCGCCGGCATGTTTGTTTTAGGTTTTCTTGCCGGCGACATGGTGAACCGCCACAACGGTCCGACAGCCGCCCAAAAGAAATTTCAGACCATTCTCAACCTCATCCGCAACGAATATGTCGACGAGGTGGATCTCGACAGCCTTATCGAGAAGACTATCCCGAGTCTGCTCACCAATCTCGACCCCCACTCGGCATATATTCCTGCCTCCGACCTGCAGGAAGTAAATGACGATCTGGAGGGATTCAGCGGTGTGGGCATTCAGTTCATGCTCGACAACGATACCATCAAAGTGGTGGAGGTCATATCGGGCGGACCCGCCGAAAAGGTCGGTATCATGGCAGGTGACCGCATTATCAAGGTAAATGATAAAAATGTGGCGGGAGCAGGCATCGACGACAAGGATATACGCGCCATGCTCCGCGGTCCCAAGGATACCAAAGTGACCGTAAAGATCAAACGCAATAACTCACGTAAGCTCCTCACCTACGAAATCACCCGCGGCGATATCCCTATGAACACTGTCGACGCGGCCCACATCGTGTCGCCCGGAATCGGATATGTGCGTGTCAACAAATTCGGCCGCACCACCTACGACGAATTTTTCCAGGCACTCGAGAAGCTGCGTCGCGAGGGTGCGCAGGATTATGTGATCGACCTGCGTGGCAACACAGGCGGATATATGGAAATCGCCCTAATGATGGCCAACGAATTCCTTGAACGTGGCCAGCTGATTGTGAGCCAGAAAGGACGCGACTTCAATTCCAACCACACATATCCTGCCGACGGCAACGGCGCGTTCCGCGAAAGTCAGGTGGTGGTGCTCCTCAACGAGTTCTCCGCCTCATCTTCTGAGATCTTCGCCGGGGCGCTCCAGGACAACGACCGTGCCCTGGTCATCGGTCGCCGCTCATTCGGCAAAGGTCTGATTCAGCGCCAGTCAGAGCTGCCCGACAGTTCGGCCATACGTCTCACAATCGGCCGATATTACACCCCATCGGGCCGCTGCATCCAGAAAGACTACTCCAATCTCACACAATATGAGCACGACATCCTCGACCGCTACACCTCGGGCGAAATGTTCTCGGCCGATTCGGTGAAAATCAACAAGGATCTCAAATTTCACACCGCTCACGGCCGCACGGTCTATGGCGGAGGAGGCATCATGCCCGACATATTCGTGCCCAACGACACCTCGGGTCTCAGCTCCTATTATATTAATGTGGCAAATGCCGGTCTGCTCCAGCGTTTCGCTTTCGATTATGTCGACGACAACCGCGACGTGCTCTCTCAGGCTACCGACGTAGAGCAGCTCGAAAAACTCCTCCCCAACGACGAGGCGCTGCTGCGCCAGTTTGTGCTCTTCGCCTCGCGCAACGGCTTCCCCGCCCGCTGGTACTATATCAACATTTCGCATGATTTGATTGTTAATCAACTGAAAGCACTCATTGCACGCGACGCTCTCGGATACGATGCGTTCTACCGCATCGCCAACACCATGGATCCCGATGTAAAGCGCGCTGTGGAAGAGTTGCTCAACGGTTCGGCCGCCTTCCCGATACTTCCGGAAAAGGGACCGGTGCCGGTCAACAATTAATAATCACTAATCATGGACAAGGAACAGATACGCAATAACATAAAGGCTCGCAAAAGCCTCCTTTCGGCAATAGAAAAAGCCAAAGCCGCCATGGCGGTATTCAGCAGCCTCGAACAGTCGGCTGCCTTCGCCCTTGCCGACAACATTCTGCTTTATCATTCCTTGCCCGACGAGCTTTCCACACGCGAGTTTCTCAACCGCTGGCACGGCAGGAAACATTTCTTTCTCCCACGCGTCAACGGTCTGAACCTTGAGATACTCCCCTACGACAGTTCGCGCATGGCTCTCGGAGCCTTCCACATTGAGGAACCGCAGGGCACCGACACATGCGACATCTCGCAGATCGAGATGATAGTGGTGCCGGCTGTGGCATACGACCGGCGGGGCAACCGCGTAGGGCGCGGCAAGGGGTATTACGACCGTCTGCTCGCCGACAGCCATGCCACAAAAGTGGGCGTCGGATATGATTTCCAGCTTCTCGACGACGAGATCCCCGCCGAAGCGCACGATGTGGCCGTAGACATGGTGATCACCGACCGCCGGCGCATTGTCATTCATCACCTCAAAAAGAAAAAGTAATTGATTTCCGTTCAGAACCTTTCTGTAGAATTCAGCGCAAAATCTCTCTTCGACAACGTCAGCTATGTTATAAACCGACGCGACCGCATCGCCCTTGTGGGCAAGAATGGCGCCGGCAAGTCAACCATGCTCAAAATCATAGCCGGGCTTCAGAAACCTACCTCGGGTCAGGTGGCTGTGCCTCAGGACACCACCATCGGCTATCTGCCGCAGCAGATGAAGCTCTCCGACACCCGCACTGTAATCGAGGAGGTGCGTGAGGCTTTTTCACATATCGACCTCATGACGCTAAAGCTCGACAGGATGAATGCCGAACTGGCCGACCGAACCGATTATGAATCGCCCGACTATCAGCGGCTTATCGACGACATAGCCGATATGTCGGAGCGACTGGCTATGGAGCAGAGCGAGAATGCCGAGGCCGAGATGGAGAAAACCCTGATCGGTCTGGGGTTCACCCGCGACGATTTCACCCGCCACACATCGGAATTCTCGGGAGGATGGCGCATGCGCATCGAGCTGGCCAAACTGCTGCTGCGACGTCCCGATGTGCTGCTGCTCGACGAACCGACCAACCACCTCGACATCGAGTCGATACAGTGGCTCGAGAATTTCCTGATGACCAAGGCCAAGGCTGTGGTGCTCGTCAGCCACGACCGCGCATTCATCGATAATGTCACCAACCGCACGATCGAGATTTCGCTCGGCAAGATATATGATTACTCGGTCAATTACTCGAAATATGTCGAGCTGCGCAAGGAACGCATCGAGCAGCAGATGCGCGCCTATGCCAACCAGCAGAAACAGATTGCCGACACCGAGGAGTTTATCGAGCGGTTCAGATATAAGGCCACCAAGGCCGTGCAGGTGCAGAGCCGCATGAAGCAGCTTGCCAAAATAGAGCGCATAGAGGTCGACGAGGTCGACACATCGCATCTCAGCCTTAAATTCCCGCCGGCGCCGCGCTCGGGCGACTATCCTGTCATCGCCGATAATGTCGGAAAGGCATACGGCGACCACCAGGTCTTCGACGGCGCCACGTTCACTATCAAGCGCGGCGAGAAAGTTGCCTTTGTCGGCAAGAACGGCGAGGGTAAGTCTACGCTCGTCAAGTGTATTCTCAACGAGATTCCTTTCACGGGGTCGCTCAAGATAGGCCACAACGTCAAAATCGGCTATTTCGCCCAGAACCAGGCGCAGCTGCTCGACGGCGAGATAACTGTCTTCGATACGATCGACCGTGTCGCAGTGGGAGATATACGCACGAAAATCCGCGACATCCTCGGCGCATTCATGTTCGGCGGCGAAGCCTCTGACAAGAAGGTCAAGGTGCTTTCGGGCGGCGAGAAGACACGTCTTGCCATGATACGTCTGCTGCTCGAGCCTGTCAATCTGCTGATACTCGACGAGCCGACCAACCACCTCGACATGAAGACCAAAGACATTCTAAAGCAGGCTATCAAGGACTTCGACGGTACTGTCATCGTCGTCAGCCACGACCGCGAGTTTCTTGACGGACTTGTCGAGAAGGTATATGAATTCGGCGGCGGCAAGGTGCGCGAATGCCTCGGCGGCATCTATGAGTTCCTCGAGAAGAAGCGCATAGCCAACCTCAATGAGCTTGAGCTGTCACAGTCACCCGGTTCGGGCGAAGCGTCGAAGCCGTCGCGCAACGAGGCCAAGGGTGACGAACCGGCTAAAACATCCGACAAATCGTCGCAGCAGACAGACAAGCGCCTGAGCTATGCCGAACAGCGCGAACGCGAGAAGGCCGTCAAGCGCGCCGCCAAACGTGTAGCCGAAGCCGAGGCCCAAGTGTCGCGCCGCGAGGAGGAGATCGCCGCTATCGAGGCCGAGATGGCCGGGGGGCGCAGCGACAGTGAGATTCTCGCACGTCACGCAGCCGCCACCAAAGAGCTTGAGAACGCCATGAGCGTCTGGGAACTCGCCCAGATGGAGCTTGACAGTCTCGGCTGACGCCCTGCGGCGGTTACTTTTTGGATACGATGCAAATTTTTGCCCCGAATGATAGTTTTATTCGGCGAATATTGCTATTTTTGTATCTCAATAGCGAAAATAACTAAACAATACCATATATGAAGTTTAACGTTCAAAGTAAATCTCTCTACAGTGCGGTTTCGGCCGTCAGCAAGGTCATCAATTCCAAAAACGCGCTGACGATTCTCGACTCGTTTCTCATCACTCTCGAAGGCGAGACTCTGACGATAACCGGCTCAGACATGGAAAACTCGCTCACAGCCCGCGTGGCGGTCACCGACGTCTTCGGCACGGGCAAATTCTGTCTCGCCGCCCGTCGTCTTGTCGAGCTTCTCAAGGAAATGCCCGACCAGGGTGTGACATTTTCTGTCGACGACACCACCCTCGAGGTTGAAATCGAATATGCTTCAGGCAACTACAGTCTCGTCGCCGTCAGCGGTGACGAATATCCCGTCTATAAAGGCGTCGATGACGATGCCGAGCCGATTACGTTCGATGTAGCCGGCGCAGACTTCGTCAAAGGTATCGACAACACGCTCTTTGCCGCCGGTACAGACGACTATCGTCCGCAGATGATGGGTATCTTCCTTGATATCAAACAGGAAGAGCTCACATTTGTCGCCACCGACACCCGCAAGCTCGTCCGTTATATCGACCGCAACATCAAGCCCGGCGGCGAAGGCTCGTGCATCATACCGACCAAGCCGGCTTCGATAATAAAGAATATTTTCGCTAAAGAGGAGAAACTCACACTGACACTGACCTCAAAGAACGCTACCGTCGAGTCGGCCGGATTCACTTTCCGCAGCTGCCTGCTCAACGGTCGTTTCCCCGACTACAACCGTGTAATTCCCAAGAACAACGCCTACACGCTGACGGTCGACCGCATGACGATGCTCAACGCCGTGCGTCGTGTCGCCGTCTTTGTCGACCCGGCTTTCGCCCTTGAGAAATTCCGCATCACGCCGGAGCGCATACTTCTGAAGACCAACGATTCGAGCAGCTGCACGAGCGCCCGCGAACAGGTGCCTTGCTCGTTTACGGGCACCGAGCTGACCATCGGCTTCAGCGCTCCCTATCTCATCGAGATTCTCAATGTCATCACTACCGACGACGTTGTTGTCGAGCTCTCGGATCCCGGTCGTCCCGGTGTCTTCCGTCCCGCAGAAGAGAGCGACGGCACCGAGCTTGTGATGCTTCTTATGCCTATGACCGTCGGCGATTTCTAATCTGTCATTCGTATATGAAGCTAAATCTTAAAAGACCCATCGTTTTCTTTGATCTCGAGACGACGGGCACAAATATAACCAACGACCGCATTGTCGAGATTTCTGTCGTCAAGGTGCTGCCCGACGGTTCTGAGATTGTCAAGACACGCCGCATCAACCCCGGCTGTCCCATCCCGGCAGAGGCTACGGCCGTGCATCACATCACCGACGAGGACGTCAAAAACGAGCCGGAGTTCAGAAAAGTGGCCCGCTCGCTCGCTGACTTCTTCGCAGGCTGTGACATCGCCGGTTTCAATTCAAACCGCTTTGATATTCCGCTGCTCGATCAGGAATTCCAGCGCGCCGGCGTCGACTTCGACTTCAGCAAGGCTCGTTTTGTCGACGTGCAGACAATATTCCACAAAAAAGAGCAGCGTACGCTCGTCGCCGCCTATAAGTTCTACTGCGGCAAGGACCTGGGCGACGAAGCCCACAGCGCCGCAGGCGACACGATGGCGACTTATGAGGTGCTAAAGGCCCAGCTCGACCGCTATGAAGACCTGCCCAACGACATCGAGGCTCTCTCGGAGTTTTCGTCGCAGAACCGCAACGTCGACTTCATGGGTCGTCTGATTTATGACGAACAGCGCCGCGAAGTCATCAACTTCGGCAAATACAAAGGCCGTCTGGCCGAAGAAGTGCTCAAAAACGATCCCGGCTATTACAGCTGGATCATGCAAGGCGACTTCACCAAAAACACCAAGGACGCTTTCACGCGCATCAGGCTCCGCCATGCGATGAAGAAATAAACGCGTGGTCCGTCAAACGCAATCGACTTCAGTATAATGCTCAAAGGCAAACATATAATCGTAGGTATAACAGGAGGTATCGCCGCTTATAAGACGGCGATACTTGTCCGTCTGCTTGTCAAAGCCGGTGCCGAGGTACAGGTAGTGATGACGCCCAACGCACGCGAATTTATCACACCCGTGACCCTATCGACTCTCAGCGGCAAGCCTGTCATCAGCGAATTTTTTACGGCAAACACCGGCGAGTGGCATTCGCATGTCGATCTCGGTCTCTGGGCCGACGTCATGGTCATCGCTCCGGCGACGGCCTCGACGATAGGCAAGATGGCAAACGGAGTGGCCGACAACATGCTCGTCACGACCTATCTTTCGGCCAAAGCGCCCGTCTTCGTCGCTCCGGCGATGGACCTCGACATGATGCGGCATCCGTCGACACGCCGTAACCTCGACCTGTTGCGCAGCTACGGCAACCATATCATAGAGCCTGCCGAAGGCGAGCTTGCCAGCCATCTCTGCGGCAAGGGCCGTATGGAAGAACCCGAGAACATCGTCAAGGTCCTTGACACCTTCTTCGAATCGTCGCAGGATCTCGCCGGCAAAAAGATGCTCGTCACAGCCGGGCCGACATACGAGCGCATCGATCCCGTCAGATTCATAGGAAATTACTCGTCAGGCAAGATGGGCTATGCCATAGCCGACGAGGCAGCCTCGCGCGGCGCCGACGTCACGATAGTCAGCGGCCCCGTCAGCGTTGTTCCTTCGCACCCCGGCGTCAGGGTCGTCAGAGTCGAGTCGGCTCTCGAGATGCTGGCTGAATGTGAAAAACTGTTCGGTGACACCGATATAGCCGTCATGGCTGCCGCCGTGGCCGACTATCGTCCAGCCAATCCCAAGACCTCGAAAATCAAGCGCGAGAAAGACAATGTAGACAGCCTCGCCCTGACGGTGAATCCCGATATCGCCGCCACGCTCGGCCGCAGTAAACGCCCCGGTCAGATTACAGTGGGCTTCGCCCTCGAGACTGACGACGAACACAACAACGCCGACCGCAAGCTCAAGGCCAAAAATTTCGACATGATCGTTATGAATTCGCTGAAAGACAGCGGTGCCGGATTTCAGACCGATACCAATAAAATCTCGATTCACTACGCCGACGGCCGACGCCTCGATTACGGTCTTAAGCCAAAAACCGAGGTCGCCTCAGACATCATTGACAACATAGCCTGCCTATGCAAAAAATAAAATCGCTCCTCACCTTATTATTTATGTCGGCCGTGGCCTCGTTTGGCGTCGCGGCCCAGGAACTCAACTGCACGGTCGAGATTAACTCCGAGCAGGTGTCGGGCACCAACAAACAGGTGTTCGAGACTCTCAGCCAGGCCATCAACGACTATATGAACACTACAATCTTCACCAACACACAATTTTCGCCCAACGAAAAGATTGAGTGCAGATTGTTCTTCACCATAAAGGAATATAACGATGACAATATGGTCGGAGACCTGCAGGTGCAGTCGATACGCCCGGTCTACAACAGCAGTTACACGACCACTCTCATCAACTTCAAGGATACCAAGATTGAATTCACTTACCGCGAGAACGAGCCTCTTGTTTTCTCGCAGACGTCAATGGAGAGCCAGCTCACGGCGATATTGAATTTCTATGCTTATCTCATTCTTGCGGTTGACTTCGACTCGTTCTCACCCAAAGGCGGCGAGCCTTATTTCGAGCAGTTGAAAAATATAGTCCAGATGGCTCAGTCGTCAGGCGAGACCGGCTGGAAGGCCTTCGAGGATACCAAAAACCGTAGCGCCGTGCTGTCGGCATTCACCGACCCGGCAACCTCGGGCATTCGCGATATGTACTATAATTATCATCGGCGCGGTCTCGACGAGATGGCGCTAAGTCCCGACAAGGGCCGCGCCCAGATTACGGCCTCGCTCGATGCAATTAAGAAAGTGGCCGAAGTAGCTCCGATGTCTGTCGCCCTGTCGATGTTCAAAGATGCCAAACTCGACGAGCTTGTAAATGTTTATTCAAAGGCTCCGGCCGACGAGCGTCTGAAGGTATATAATATGTTGCAGCCGATTTATCCGACAGAGCAGCAGCGTCTTGATAAAATTAAAGAAGGTCAGGAAAAATGATCAGATCACTGACAGTCAGCAACTACGCCCTCATCTCAAATATCGAGATCGATTTCTCTCCGGGGCTCGACATCATCACCGGCGAGACCGGTGCCGGCAAGTCGATATTGCTCGGCGCTCTGTCGCTGTTGCTCGGCGGCCGCGCCGACACCAAAGTCATCGCCGACACCTCGAAAAAGTCTGTCATCGAGGCCGTATTCGACTCCTCTGACGTTTCGGGTCTCGACACACTCCTTGCCGACAACGACATTGACGCCGATGCAGACGGCGAGGTGATACTGCGCCGCGAGCTTTCGCCATCCGGACGCTCGCGCGCTTTTGTCAATGACACGCCTGTCAATCTGACGGTCTTGCGCGACATAGCCGTGCGTCTCGTCGACATCCACTCGCAGCATCAGAACATGCTGCTGTCAGACAACAGCTATCAGCTCGCAATCATCGACAGTCTCGCCGACAACCGTCAGCTGCTTGCCGAATATCACAAGGCTTATGAGATATATAAAGGCATTCTGCGCGAATATACTGCAACACGCGACATGATACGCCGCAACCGCGACGACGCCGATTTCATCTCATATCAGCTCGATGAAATCAAAGCTCTGTCGCTTGTCGCCGGCGAGCAGGAGGCGCTTGAAGAAGAGCGCACCATACTCGAAAACGCCGGGACAATCAACCGCGACATCGTCGAGGCTCTCGATGCCCTCGACGGCGAGGAGAGTGGGGCGCTATCGGCATTGAGCCGTGCGGCATCAGCCTGCAACGGCCTTGCCGACAAAAATATAGGCGACATATCGCCGTTGGCCGAACGACTCGAATCGGCGCTGATAGAGGTCGGCGACATAGCGCGCACTCTACGCGACTATGAATCGCGCTTCCGCGACGACCCCGGACGCCTCGAAGCCGTCGAAGACCGACTCGGCTCGATCTATTCTCTCGAGCTGAAGCATCATGTCGACGACAGCGACGCACTCATTGAGCTTGGTGACATGCTCGCTCACAAACTCGAGGCAATAGAAAACGGCGATGCAGTGCTCGAAGACCTTGAAAACCGCGCAAAAGCGGCCAAACGCGATGCCATGATGATAGCGCGCACGATATCGGCAGCCCGTCAGGCAGCCGCCCGGTCTTTCGCCGCCGCGCTCGAAGAGGAGGCGCGCCCCTTGGGCATGAAGAACCTGCGCTGCACCATAGCACTGACGCCGACACGCCTCAGTCCGACCGGCATTGACGCCGTCGAATTTCTCTTTGCCTTCAACAAGAACAGCTCGCCGCTGCCGGTGCGCGACACAGCCTCGGGCGGTGAGATTTCGCGTCTGATGCTTGTCATCAAGACTATCGTAGGCCGTAAAATGCAGCTGCCCACGATTATATTCGATGAGATAGACACAGGCGTTTCAGGCGATATAGCGTCACGCATCGGCATGATGATGAGCCGTATAGCCGAGAACATACAGGTAATCACGATAACTCATCTGCCGCAGGTGGCCGCCCGCGGCACAAGCCATTACAAGGTATATAAAGAAGACAACGAGACATCGACCGAGACCAAGCTGCGTCGTCTTGACGAGGCGGCGCGTGTCGATGAAATAGCGCTGATGCTCAGCGGTGACAGCACGAACGCTGCCGCCCGCGAGACTGCGCGAGTCCTTCTATCCGCCACAAACTGACATAAAAAACGACAATGGAAAAAAACGAATATATCTTCGGCCCGCGTGCCGTCATCGAAGCGATAGAATCAGGTAAGGAAGTCGACAAGATTCTCTTGAAAAAAGACTTCCACGGCGAAAACGCCGAGACCCTATACAAGCTCGCCCGCGAGCTCAACCTCCCCGTCCAGCGCGTGCCGGTCGAGCGTCTCAACCGTGTCACCCGCCGCAACCATCAGGGCGTCGTGGCCTTCATGTCGGCCGTGACATATCACCGGCTCGACCACGTCGTGCCTGCTCTTTATGAAGACGGCGTCATGCCCTTCCTGCTTGTGCTCGACGGCATCACCGACGTGAGAAATTTCGGTGCCATCTGCCGTACGGCCGAATGCTGCGGTGTCAATGCGGTTGTCATACCCGAACATGGCAGCGTCACAGTCGGTGCCGACGCAATCAAGACATCGGCCGGAGCGCTCCATCACCTCCCGGTGTGCCGCGAACGCAATCTTGCCGGTGCTGTCACCTTTCTCAAAGACAATGGCTATCGCATAGTCGCCGCTTCAGAGAAGGCCGACATCAACTATACCCTCGGCGACTACACCGTGCCTGTCGCCATTGTCATGGGTGCCGAAGACGTCGGCATATCGCCCGCCGTGCTTGAACTTTGTGATACCCGGGTGTCGATACCGATGTTCGGTCATATCGGTTCGCTCAATGTCGGTGTCGCCGCCGGCGTGATGATGTATGAAGTCGTGCGTCAGCGTCTTGACGCAAACCTCGAGGTCATCTGACAGACAGAAAAGAAAAAGAGGTGCTCTCACGAGTACCTCCCTTTCCATTCATCACATTATGCTTAAAATTAAAGTGCTGTCATTGCTGTCAGTATGTTTCTCAGTATCTGTCGGCTACAATATCCCAGTCGACGATATCCCACATTTTTTTGAGATATGACGCGCGCAGGTTCTTGTAGTCAATATAGTATGCGTGTTCCCAGACATCGAATGTCAGAAGGGGTACGAGTCCGTCTTTGAGCGGGTTCTGAGCGTTTTGCCCTTGTGAGATAAAGAGTTTGCCGTCATCATCGCGTGATAGCCATACCCATCCAGAGCCGAATAACGACGCACCCGCCTGTTCGAATGTTTCTTTGAATTTATCAAACGATCCGAAGTCGCGGTCGATGGCTCTGCGAAGGTCACCTGTAGGCTCGCGGTTGCCCTCGGGCGAGAACGTAAAGAAATAGAAGATATGGTTCCATGCCTGTGCGGCGTTGTTGTAGAGCGCGCCGTCAGAGTGGCGTATGATTTCTTCGAGGTCCATGTCTTCATATTCCGTGCCCTTGATAAGCTTGTTGAGATTGTCGATGTAGGCTTTCTCATGCTTGCCGTAATGATAGTCGATAGTCTCGCGGCTGATTACAGGTTCGAG
>ERZ836877.2851-NODE-2851-length-20980-cov-4.896726_pt1 | contig 20980 bp, 20 predicted proteins | sample MGYA00519469_ERZ836877 | MGnify/ENA primary metagenome ERZ836877 (study PRJEB31850, sample SAMEA3708809) | human gut metagenome | biome: human gut; feature: human-associated habitat; material: faeces | place: China | collected 2014 ... | reverse complement strand
GAGCCGAAATCGTCAAGGCACAGACCGATATCGGCCTGGCTGAAGGCGTCGACGGCGCGGCTGAGGCGGCTTGAGTATTCGGTGGCGACGGTTTCGGTGATTTCAAACTGGAACAGGCGGTGCGGCAGGGCGTATTCATCCAGAATGGCGATGAGGCGCTCGGCGCAGCGCTCCTGCATCAGGTTGAGGGCGGAGAGGTTGACCTTCACGCTGTCGATCTGCCGCGCGACATTTTCGTGGCTCTTGAGGAAGCGGCAGACGCGGCGGAGCTGCAAATCCGTGAGCGTGTCGATCAGGCGGTTCTTTTCGGCCAGGCGGATGAACACGTCCGGCGAGATCCAGCCCAATTCGGGATGGCGCAGGCGGCTGAGCGCCTCGAGGGTGACGAAGCGCTTTTTGCGGATGGAATAGACCGGCTGATAGTACACCTCGAACAGGTCTTCCTCGACGGCGCGGCTGAGGAACTGCTCGACCTGCCGGTTGTACAGAAAGCTGCGCATCGTGTTGGCGTTGGCCTGCACGACGCAGGTGGAGCCGTTGGGCGCGGGCAGGCCGTCGAGGTATTCGACATAGGCCATCACATCGCCGCTGGAGCCTATGCGTTCGGCGTGAGGAACGCCGCAGAGGATGACGGGGAATACGCCGGGGCGTCCGTGCCGCGCCCCTCGAACAGGGCGCGAACGCCGGAGAGGTCTTCGTCGTATTCCTTCAGGGACTCGGCGAGGATCAAAAAGCGCTTGCCGGTCAGGCGGAAGACGGGGGTGCCGCAGACGGATTGAAACTGCTTTGCGATATGCTGGAGCATTGCGTCGCCGCCTTGCATGCCGTAGGCCTTGTTGACGTAGCTGAGGCTGTAGAGGTAGACGGTCAGGATGATGAAGGCCAGCGACAGGGTGGGCACGGCCATGACGAGCAGCTCGCGCGCCGAGAGCCGCCGGTTTTCAATCAGCACCCGGATGTAGCAGAGCAGCGAGAAGGGCAGAATGGCCTGAAACAGAAAGAACACGTTCGTCGTGATGACTGCGCCGATGCAGAACGAGTCGGTGCATCGGGCGATGAACCCGTTGCTGACGAGCTCGAAGACGACGTCCAGCAGGCCGAGGACGACGATATCGCGGAAAATGCGGTTGTTCAGGTTGACGACCTTCGCTTTCCGGCGGCTGATGTGCAGCAGAATCAGCGACAGCAGCAGCAGGGCGCACCAGAGAAAGTTTGAATTAAACGTCCTCATGCGTCAACTGGACTGCTTAAAAGAAAATAGACAGTGAAACAAAACACCCTCCTGTTGTAGAATTGAGGAAATCAAAACTACAACAGGAGGGTCGTTTCATGTCCAGACAATACACACATGTACAAGGATTGCTGCCGAGCGTAATAGCAATGAAGGAGAATGGATACACATATCGCCAGATTGCAGATCAATTCGGGATGGAAAAGGAACAAATTGAAGAGTTGTGCAGCCGAGAACGAAGAAAGCAGCGCAAAATCGAAAAAAGGTTATATTCCTCAGCCAAAGGGTCGTCCGAGAAAGACACCAGCTGCACAAGAACAACTACAGAGCAATCGAATTGTTGAGCTTGAAATGAAGGTGGAACTTCTGCAAAATTTTCTATCCGAATGTGGAAGGATCGACCTGCTACTCAGCGGCGAAGTCGATCTGCTCAACAAGATGGTGGCCGCCGATACGATCAGCAAGGGGATTCAATCCACGGCGGCCCAGCCGTTCTCCGTGGCGAACTACCAGCGCAGCGGCCTGAGCATGATCAGCTTCAGCTGCGAGCGCCAGACGGTCTCCGGCAAGGCGGTTCGCCAGGCGATTGCGAATTGCTTTGACCGCGACGCGCTGGTGAAGGCCTACACGGGTAACTTCGGCCTGAAGGTCAACGGCTATTTCGGCATCGGCCAGTGGATGTATCAGCTCGCCGCGGGCACGATTCAGCTGCCCGTCGTTGATCTTCCGGCCAACGAGACCGATAAGGAGACCGCGGCTTACGAGAAGACTGTCGCCCAGTGGGACGCGCTGTCCCTCGACAAGCTCAAGGATTACCCGCTCGACCTCGATCAGGCGGCCAAGCTGCTGGATATCTACTACCGCCGCGTGGAACGCGACTGTGACATGATCTATCTGGCGACGAACTTCGGCACCGTCTTCGACTCGAGCACGACATACTCGACGGACGCGGCCTACGTGAAGACCGTCAACCGCACGGGCATTCGCGATAAGAAGCTCTACCAGCTCGCCGTGGACATGCGCAAGACGGAGCCGGGCGACGTGCTGAGCTACTGCCAGAAGTGGGTCGCCTTCCTGGAGCGCTGGACGGAGGTTCTGCCCGCGATCCCGGTTTACTCCAACGTGTACTTTGATTTCTACACGACCCGCCTGCAAAACTACCGCGTGACGGAAAACCAGACGTGGACGCAGGCCATCGTCGGCGCAACGCTGACGCAGACAGCGGAATAACAAAAAACCCCGCCGGAAGGGAATTCCTCTCGGCGGGGGGGGGGGTTCGTTTCATGGGCAGCAACTAGGGGGATTGGGGGGCGAAGCCACCAACAAGCGGATGCACAAAAGGGTACCGATGTGCCCTGCTTGCGGGGAACGGAAGAACAGGGGATCGGGATATTCGATCCTGTATACTCAATCGACCGCGCGAGCGAGGCTTTGATGGTTTGCAGACCTTGACGGCAGTGAAGGCGGGCTCAGCCTGCCATTTTTTTGAAAACGAAAAAAAATGTTAAAAAAAATAGCCTCTTTTTATTCAAATGGTATTGATGAAAGCGTTTTCATGTGATATTATTCGATTAACAAAGGAAAACGCTTTCATTGTGTGCAGAGAAAGGAGGAAAAGAAGACGAATCTGTTTTCGTTGGAAGGGAAGAACGCGGTGGTTACCGGGTGCGCGACCGGCATCGGTCAGGGCCTTGCTGTGGGGCTGGCTAAGGCGGGAGCAAAAATCCTGGCGTTTGACATCGCGGATCTTTCCGAAACAAAGCAAAAGGTGGAAGAGGTCGGAGGTGAATGTCAGCTTTACCATGTAGATTTATCAAACAGCGCCATGATCGACGAAGTATGGCATTTGGCTGTTGAAGAAAATCAACATATTGATATCCTGTTTAACAACGCGGGCATGCAGCATCGCGAAAGCGTGTTGACCTATCCGGAAGACGTGTTTGACCGCGTGATTGCCGTCAATTTGAAATCCGCGTTTCTGATGGCGCAAAAGGCAGCGAACCATTTTAAGGAAAGGGGCTGCCGCGGCAAAATCATCAACACGGCTTCTCTGTTTTCGACGTTTGGCGGCGTGGACGTCAGCGGCTACACCTGTTCGAAGGGCGGCATGCTTTCCCTGACGCGGGCGCTGTCCAACGAGCTGGCGCCGTATGGCATTTGTGTCAACGCGCTGGCGCCGGGCTACATCCTGACTGGATTGACTCGGGCGGTTTACAGCAATCCCGAAAAAAGCAGGCCGATCAACGAGCGCATCCCCATGGGGCGTTGGGGCAATCCGGACGACTTTGAAGGCATTGCCGTTTTTCTGGCCTCGCAGGCTTCTGATTATATCACCGGCGCCATGATCCCGGTGGACGGCGGATATACCGCAAGATAATGAAAGGAAGAAGAACATGAAAAAAAGAATGATCGCCATTGCAGCGTCTATGATGATGATGCTCGGGCTCGGCACGGCGATGGCCGACGATCCGATCACCCTCCGTCTTTCCAACAACCAGCCGGATGGCAACGTGACGACGCAGGCGTGCGAGTGGTTCGCCGAGCAGGTGAAGGAACGCACGAACGGCCGAATCGAGATTCAGGTGTACAACAACGGCACGCTGGGCGACGCGGTTTCCTGTCTGGAGCAGGCGCAGTATGGCGGCATGGATATCATCAAGGCCGACCTTTCCACGATGACAAACTTTGTTGATGATTACAACGCGCTGATGATGCCGTATATCTACACCGATCTAGAGCATTTCTGGAAGGTTCATGGCGGCGAAATCGGCATGGGCATCCTCCGCGGCGACGCGATGAAGAATGTCGGCCTCTACGGCCTGACGTATTACGACGCGGGCTCCCGCTGCTTCTTCAGCTCCAAGCCGATTCATTCTCCGGCGGATATGAAGGGCATGCTGGTTCGCGTGCAGGAATCCGAGCTGATGATGTCCATGGTTGAAAAGCTGGGCGCAAGCTCGATCGCCATTGCGTATTCCGAGTGCTACTCCTCCCTGCAGACCGGCGTTTGCGACGCGGCGGAGAACTCCATCGTCAATTATCTGGACATGTCCTTCTATGAGGTCGCCCCATATTACATCAAGGACGACCACACCCGTTCGGCCGACATTCTGGTTATGAGCCAGAAAACCCGCGAAAAGCTGAGCGAAGAGGATCTTGCGATTATCGACCAGACCGCGCTGGATTCCTGGGAATACCAGAAAGAGCTCTGGGCTAACGCGGAGAAGGAAAACGAGCAGAAGCTGCTGGACACTGGCAAGGTTGAAATCTACACCCCGACCGACGAGGAAGCGGCTGAATTCCGCGACGCCTGCACGCCGATCTGGTACAGCTACGAAGGCGGCAAGTACACCGACCTGGTTGATCAGATTCAGGCCGCGGCCGAATAAAAAAACATGGAGAGGACGGAGCGGAAATGCGTATCCGCTCCGTCCTCTTTCTCTGACAGGGAATAGGAGTTGAAATCGCGTATGACGGAAAAGCTGAAAAAAACGCTTCTATTGATTTACAGGTGGATTTACAGAATCATATTCGGCTACGCGCGGATCTCGCTTGTCGCCGTGGTAGGCATTGTCAGCGCGCAGGTTGTGGCCAGAAATATTTTCAAATCCAATATCCGCTGGAATCAGGAAGTCGCGCTGCTCCTGACCATCTGGATGGCTTTTCTGGGGCTGAGCATCGGCGTGGACAAAGGGCTGCATATTAAGGTGGAGCTGTTCTTCAGCATGTTTCCCAAAGCCGTTCAGAAGGCGCTGGATCGCCTGAACCAGATTCTGCTGCTGCTGGTCGGCCTGTTTTTCACCTATTACGGCACGGCGCTCATCCTTTCGACGACACATTCTAAAATGACGGTCACGCGCTGGCCGGCCTGCATGATGTATCTGATGATTCCGGTTGCGGGCGTCACGATGATCTATTTCGTTCTGATGAAGATGCTGGGCATCGAAGACGAAACGGACGCGCAAAAGAAAGGAGAAGCCTGAACATGAACGGTATCGCCATTGCGATTTTGCTTCTGACCTTCGTTTTTCTGCTGGTCATCAAATGCCCGATTACGTTTTCCATGGTCATTTCCACCAGTCTGGCCATGCTGTATCTGGATATCCCGGTTATGACGATGGTGCAGCAGATGTGCAAGCAGCTCAATTCGTTCACCCTGCTGGCCATTCCGTTCTTTATCCTGATGGGCGAGCTGATGGCGCAGGGCGGCATTTCGAGCCGTCTGCTGAAATTTGCGGATGTGTGCGTCGGCCGTTTTACGGGCGGTCTGGCGCATGTCAACGTGCTGGCCTCGATGCTCTTCGGCGGCATTTCAGGTTCCGCCATTGCGGACGTTTCCTCCCTGGGCGTCATTGAAATCCCTATGATGACGGACGCGGGCTATGACGTCGATTTTTCAACGGCTGTCACGGTGACGAGCGCCTGTCAGGGTCTGATTATTCCGCCGTCGCACAACATGGTGCTCTATGCCATGGTTGCGGGCGGCGTATCGGTCGGCAAGCTGTTCTGCGCGGGATATGTGCCGGGTATTCTGCTGGGCGTGAGCCTGATGGTCTGCTGCTACTTCATCTCCAAGAAGAAAAATTACGGCAAGGGGAAAAAGCTGCCGCTGAAGGAAGCGCTTGCCGTGACCAAAGATACGGTGCTGGCCATGCTGGCGATGGTCATCGTCATCGGCGGTGTTTCTGCCGGCGTCTTCACGACGACGGAATCCGCGGCGATTGCCTGCCTGTATTGCGCGTTTATCGGCCTGTTCGTGTACCGTCAGATGACGCTCAAGGATATTCCGGCCATTCTGGGTCGAACGGTCAAAACCCTTGCGATGATCTACGGCCTGATTGCGGCGGCGGGCGCCTTCGGCTGGATGATGACGTACCTGAACGTGCCGCAGATTGCGACAAACTTCCTGCTCAGCGTGAGCACGAATAAATACGTCATCCTGCTGCTGATTAACATCATCCTGCTCGTGCTCGGCTGCTTTATGGATTTGACGCCGCTGGTGCTCATTATGACGCCGATTCTGCTGCCGGTGGTCAAGAGCTTTGGCATGGATCCGGTTCAGTTCGGCGTGGTGATGATGCTCAACCTCGGCATTGGCCTTTGCACGCCGCCGGTCGGTACGGCGCTCTTTACGGGCTGCGCGATTGCGGGGCGCAAGATCGAGAGCGTTTCCAAAGCGACGCTGCCGCTGTATGTTCCAATGCTGGTTGTGCTGCTGCTGGTCACCTATATTCCGGGGCTGACGATGGCGCTGCCGAATCTGCTGATGAAGTAAACGGGGGACGCTTATGAAAACGGCATTGGTAACCGGCGGAAGCCGGGGAATCGGGCTGGCCATCGCCCTTGAACTGGGGCGCTCCGGCTATGCGGTGGCCATCATGGCAACCAAGCCGGAATCCGCCTATCCGCAGAGCACGCAGAAGCTGCGCGAGGCCGGCGTTTCGTATAGCTGGCACGCGGGCGATATCGCAAATACCGAAGATCGGCTTCGCGTGGTGGACGAGGTGGCGGCGCGGCACGGCCGGATCGACGTGCTGGTCAACAACGCCGGCGTTGCGCCGAAGGAGCGCAGCGATTTGCTCCAAATGACGGAAGAGAGCTTTGATTACGTCGTGGGCACCAACACAAAGGGCAACATGTTTATGACCCAAGCGGTGGCCCGCCAGATGATACAGGCCAGGACGCCCGGCATTATCGTCAATATTTCTTCCTGCTCGGCGGAGGTCTCTTCGGTCAACAGGGGCGAATACTGCGTATCCAAGGCCGGCATATCCATGCTGACCCGGCTGTTTGCTGATCGGCTGGCCGGCGAGGGCATCCGCGTTTATGAGGTTCGCCCCGGCGTGATTCAAACCGACATGACCGCAGCCGTGCAGGAAAAATACAACCGCCTGATCGAGGCGGGCGCGTTCCCCATCGCGCGGTGGGGGAAGCCGGAAGACGTGGCGCGCGCGGTTCGGGCCTTCTGCTCGGACGACTTCGCGTATACAACGGGAAATTACATAGATGTGGACGGCGGATTTCACATTCGCCGCCTGTAAATGGTGAGGATATGGAAGAAAAGAAGGCAGAAAAGAGCGTCGTTTTCAGGCGGTATCACACAATCGTCGTCGGAAGCGGCGCGGCGGGGCTGAATGCGGCACTTCGCCTGCACGAAATGGGGCAGACGGACATCGCCATCATAACCGAAGGGATGCGCATGGGCACTTCCCGAAATACGGGATCGGATAAACAGACCTATTACAAGCTTTCTTTGGGCGGAGAGGTTCAGGACAGCGTGCGCCAAATGGCCGCTACGCTGTTTGATGGCGGCTGTGTGGACGGCGATATCGCGCTGGCGGAAGCGGCCAATTCCATTCGTTCCTTCTTCCATCTGGTCGAGCTTGGGGTTCCGTTCCCGATCAATGAAAGCGGCGAATACATCGGCTATAAAACGGATCACGATCCCATCAACCGCGGGACGTCGGCCGGGCCGTACACGTCCAAATACATGACGGAAGCGCTCGAAAAGCGGGTGACGGAGGCGAAGATCCCCGTCTGGGATCGCCATCTGGCGGTACGCCTGCTGACCCGCATGGAAACCGGGGAGACGGCGGCGGCAGGCGTGATTGCGCTCGATCTTTCCGCGCCGGAGGACGCGCAGCTCGTCGTCTTTGCGGCCGCGAACGTTGTCTGGGCCACGGGCGGCGAAGCGGGCATGTATCAGGCTAGCGTATATCCCTACGCGCACAGCGGCGCGACGGGGCTTCTGTTCGAAGCGGGCGCGAAGGGGAAAAATCTGACGGAATCCCAATACGGCGTCGCTTCGACCAAATTCCGCTGGAATCTTTCCGGCTCATTCCAGCAGTGCCTTCCGCGCTATGTGTCGGTGGATGCGCGCGGCGAGGACGAGCGGGAATTTCTGCTGGATGCGTTCAGCACGCCGCAGAACATGCTCAACGCGATCTTCCTCAAGGGCTATCAATGGCCATTCGACCCCAGAAAGGCCGGGGGAGAGGGTTCTTCCTTCATTGATATCCTGATTTATCAGGAGGAAATCATCCGCGGCCGCCGCGTCTATCTGGATTTTACGCGAAATTCGGCGGCGCTGGAAAAAGACGGAAAGCCCGATTTTTCCGTCTTGTCGGAGGAAGCGAGAAGCTATCTGGAAAACTGCGGCGCGCTGCTGGAAACGCCGTTCAAGCGGCTGGCCAGAATGAATCCGCCGTCAATTCAAACCTATCTGGATCACGGCATTGATCTGTCCAGCGAGAAAATCGCGGTATCCATCTGCGCGCAGCACAACAACGGCGGCGTTGCCGGAAACGAATGGTGGGAGAGCGAAATCAACCGCCTGTTCCCTATCGGCGAGGTGAACGGCAGCCACGGCGTGTATCGGCCGGGCGGAACGGCGTTGAACGCCGGTCAGGTCGGCGGTCTTCGCGCTGCACAGTATATCGTACACCATGACGCGCCATCCGTGCCCGAACGGGAAGCGTTTCTCTGCGAACAGGCCGAGGCCATCGGTGAAATCCAGCGTCTCATCGAGGAAACCGGATGTCAGCAGCCGATTGACGTGAAGCAGGAAATAGAAGCGCTTCGCCGCCGAATGACCCAATACGGCGCGTTCATCCGTTCTCAGGAGGGCGTCGAAACGGCGCTGCGCGAAAACAGGGCGCAGCAAGCCCGCCTGAGCCGGGGGCACGGGTTGACGGATAAACGCAAGCTGCCGGATTTTTTCCGCCTGCGGGAGCTTTTGATCGCCCAGTTCGTATACCTGAGCGCGATTGACGACTATATAAGGCAAATAGGTGTTTCCAGAAATTCCTATTTAGTGTATAATAAAAATGGTACCTTGCCGCATGAAGGGGTGGCGGAATGTTTTCGAAACGTCACAAAACAGACGGATACCGCGCGCCTTCAGGAAATCGTCTATGATCGAAAAACGGAGTCGTGTCGCGTGACGTGGCGGCCGGTTCGGGGGATTCCGGACAGCGATCAATGGTTTGAAACGGCATGGAAAAAATACAGGGAAGGCGACACGTTTTATCGTCGCTGAAGGCGGATCGCACGGGGGAAGATGACATGGCTGGAATCAAAGATGTAGCAGAGTATTGCGGCGTATCGCTCAGCACGGTATCCAGAACGATGACCGGCAGCGCGAAGGTTTCGCCAGAAACCCGCCAAAAGGTGCTTCAGGCGGTTAAAAAACTGAATTATAAGCCGAACATGACGGCGCAGATGCTCAAATCCGGCAGTGCGCGCCTGATTGGCCTGATTATTCCGGACATCGTCAACCCCTATTATCCGCAGATTGTCAAAACGCTTGAAGATTTAGCCATGGAAGCCGGGTATTCCATTATTCTTTGCGACGCGCAGGGCGACGCAAAGCGGGAAAAAAATTATTTTGAAACGCTTCAGCGCCTGTGCGTAGACGGTATTCTGTACGTTCCGTCCACGGAAAACGTCGAATTTGTTCGGGAATACGCCGAGCGAATCGCCATGGTCATCATCAACCGCACCTTTGATATCAACGCGCCCTGCATCAACATCTGCAACGAAGAGGCGACAAACATCGCCATCCGCTATCTGCTGAATATGGGGCATCGAAAGATTGCCCTCTACATGAATAATACGCATCGGCAGTACAACGTCGAGCGGCTGCGCGGCTGCGAAAAAGCCTTTAAAGACGCCGGCGTGACGGATTATAAGCCGTTTATCCAGCGGGATCTTGATGAAGACGACATCTATGAAAAAACCGTCCGGCTGATGAATCTGCCGGACAGGCCAACCGCCGTCTTCATGTTCAACGACAACATGGCCTTCGGCGTTTATCGAGGCATCTTGGATTGCGGCTTGCGCATCCCGGATGATGTTTCCGTGATGGGCTTTGACGACATTCCGACGGCCAAGTATATGGCGCCTCCGCTGACGACCATACGCCATGCCACCTACGATACCCTGAAGGTAATTTTCAATAATCTGATGTATCAAATCAACACGCGCGAGTTCGGCGAAGGCTCGATCACGTATTATAAGGCGAAACTGGTTGAGCGGCAATCCGTCAGGCGAATCGAGAACGCCGAACCGGAAGGAGAATAACCATGGAAAAGGTTCACATTTTTGATCTGGAAGGAACGCGATTCCCGGCCGGCCGGCGCACGCGCGTCGTCATCGGCCAGAACGGGGCGATAACGGGAGATAAGTTTTGTCAGGGCTATGTGGTCATTGACCCGAACGGCAAAATTCCCGAGCACGAGCACGAAACGGTCGAATCCTATACGATCATCAAAGGCACGGGTCGGATGACAGTGGACGGAGAAACGCAGGCCATCGGCCCTGGCGACTGCGTGTTTATTCCCTCCATGAAGAAGCATGCGCTCGTAAACACCGGCAGCGAGGACATGCACATGATTTTCGTCTATGCGCCCAGCGTTATTGTCGATCATTGGGCGCAGGAAAAGCGCGGAGAGCTGAAATAACTTTTTCCACCCATCTAATCGCATAACGCAAACAAGACTTCGCGAAACGTGGATTTCGCGAAGTCTTGTTTGCGTTATGGGAGGAACATGATTTTGCTTCTTTCCCTTACCCTTTCATCATGCGATAAAGCAGCTCCAGGATCAGGCACAGGTCGCGCGTGATGTGAAAGGGATCCTTGACGGGGAGCGCAACCACCTTTTCCTGCGGCCGGCCGTCCCGCATTCGAATCTGCATCCATTCGCGAATTTCCGGATCGCGGTTCGGGAAGGTTTCAAAGGTGTAGCCAAACACGCGCTCATGCCACTGAAGGAAACGCTCGTCCCCCGTGCGCGAATAACACAGCAGCGAGGTATAGAGCGCCTCCGCGTGAATCCACCAGAGCTTGTCATCCCAACCGGAAAGCTGGCGACACATGGGCTCTTCCGCCGTTTGGCCGAGATTCCCCTCCGGCTTTCCGCCGTAAATGCCGCTGAAATGGAGCAAACCGCCCATCTGCTGATCCCAGCCGATTTCAAAGGCCTTCAGCGCAATGTCGCACGCCTTGGTTTCGACTTCTCGCTTGTGCAGCAGATCGGCCGCATCCACCATGAACCACATATCTTCGATGGTGTGGCCGGGGTTGGCATGCTGGCCGAGGATATCCGGGAAAAACGTGTTTTCTCGGGTGATGACCTCGTGAATCACGTTGTTTTCATCGACGAAGTGCGTCAGAATGTCCTGCGTAAACCCATCGAGACGGCGCAGCAGCGCTGCGCAGGCCTCCGGATGAAGCACCTTTGCCGCCGCGTGCAGCTCATGCGTGACATTAGAAAGAATCATCGGGATGCCATGCGCCCGATATTCGGGTGAAAGCGGATACGGCAGCGTGTTAAAATCGCCCCGCTCAATTCGCTCGCAGATGGAGCGATACAGCCTGTCCGCAAACGCATAGGCGGCCTCGTCTCCGGCGACCTCGGCGTATTTCGCCAAACCGATGACGACAAAGCAGTCGGCGTAGACGCTCATATCCAGCGTGTCGCATCCATCCACCTTCTTGGGGGTTCCGTCCGCTTCCATCAGGAACGTGCAGCGCCAATCGTCCTCGCCAAGCAGGCAATGCGCCATCAGAAAATCGCGTCCCGATTTCGCCAGCTCAAGAAAATGCGCCCGTTGGGCGGCGGTAAAAACCGGCGCGTCGAGCTGCGCCAGCTTCGCAAACATCCAGACAAAGCGCCCCTGACTCCACGTATACTTATCGCGGCTGACCAGATTCCGGCCGCTGTTGTCAAAACAGTTGACGTATCCGCCGTATTGCGTATCCAGACAGCGCGGCAGCCAGAAGGACAAAATTTGATTGCTCAGTTCGTTTTCATAAAAACCAAACAGCTTTCGAATTTCAGATCGCTCCATGACGTTGACTCCTTTCAGGCCAGATTTCCCTTCGCGTTTCCGGCGACCATCGTGCCCAGAACGGTGATTTGCTCATCAAAACAGATCAGATCGGCGGTCTTTCCAACCTCGATGCTTCCCGTGCGGTCATCAATATGCATGATCTGCGCGGGTGTGAGGCTCATCATGCGCACGCAATCCTGCAGGGGAACGCCCGCCTGATCCCGCATCACGCGAACCAGCCGGTCATCCGTAGCGATGCTGCCCGCGAACGCCGTCCGATCCGGCATCTTTGCCACGTCGTCCTCGATAATGACGCGCTGGCCGTTGCTCAGGCTGCCCAGAATGGATTCGCTGACCTGCTGCCCCGCGCAGCGCATGGAATCGCAGGTCAGCGCCACGCGCTCGACGCCCATGGCGCGGTAGACCATTCTCAGCATTTCCGGCGGCAAATGGCAGCCATCCGCAATCACCTCGACCGTCAGCCCTTCGATGCAGAATGCGCTTTCGATCAATCCCGGATAACGGAAACCGCCTCGGCGCACCATCGAAGACATGGCGGAATACAGATGCGTCACATGCGTGAAGCCCGCCTCATAACCGGCCAGAATCTCGCCGTATTCCGCCGCCGTGTGCCCCATCGAGGGCAGAATCCCCTCCGCGCGCAGGCGACTGGCAAATTCAAGCGCGCCGGGCAGCTCGGGCGCGACGGTCCATCGGGCAATCGCGCCACGGCCATAGTCAAGAAATTCCTCGTATTCTTTCGGATCCGGATTGCGGATATACCGGTCGTCTATGGCGCCCTTCTGCGCCGCGTTCAAATAGGGGCCTTCCATGTGCAGTCCCGGCAGATGGGGGCCGTCCGCCCAGCCCTCCCGGGCGGCGCGCAACGCGTCGATGCTGCCCAGAATTTCCGCTCTGGTGGCCGCCAGCGTGGTCGGGTAAAGCGTGGTGGTGCCATGCGACAGGTGCACGGCGGCCGCCGTGCGCACCGCGGTCGCCGTGCCATCCATAAAGTCGCATCCGCCCGCGCCGTGCGAATGCATTTCCACAAAGCCCGGCGAGAGATACAAGCCGTTCAGAGCAATCTCCCGGCCGCCTGCGGAGGCGGGTTTCCCCGTTCCGCAGGCCTGAATGACGCCGTTCTCAACGACGACATAGCCGCGAATGATCCGATCTTTAAGGATTACGTTGGCGTCTGTGTAAATTGTGCGCATCGTCTGCCCTCTTTCTCATCGACTCACAGAATCCCTGCGGCGGCGTCCCGGTCGATGTAGAGCGCCGCGTGGGCATGCCGCCGCAAAATCGTCGCGGGGCAATCCACCGTGACGTCGCCCTGAAGCATCCGGGCGACCGCATCGGCCTTCGTGCTGCCCGGCACGGAGCAGAACATGAAGCGGGCGCGGCACAGCGCCGGAATGGTGACGGTCAGCGCCTGACGGGGCACGTCTTCGATTCGGTCAAAGCAGCCGTCATGCACCTGCTGCATCCGGCAGCGTTCATCCAGATCGACCGCCTTAATCACGGCCGGATCGTTGAAGTCGGCCGTCCACGGGTCGTTAAAGGCGATATGCCCGTTTTCGCCGACGCCCAGAATACAGATATCCGCCGGATGGCTGTTCATCAGCTCGGTATACCGCGCCAGCTCCGCCGAAATATCCTCAGCGCTGCCGTCAATCAGATTCACGCTCTTAAACGGGAACCGATCAAAAATGGCCTTGCGCAGAAAATGGCGGAAGCTGGCCGAATGGGTGTCGCTCAGGCCGATATACTCGTCCATATGGAAAGCGTTGACGCGCGACCAGTCGATGCCTTCTTCGGCGCACAGCGCGGCAAGCGTTTCATTCTGGGAGGGCGCCGCCGCAAAGATCACGTTGACCTCGTCCTGCTCCGCCAGCCGCCGCTTCAGACAGGCGGCCGCCTCCTGACCGGCGCAATCCCCCATCTCCTGACGGGTATCAAACGCGCGGACGTGAAGCTGATCGACGCAATAATCCTGAATCATCATGTATGTTTCATCCCTTTCTTCATCCTTAACCGGAATGGCCGCCTTCGCGTTTTACAGCAGCCCCAGCCATCTCGGCAGGCACAGAGAAACCTCCGGCACATATGCAAAGAGCAGCAGCAGCGCGAACATCACCACGTAGAACGGGACGAACGCCTTGATCGAATCCTCGACGGAGATGCCGCCGATTCGGCAGCCAATGAACAGCGATGTGCCGACGGGCGGCGTGCACAGGCCGATGGCGAAGCCGAACACCAGAATGACGCCGAAGTGATACGGGCTCAGCCCCAGCGTGTTGACCGCAATCGGGTAGAGAATCGGCGTGGAAATCAGAATCAATACGCCCATATCCATAAAGCAGCCCAGCACGATCATCAGCGCCAGCATCAGGGCGAGCAGCACGTTCGGGTTGGTGGAAATGGAGAGCAGCGCGTTGGCCAGCAGCGTCGGCACGTTCAGGTAGCTCATAACCAGACTGAACGCATTCGAAGCGGCGATGATTGCCAGCGACATGGACATGATCGGCACAGCGCTCATCACGGCCGCAAAGAACTGCTTGAGCGTCAGGGAGCGATAGACAAACGTTGCGACGATCAGCGCATACACGGCGGCCAGCGCGGCCGACTCCGTCGCGGAGCAGATGCCGGTGGTGGTGCCGACCACGACGATCACGATGGCGAACAGACCGACCAGCGCCTCCAGAGAGATCTTCAGCGCCTGACTGGCCGGAACCTTTTCACCGAGTGGATATTTGCGCTTTTTGGCGATGATGAACGCCGGAATCATCAGCCCGAGCGTCAGCAGCACGCCCGGCAGATATCCGCAAATCAGCAGCGTCGAAATCGAAATACCGCTCGCCGAGGCGACAGCGTAGAAGAGCATGTTCTGGCTCGGCGGAATCATAACGCCTTCCAGCGAGGAGGTGACGGTGACCGCGACGGAATAATCCGCGTCGTAGCCCTCGTCGATCATCGCGGGGATGAGCATGGCGCCGATGGACGATACGTCCGCGTTGGACGAACCGGAAATGCCGCCGAAGAGCATCGAAACCAGAATGTTGACCATGGCCGTGCCGCCCGGAATCCGGCCGACGATGAGGTTGCAAAACCGCATCAGTTTTTTTGTAATGCCGCCGTCACACATGAACTGCGCCATGATGACGAAGAACGGGCAGGCGATAATCACGAAATTTTGCAGGCTGGTCACCATTTTGATAAACAGGTTGATCAGCGGGATATCCAGATACAGCGCGGCGCACACCGCAGAAATGCCCAGCGAAAACGCAATCGGAATCCTGATCAGCATAAGCAGAAGCAGCGTGCCGATCAGAATGATGATGCCCACAGTCGATTGATCCATTCTTATGCCTCTCCTTCCTCATTCTCATCGCCCACCTGAAGATGGGCCAGTGTTTTGACGACATTCATCACGCAGAAGACCACGGACAGGACGGAAAGAACCACCTGCGCCATAAAGACGATGCCCTGCGACAGGCCGCTGGCCGCCATGATCTTTCGCGCCTTGATTTGATAGACCTTCCAGCCGGATTGAACCATCAGCGCGAAGAAAACGCCGATGAGCGTATGCCGCAGGAAGTCGAGCGCAATCTGAACCTTTTTCGGCACACGGTTGTAGATGACCGTCAGCGCGACGTGCGCATCCCGATAGACGTCAATCGAAATACAGATATAGCCGAAAATCACCAGCAGAACGAGAATGACCTCCTCCGACCAGATGATCGGATTGACAAAGACATAGCGCATAATCACCGCCGCAAAGCAGATGACGAGCATCACCAGCAGCAAAATGGCGCCGACGATTCGCTCAAGGCTGACAACCTTCCGAAAAAATTGATCCAGTTTGATAATCAGGTTTTTCATCTCAATCTCCAATCTCCCTTCTACCGCGCCATGCAGCTCCATGAAAAACGCCGGATTGCGAGGTCGTTTTCCCGCAATCCGGCGCCTGATTCAGATTACATGCTGTACGGCGGTTAATCTTACTTCACCAGAGCGAGCAGATCGGCATACTGCGGATATTCGCTGTAGACCGCGGCACAGGCATCCTGGAATTCGGCAACATCCACGTCGATGATGGTGCAGCCGGCGGCTTCCACCTTGTTGCGCGCCTCGACCAGGAACTGGTCAACCAAGCCGCGCTGATACGCGGAGGCCTCGACGGCGGCCTTCTGGACGGCGTCCTGCTGCTCGGCGCTCAGGGACGCCCACGCGCCGGCGCTCATAACCACCAGAGAGGACGGAGCGGTGTGCATATCCAGAGAGTAATACTTGGCGACCTCGTAGTGGCCGGAAGAATAATAAGAAGTAAAATCGTTCTCAGCGCCGTCGATGACGCCGGTTTCCAGCGCGGAATACACTTCGGAGTAGTTCATCGGGGTCGCGGCGGCGCCCAGCGCCTTCATCATGGAGATCATAATCGCGTCGTCCTGCGTGCGCAGCTTCAGGCCGGCCATATCGGCGACGGAATGGATGGGCTTTTTCACGGTGTAGAAGGAGCGGGGGCCGGAGACGAAATAGGTCAGGTTGACCAGACCGGTTTCATCCAGCAGCGTTTTCGTCAGCGTCTCGCCAAATTCGCCGTCCAGCGCAGCGTACTTCGCCTCGTCGCTGGCAAAAACATACGGCAGGGAGAACACGTTGAACGCATTGCAGGTCGGCGCAATGCCGTTGGTGGAAATGCGGCACAGATCCAGCGTGTCGAGCTGAAGCATATCGGCGCAGGACGTTTCATCGCCCAAAACCGCGTTGTTGTGCAGCTCAATGGTCACCGTGCCGTTGGTATACTGCTCGACAAGCTCGATAAACTTCTTGTCGCCCTCGACGTTCGGGGTTCCGTCGGCCTGGTTGTCGGCCATTCGGAAAGAGAGATTCTTTTCTGCCAGACCCGTAACGGACAAGGCCAGCACCAGAACCAGAGAGAGCGCGAGCAATACTGCTTTTTTCATGTAAAAATCCTCCTTTTTTTCTTTCTGTAAATGCATTCCTCAGCATTTTACATTCTGAACATATAACGGATTCTGTGATTATCGTCGCTTTTTGTCGTCTATCTTTGTCTATATTAAACCACATTATTTTCGCTATTTCTTGCCTATATTTATCTAAAAACTTGCATTTTTTTAGATTTCGTCTTATAATCCGAAAAAGAGAACCCGGCCGATTCCCAAACGGAGGTCAACATGTTAACGGATAAACCCAACCCCATCGAATGTCATTTTTCCGACAGCATGGATACCATCGACAAGCGCTATACGGCGCATCCTCAATACGAAATCTTTCTGCTGCTTGAAGGGGATGTGACCATGCTGATCAATTCCCAGCGATACATGATTAAAAACGGCGCGCTGGTTTTGCTGACGTCGCGCGATCTGCATATTTCCATGAACAACGCCCCGCGCACATACAAAAGAATCACGGTCATGTTCGATCCACACGCCATTCGTCAATTCAATACGGAACACACCAATCTGCTCGACTGCTTCAGCATTGCGGCCAGCAGACAGCGCAACATCCTGTATCTCAGCGCGGAACAAATTCAAACCGTGCAGGCATTGGCTGACCAAATTTTGACAAATGGCCGTTCGGATCGGTTCGGCGACGATATCATCGTGCTCACATCGCTGCTCTCGCTGCTGATCTTTATCAATCGCCTGTATCGCTCTCATCTGCCCAAGATCGCGCCGCTCCCCCTTACGCCCATCATCCGCGAAATCGTCGATTATGTGGACAGCCATATCGACGAGGAACTGAGCGTACAAAGCCTCTGCCATCATTTTTCCTATTCCGTCGCCTATATCAGCGCGCAGTTTTCCAAACAAATGGGGCTGCCGCTAAAACAGTTCATTATAACAAAAAAAATCGCGCTGGCCAAGCAGCTCCTTGCGGAGTCCCTTTCCGTGACGCAGGTATACGAACGCTGCGGCTTCGGCGATTACAGCAACTTCATTCGAACCTTCAAAAAGACGGTCGGCGTTTCCCCGCTGCAATGGCAGAAATGGAATCAGACCTCCTGATTGTTTTTTCTCTCTCCCCGTATTCCCCCCCCCCTTCCGCTGACCCCATTCAAATTTCTTGATATCCCCGTCCTCTTTTTTCGAAATTCCCTTGATTTTGCCGCCCGCCATCGGTTACAATGATAAGTGGCTCAAACGGCTTGTTGATAATTTACCGACAGCTTTTGACCTGTTTCGACCCGGAACAGGGGTTTCCTGTTCAAATACAATGGAGGAGGCATCCAACATGAAGAAACTTTTGACGATTATGCTGGCCGTGCTGCTGGCTGCGCTGGCGATTGCCGCGTCGGCGGAGGACAACGTCAAGAACGCCGATGTCATCATCGTCGGCGCGGGCGGCGGCGGTCTGTCCGCGGCCATCGAGGCCGTGAACGACGGCGCTCAGAGCGTCATCGTTCTGGAAAAGACCGGCAAGACGGGCGGTTCGCTGAACTTCACCTCCGGCTCCATGTCCGGCGCGGAGACGGTGATTCAGAAGATCGACGGCATCGAGGACACCAAGGAGAGCTTTGTTCAGGATATTCTGAATAACGGCGCGCATCTGGGCAACGAAGCGATGATTCGCGCGTTCGTTGACGAGGACGTGGACGCGATTCAGTGGCTGTGGGACAACGGCCTGTCCGAATACAACTTCTCGTCCATGAAGACCACGGGCAAGCATACCGTGTTCGCCCCGGAGCATCAGCTCTATTCCGTGGCGCGCACCTACAAGCCCAGCGCCAACGACCCGACCCGCTACAAGGCCGCCGCGCACGAGATCATGGATACCGTGCTGGCGACGGACGCCTACAAGGGCGTGACCATCGACTTCAACACGACGGCCAACCAGCTCGTCGCCAACGAGCAGGGTCAGGTGCTGACCGTGCTGGCGACCGACGAAAACGGCCAGACCGTCCGCTACGAGGCGAAGAAGGCTGCCATCATGGCGACCGGCGGCTACTCCGGCAACGCGAAGATGATGTCCGCGTTCGCCAAGAACGGCGCGAACTATCTGGTCGGCGGCTCCACCGCGGCGGACGGCTACGGCATTTACATGATGCAGCAGGTCGGCGCGAACATCGACCCGACGGCCATGAGCTACATTCCGACTTTCCCGATGGGTCACGAGACCGCGCCGGGCATGGGCGTGATTGCTTCTTCCTACATGTGGAAGGCGGGCGGCATCTCCGTCAATCAGGAGGGCTTCCGCTTCGCCAACGAGAACGACGCGGACGTCGTAGCGCGTGAGACCGCGCTGGAAGAGCAGACCAACGCGATTCAGTACGACATCTTCACCGACAAGATCATCGAGGATACCGAGGCGCTCAACGCTTCCGTGTTCTGGAATTTCTATTACGCGCCGGGCAAGCCGTATAACAGCGCCGTGGTCTCTGCGGATTCCCTCGCCGTGCTGGCCGAAAAGCTGGGCATCCCGGCGGCGAACCTCGAGGCGACCGTGAAGAGCTATAACGAGCACGTCGAATCCGGCGAGCCCGACGAGTTCGGCCGCGAGTACACCGAGGACGCGATCAAGAACAATTCCGCCTACTGCGCCGCGATCAACAAGATAGAGGGCGAGCATTATTACGCCATCCCGCTCAAGGCGCTTGTCGTTATGACGCTGGGCGGCGTGAGCACCAACACCGACGGTCAGGTGCTGGATGTGGACGGCGCGGTGATTCCGGGTCTGTACGCGGCCGGCGAGTGCGTCGGCGGCATCTGGGGACGCTTCGTCTCCGGCGGCACGGGCGTGATGGGCCCGATCGTCTTCGGCCGTCTGGCTGCGCGCGCGGCGATGGCGAACGAACCGGCGACCGGCTACACCCTCAAGACCCCGGTTGCGGTCATCACCGAAGACATGTTCGCCAAGAACGCGGACGGCGCGGAGAGCCTGTTTGACATGAGCCAGACCCTCACGGACGGCGAATACGAGGCCACCGTGGACGGCCAGGAAGGACCAATGACGGTCAAGGTCACCGTGGCGGCGGGCAAGATTGCCGCCGTCGTCGTCGCTGAGAACCACGAAACGCAGGCCGTCGCCGCCGCGGCGCTCGAAAAGGTGCCGCAGGCCATCGTGGACGCCAACAGCGTGGACGTTGACGGCGTTTCCGGCGCGACGCTGACCTCTGGCCGCATCAAGGACGCAGCGGTTCAGTGCCTGACGCAGGCCGCGCAGTAAACCCTCCCCCATCAACACCCGACTGAAAGGACGAAACACCATGAAGAAGTTTATTCCCCTGATTCTGGCGGCCGCTCTGTGCCTGCCCTTCGCCGCGCTGGCCGAGGACGCGGTTTCCTCCGCCTCCGTCGCCGATTTCTACGGCCAGGCGGCGCTCACCGGCGACGACCTGATGAACGCGATCAACTCCTTCTCCGGCTTCTATCTGGTGACCACCACCAACCCGGACAACTCCCCGAACGCCGCGTTCTTCGTCTTCGGCATGGTCAAGCACGAGGATCATTACTATGTGCAGCTCAGCCTCGCCGAGAACCAGTCCCGCAGCAACCTGCTCGCCAACGGCGAGGGCGTGGCCGTGTACGCCGCCACCCCGTCCAGCGAGGAGGGCGCAAAGCCGTTCGCCACGTCCGGCGCGCGCATCCGCTTCAAGGCGATCACCGATGAAGCCGTCGCCGCCGCGCTGGCCGAGAACGCCAACGAAGCGACGCTGTTCTTCGAGGTCGTCGATGTTCGTCCGCTGGGCTAATCCATAAGGGCATAAAAGAATCCCCCGTCGAGAGAAAAATTCCTCCCGGCGGGGGTTTTTTACGCCTTCCAGCGTCTGAGAACTCCTTCCACCGTCTGCGGGCAGTGAACGCGCTCCGCTAGGCCTAGGGGATTAGGGGGATTGGAGCCATGCGCCCGCTGTGCGGGAAAAAGCATGGCGGAAATCGGAAATCGCAAGGA
>ERZ836877.2825-NODE-2825-length-21074-cov-2.843665_pt1 | contig 21074 bp, 15 predicted proteins | sample MGYA00519469_ERZ836877 | MGnify/ENA primary metagenome ERZ836877 (study PRJEB31850, sample SAMEA3708809) | human gut metagenome | biome: human gut; feature: human-associated habitat; material: faeces | place: China | collected 2014 ... | reverse complement strand
ATATACGCCTTATATTTCGGAGAACCTTCTGATATGTTTAAAGATCTGCATGGCTGTTATTGGGTGCATGAGTTTGATTGGAATGGGAACTTCAAGGCGAAGTATCATTTGCCGGTTCCAATTTTGAGTCTATGGTTAGACCCATCCAACAATACGTTATATGGCTACAATCTGGAGGAGGACGCCCTGTATAAACTGAACGTCAGCTCACATTAGAGCAGGGTATCCCAACTCCGAATCGGTTTTCTTAGCAATGCCGTTTCCCTCAAATAATGGGCGTAGCCATCCCTGCTGACAATCAGGGCAATATTTCTTGTTGTAACTTTGCCAGGTATGTTGTAACATTGCTTCTCATTTATGAACAGTTTTTAGGACCAGTAAATAGCGAACAACCTTGACCGAGTGCAAAACAACCGTTGAAATTGCAGATAAAATAGTCGGAATGGTAATCAAGGCGTTGTAAAGAAGCTGAATATTGGTAAATCTGTAACATTAAACAGCAATGGGGGAATGCCAAGATTATTAACCTCAGAGCCAAAGACACCCTCCAAAGCCATTGATGAGATGCGCGGGGAAGCCACGCGCCTTATATCATACCGGTAATTCTTACGCTTTAATAAATTGTTTCCACTAAATCCTGAATTGTACCTGTTCTTTCTGTATATGCATATTATTTCTCTTATGCCACATCTATCAATCAGTTCCCTGTGATAGTTCTCCACGAATTCATGCATTATGTCGGTCATGGCCTGATCATCGACACCATTTTTTTATACGGAACAGCGTCTGTTCATACGTATCCGTTTCAGCGAGAAGAGTGGCAGATAAATGATAATGGCGATCAGCGACACAGCCAGACCGCCGGTAGTGCCCAATGCGAGTGGGAACCAGAATCCCTCTTTGCCGTCGGTTCCTATCATGAAGGGGATGAAGCCGAGAATAGTGCTGATAACCGTGAGCAATATAGGGATAATCTTTGCGTTGAAAGCGCGCAGGTAGCCCTGAAGGCTTTTCACACCGCGGTGATTGTACTCGTTGAGCAGATAGATGGATGCGTTGACGGTGATACCACACAGTAGCACGAAAGAGCAGAATCCGCCCTGGTCGAAATTCATCTTTGTGAGATAGAAAATCAGGAATACACCGATGAAGCTCACCGGAATGGTGAATATGATGATAAGCGGTTGCCTGACGGAATTGAACTGGATGGAGGTTATGAAGAAGATTATACCCACTACCAGCAGCAGGAGCCAGTAGTTGGATGAGGACGCGTTTCCCCAGTGGTAATGACTTTGCTCCGAGGAGATGAAATAGCCTAACGGGAGTTCCTGGCGGAATTCCTCGACATAGCGCTCGAGCAGTTTCTGAGCCTGAACGTATGAGCCGATATACTCATATTGTATGCAGAGGCGGTATTGCTGGTTCTCCTTCGCCACCGAATGGGGGGCGTTGACCCGGCTTATCGTAGCGAAGTCTGCAAGCTTGAAGGAACGGTTGCCGCTGGTGAACATCACGTTCATCAGCGACCAAACGTCGTAGCGCGACGACTGTATGGAGCCGAGAAGTATCTGCTCCCGACCGTCGGATGTAGTGCCGCACCGGATGTCGCGCCCGAATACGGGAGCCATTGCCGAAAAGAGCGCCGATACTGTAAGCCCCTGGCGCGCCAGGGCGTCGCGGTCTATGTCGAGGAAAAATTCGGTGTAGTCCTCTTTATACCATGAGAAGTCGGAGTTGACCGTAACCTCCTTTATGCGCTTATGCTCCAGGAGTTTTTCCCGCACTCGTTCCGCCCAGGTCTCAAGCTCGTCGTAGTTGTATCCGGTCACTTTAATCCGGTAATTTCCGGCTCCCTCGGTAACGGAATTGGAGAATCCCTGGTCCTCAAGTCCGTAGATACTCCAGCTTCCTCCGCCGAGGGTTAGAGCTTTGCTTATAGCCTCGCTTTTGAGCTGGTAGGGGAAGCCTGTTTTGGCGGCAGCTTTTGTGAAAGTTACCGATATGTTGGCGCGTCGTGGTGAGTAGATGTCCGTTCTGAACTGCTTGACCTGAGGAAATCCTGAGAGGAAAGCTTCCATCTTCTTAATGAGTTCGTTCATTTGCTCGAGGGTGGCGCCGTTGGGGAGGGTGGCGTAGATGCTAAGTGTGGGCTCGTTTTCCCCTCGGTTGAAGTAGCTCCCTTCAAATACTTTCTGCACGAAAAGACGTAAGGTTCCGCCGAGGGCGCCGTCAACCCAGGGACGGATTTTCTCCTGATAGGTCTTGGTTCCGATCGTGTCGTTGTACCATTTCTGACCGTCGATTTTATCGGGAAGCAGGAATGTAGGCAGACCGAATCCCAACACCGCCACCACAATGAAAATCCATTTGCGCCGCAAGGTGAAACCGATGAACCGTCCGTAATACCGGTTGAATCGCGAGATACCTCTGAGGCGTCGTCGTCCGTAGGGCTTCTGTCTTATGTCAAGACCGATATACTTTATAAGAGCGGGCACAAGAAACAGAGCGGTCCCCAGCGATACTGTAAGATTGATTATCACAACCACCACAAAATCCTGAAGATTCAGACGCAGATCGTCGTCGAGGAAAAACACGATGCCGAGTGCCCCGATAGTTGTGAGTGTAGCGGCAAGCACGGAGGTGAATGCCCTGAGGTCGCGCCACCGCAGATGGTGGTCGCTCATCACAATTATGTTGTCGATAATCAGGTTGAGCGAAATCGTGATTCCCGCAAGAGAATAGAGCTGGATCTCAATTCCAGCCACGTAGTAAAATATTACGGAAATAGCGAGCGACATCAGCAGCGACAGCGTTATCACAACGATGTAGCGGAGGTTGAGCGTTATCAGAGCTACGAACAGCAGCAGGATAAACAGTGTGAGACCGGTGCGGAAATAGATCTTGTCGAGTTCCGACGATATGTGTTCGGTGGTGTCGCCGTTAAGGTGTAGGGCATAGTCTTTAGGCATCGACAATGCCGCGATATGCTCTTTGACGCGCGCGGCAACCTCAAGCTGGTTGGCATCCTCTTCGGCGTATACATCGCAATATATCGAGTTGAGCCCGTTGATGCGGAAATAGGCTGTAGGGGGCGCCTGGCGGTGGATGGCGGTGACAAGCTGGTCGAGCCTCAGCCTTACGCTATCGCGTGTAAAAAGGGTTATGGCAGATATATCGAAGCGTGAGCTGTCGGACACCACACATCTCAGCGGCAGCTCTTCGCCCCCCTCCGTCACACCTGTACCCAGGTATTCCGAAGCGTTCATCCCGGCTATGGCTGCGGGAATATCGTCAGGGCGCAGCCCGAGCGCCTCGAGCTTGTCGTTATCGTAGGTCAGTCGCCATTCCATCGGTGTGGCACCGCTGAGATCTACCCGGCTCACGCCTCTCAGACGTCCGATTGCCGGACGAAGATTCTCCTCGGCATATCGCATTATGTCGGCTGTGCCTCCAGGGGCGTTAAGGGTATAGGTGAGGATAGGACGCGCCGACTGGTCGATGGTGCGGTTCGCCGACACATAAGGATAACTCACCCCTTCGGGAAGTTGCGGCCATGCCTGGCGCACTATGGAAGATGCCTCGAACCGGGCATGCTCCATATCGGTATGTTTGTCGAATCCTATACTGATATGACCGCTTCCGTTCGATGATGTGGAATATATTTCCTTCACACCCTGTATTCGTGCAAGCATCCCTTCGAGCTTGCTCGTCACCTCGCTTTCCACAACGCGTGCTGTGGCATTCGGCATCGAAAATGATACCGATAGACCCGGGAGCGTTTTCGATGGCATCAGCTTCACCGGGAGCCTCGGAACGAGGGCGCATCCCACGATGGCGAGTGCCACAAAAACGATAATTATGGAGAAGGAACGCTTCATTCTAATTCTATATCGATCAGGCGGTTGAAGTCGAAATCGTAAAGGGTGAGCTTGCGCAGGCGGTAGTAGCTCGCCCAATAGTTCTGCAGGGCGCGGATGTAGTTGGTGGTTGCAGATTGCTGACGGGTTTGCGAGAGCGTCAGGGCGCTTATGTCAGCTTTACCGATCATGAATCGTTGCTTGGTGCGGTCGTAAGCCATATCGGCGAGGTCGAGCGCCTCGAGCGCCGAAGCTACGAGGCTCTGCTGGATGTTGTAGTCGCTCACGGTCATGACCACATCCTCCTCCACGCTGAGCGCCTCCTGGCGGGCGGCTGTTTCCACCACGTTGAGGTTGTTGCGCGCCATATTCACCTTCCCCTTCCGCACACCCCAGTCGACCAGAGGGATCGCTACCGACAGCGATACGAGATCCTGGCGGAGGGGATGGGTGAAAGCGCCTCCGAAGGTGGTGGCAACCTGATTGAAACCAATCGATGCGTTAAGGTTGGCGTTGAAGCGCGATTCCATCCGTGTGCGGTTGAGTTCGCGTTCCGCCTCAAGTATGTTCTGTCGGTGCTGGAGTAGGTCGGGATTGTTGGCGCGTGCCTGTTCGATGGCTGTCTCTGACGATATGGAGCGGCAGAGGGGGGCGGAAGGCATGTTTACGGTTATGTCGGCGTTCTGGTCGAGACCGAGAAACGTCGCGAGGCTGAACTTCGCGCGTTTGAGCGCCATGCGGGCATTCTCGAGGGTGTTTTCCGCATTCACCTTGTCGAGCTTCAGTGTCAGCAGGTCGGCTTCAGAAATAGCCTGTATCCGGAAACGGCGCTCTCCGGTGATATAGAGCGTGTCGCTTGCAGCGAGATTGTCGACGGCAAGGCGATATTCTTCCTGCGCCAGCACAAGCGCGAAATAATATGATACAGCTGTCTCAGCCACCCCTTCCATGTCGCATATCAGCTGTTTTTTCGCTTTCTCGAATTTCAGAGGCTCAATTTTCCTGTCCCATTTGAAGGCGTTGTAGCCCAGAAGGTTCTGACGGTACCCCACTCTTACCGGAATAGACGAGAACTGGTTGCCGGTCATATCGCCGAAGTTGCGCAGATATTCAACTCCGGTCTCGAGATAGAAAGTACCGCCGAGCGGATCGAAATTCTGGGTAATATTCAGTGATCCCGACGCGCCGTACACCTGCTGGGCGCGGAACACATCGATATTCTCCTGCGAGTCGTAGCGCTGACGGATATAGCGGTTGTAGCTGGCAGGGGTAATATCCATCGATAGCGAGGGAAGACGTGCTGCCTTGAACGACCTGTACGCCCAGTAATTGGACTGATACATGTTCTTTACCCGGAAGGCCTGCAACGAACTGTCTGCCGCTATCTCGATGGTACGCTCAAGGGTAAGCGTCAGTTTCTGTCCTTGCGCAGCGGCGGGGATTAGGAGCATCGCGGCGAGCATCCATATCAGCAGTGCAGGGCGGGGGCTATGCGGGAGTCTTATCATTTTTGCGGTAGATTAGCCAGTAGAAAATAGGGATTATAAACACACTCACAAGCGTTCCTACGACCATCGAGCCGATCATGGCGATGGCAAGCGGACGCTGCAGTTCCGACCCCATATCGTGAGTGAACAGCATCGGGACCATGGCGAGTATCGTGGTAAGGGAAGTCATGATGATCGGGCGGAGACGGCGCACTCCGGCGGTGTGGATGGCATCCATAAGTCCCATACCGTCCTTACGCAGCTCGTTGATGGCGTCTAGCTTTAGGATCGAATCGTTCACCACGATTCCGCAGGTCACGATAATTCCGATCGCCGACATAAGATTGAGGGTCTGTCCGCACGCCCAAAGCGTGATGAGGGCGAACGCCGTGTCGACCGGGATCTCCAGCAGCACTATCAGCGGCTGAATGAAACTTCCGAACTGCGAGCACAGGATGAAATACATCAGCAGTATCGATATGAGCAGGATCACCGTCAGTTCTTTCATCATCTGCCGGTTCGAGAAGATGCTTCCGGCGAAACTGACATCCCAGTCGGGTGCCTGCTCTACGACGTTCTTTATTCCGGTGATTTTAGCTGCAGGATCCTCTATGCCGTCGAAAGCGAGAGCCATATATTCACCGTCGGGCCCGGCGGTGATACTCTTCAGGTCGTGGTCGCGGTGAATGCTTACGAGATATGACAGCGGGATGTCGCCGACCATAGTCTCACGCAGAACGGCTTCAACTGTTCGCTCGCCGTCGTAGATCGTCATCGGGAGGTATTGCTGATAGGAGCGCAGAGTGCCGGCGCTGTTGGCTTTGAAGGCTGTGCGCAGGGCGCGTGCCACTTCTTGATAATTCACCTTGTACAGAAGCAGCTTCTCGCGGTCGATAACCAGATTGAGACGGTCGCGCAGGGGAGTTGTCTCGTCGGTGATCTGTTGCTCGAGAGCGATCAGTTCAGAGAGTTCCCCCTCCCTACCACGGTCGCGACGGTGGAGACGTGCCTCCAGATCGGGTTCATTGCTCTGGAATATCTTTTCAAAAATGTTCTCAGGAGGTAGATATTCGGCGGTAGCTTTCGGGAACTGGCGTTTCAACTCCTCCTGCAGCCGGTTGGCCACGGCGGGGAGGCGTTTTGTATCGGCGGCGTGCACATACAGCTCCGCTTCAGAGGTCGACTGGTGTGCCCGGTCATCGAGCATATAGTCCTGCACCCCGACGTATGCCGAGTGAAGGGCGATATCGGCGGTGTCGAGCGCCGACAGCACGGCTCTCACTCTGCGCGCGTTTTCGTCGATGTTGATGTTCTCGTTCCACTCTATTCTCGCTGTCATATCCTCGCGGTCGACCTCAGGCATCCGCTCAAGCGGCAACAGTCCGAAGAGCGCCACGCATGACGGAACCGTCAGCAGGGTAAACACAATGCATATCCATTTATGTCGGAAGCAGAAGTCTATCCCGCGGGTGTAGCCACTCTCCATCCAGGAGTTGCGTTCGCCGGTGGCTTTGAGCTTCTTGCGGCTGCGGGCGAAGATTATACGGTAGAGAACTGGCAGGAGGGTTATGCCGACGATGTAGCTGACCGCGAGCCCTGTCGTTATGGAGAACGCCTGGTCGAAGAAGATTGCACCGGCTATGCCGCTCATGAACACCAGGGGCACGAACACAGCCACAGTCGTTAGCGACGACGACAGCATGGGGGTTATCATCTCCGTAGTGCCGAGGTCACATGCCCGCTCGAGCCCTTCGCCACGCTGGCGGTATTGAGTTATGTTTTCGGTTACGATCACCGAGTTGTCGATCATCATGCCGACCGCGAGGATCAGTCCCGATAGCGATATGATGTTGATCGATACTTTGAAAAGGTAGAAGAGCAGGAAGGTGATTATCACCGACACGATGATGCTCAGTCCGATAACCACCGATCCTCTCACGTCGCCCATGAACAGGGCTGTCAGTATGAATACCAGCAGGAAGCCGAGAATAAGGTTCTGAACGAGGTTCGCAATCGTATAGTCGAGCAGTTCGGTCTGGTTGCGGGTCTGAGTGAATTCGATCTGCGGATATATATTGCTGAAATATGAAGTGGTCTCCTCAAGCGCTTTTTTCAGGCGGTCCATATTCTCGTCGCTTTGCTTTATGATGGCGAGGGTCACAGCACGTTTGCCGTTGACCAGCGAGTAGCCTTGCGCGTTATCGACTGCCAGATCTACCGTGCAGAAATCCCCTAACTGAATCAGTCGGTCACCCTTGCGGATGTATATGCGCCTTACGTCGTCGTCGGTGCGGAGCTGATTGGAAATGTGGATGTTGTACTCATAGTAGCCGTCGCGCACGGTCATCGATCCCGGTTCGGCATTGTTCTCCGAGAGGGCGTTCTCTATGTCAGCTGACGATATTCCCAGCGAGGTCATTATCTTACGGTCGGGCACTATTCTGAGCTGACGCCCGGGGATTCCGGTAACATCAGCCATAGCCACCTGTGGTAACTGCTCTATGCGGCGGCGCACCACGTTGTCGACCACGTTGGCAAGCTCGCCGAAGTCGCCGTCAGCGTCGCGAAGGGTCATGTTCAGATATAGTACCGGGATATCGGTCGCCGATGCCTTTATTGCCTTGGGGCGGTCGGTGTTGCGTGGGAATGAGTTCATGGCAGCGTCGATCTTCTCGTTCACTTCGATGAACGCGAGATCGGTGTTCACACCATAGTCGAACTGCATGCGTATAACCCCTATGCCGTCGCGGGTCTCGCTCTTTATCTCGCTGAGCCCTCCCACCTGCAGCAGATGGCGACGGAGGGGAGCGGTGACGGTATTCTCAAGTTCGCGGGCTCCGATATCCTCCTGCGCCACCTGAACGGTGATCTGGGGTATGTCGATTGCGGGCAACAGCGATACAGGCAGAGTGAAGTAGGTCACGCTGCCTATGATTACTGCTGCGAGGAACGCCATCACAACAGCTATCGGGCGGTTGATTAGAAATTTTACCATTTACTCGGAGATTACTGTCACGGGGGCGTCGTGGGCGATGTTGATGTTGCCGGTGACTATCACTTCCTCCCCGCCGGCGAGACCGTCGGTCACCACGTATTCCTCCATATTCTCGAGCGACGTCGTCACATAGTTCCATTTCGCCCTGCCGTTCTCATGGGTGAACACTACCTGGCGCCCACCGCTGCGGAGCACTACGGCACTTTTCGGAACTACCAGAGCTTTCTGAATGTTGCGACGGACCTTCACCTTGACATTCATTCCGTCGAACAGCTGCGACGCACCGTTTACGGTGGCGCTCACCTTCACCAGCCCGTCATCGCCCACGATGGGGTTTACGGCGCTGATGCGCCCCTGAAACACCTCATCGGATGTGTACGGGAGCACCTCCACGGCGTCTCCACGGTTGATAAGCGGTAGCTCGCTCTCAAGAACAGGGAAGTCCACATCCATACCGGCTGCGGAGATCACCCGGCAGAACGGCTGACTCCCGTCGGGCAGGTTGCCCGATTTCTGGAACATGTTGGCGACAACTCCGTCGAATGGTGCGCGCAGAACGGCTTCGCTGAGTTCCCGCTCCGATTCGGCAAGCTGAATCTCAGCCTGGCTGACGCCACTGCGCAGACGCGCCAGCCCCATTACGTCGTCGGGAATTCCTTCAGCTTTCCCGGGGTCGTAACCCTGACCGATGAGCGCGTCGGCCAATTCCAGTTTTACGCGTTCCAGATTGTTGCGCGCAGTGGTTACAGCGTTTTCAAGCTTGAACAGGTCGAGTTGAGCAAGAATGTCGCCTTTCCTTACCCGCTCTCCGTTTTTCACACGGATCTCCTTAATCGGTGCAGACGCCTGTGAGAACCGCAGATCAACATATTCCCCTGCTTTCACTTTTCCGTTGCTCACGACTTCGTGGGTGAACATTTTCGGCTCCAGCTTCATTACGGTCACCTCTGCCGCATTCGACACCGCTTCCACACGGGGATCGTTCCCATCCCCGGCGCTGTCCTCGCCGTCAGATTTGCTGCTGCATCCCTCCCACGCGAACGATGTCAGTACGAGTGCAATTACTACTGGTTTCATGAACCGTGCAGGAACTATATTTCTGTATGGTGCTGTCATGTCTGCTGACTATTTTTTGAATGTTCAAGAGCTGTTACCATCGCAAAATTAATATTTTTTTCAGACCACAAAATTCTTGCCACCGGGGCTTAGAGCAAGTGTTCCGGTGCATGCAAGCTGATGAGTGAAATCACTTATCCCGTCGGGGTTCGGCTGGACATATGACAGACTGTCGATCGTTTCGTTGTTGCTCGAGTATTTTGTAAGATATCTCTGAGTTCAGGGGCAATGTCAGCAGATTCCCATCAGGTAGTAGCCGTGCATCATCGAGCAATCTTAGATTAGCTGACCTCTCTTCAAGCCCGAGCTGTCCGTCATCGGATATAATTCCATATATCTTGCCGTTTCTGCGGTCGTAAACTTCAATAGAGCTGTCGCTTCCGATATGCATCGAGGTCATTTCGAGCATATTTCCGTTGTCTTGTCCCAGACCGATTCCGCTTGAACCGGTTTTACCGTCGAAACATATTAAAATATATTTTTTCAACATTAACAAAAACTTCTCAGATATTGACCATAATGCTCAGGGAGTCTGTGGAAACAGCTCATTGCTTTAACTTTCATGCTATCTGCGATGTCGGCATAGAGATTATGAGTTGAATGTCAATTCAGAAAGCCCGATTACATGAATAGAATCGTCTGTGGCAGAAAGAATCATCATTCTCTCCCTATCCTCATCAAGAAGTATTTTTGCCGGGAAAAAATTCAGTTTTAATAATGACTTAGCATTTCCGTCGTAGTCATACACCTCGATACAGCTGAATCCTTCCGGATTTATGTTGTCGGCGAACTTCATATGTGACATCGACAATACATAAAAAGCGTTGCTGCCGCAGGCAACATCCACATAGTAGGGTTGCATGGGTGAAACGGCCCCGTTGCCTTTTAAAATGGTTTGCGATTTGATTTTACCATACTCGTCATGACGCAGAATACTCAGTTCGTCCATCATATGACACGCGATCACCGAGTTCTCCCCGTTTGAGGCAGCTGAAAAATCGAGTGACGGAATAGAGGCTGCATCGTCCTGATCATAAACAACGGAGTCGACACTTTCCTTTTTCTCCAGATCATATATCATCCATTTCCGCGCATTGCCGTCGAGTTTCGTATATCCGATCAATGGATATCGGATATCAACGGGTGAATTTATGAAACCATTCAAACTATTGGCGGAATATGTATCGTAAGAATCTCTCAAAGAGATCCCTTTGAACTCTCCTTTTGCAAGATCAGCACTGATAGCCCTTTTACGGGATGATTTCAAAAGACGGGGGATAATAAACTCATCAGGTCCCTCCCCCTTTGTATAAGCTGAATCTATAGTGCATAAAGTCTCCGGATCGAGATAATAGAAAATATTATCAGACTGCTCGCTGCGGCATATGATTTTGTCGTTATCTATTCCCCATTCAGCAATATTCATGATAGAGTTGAGTTCTATACCGCTGTCAGATGGAGATACCGCCTCTGGAAATTCGGGTTTTTCCATAACAACTGCATTCCCTATCTCACGAGAACTATCCCCACAGGAGGTTACTACGCAGAGCATCCCCCAAATACCGCCGATAATCAAATTTCGTTTCATGATAATATGTTGAACGTTTATAACCCGTATATGAGAGCGGCATAATGATCGCGAGCATAGCCGCTCCCATATTTATAATAAATTATTTGCATTCACCACTTGGAGTATATCCAACGACTTGATTTGCGCAGCAATCATAAAAAGCCATTGCGTCCGACCAAGGCCAAGGTTTTTCAATTTTCCACTGCTTATATCCATTAGCATAATGGCAATCAGAACCTCCTTCGTCGTTAGTGAGAGCTGCAAGATTGGCGAGTTGAGTGGGGTCGAGTTCCTCCACAGTGTCTGCTGATCGGAAGCCGAGGTATGCTCCTGCTCCCATCACTGCGGCTGCTGCCGCGAACAGAAAATTTTTTTCATGATAGAAATGTTAAATAGTTATTTTTGAATTAATCCATAGAGGGTAAACGGCCGTTTGCATCAAAGACACAGCGTGTAGCCCCTAACATAGGTTTACATCCAACAACGGTAATATTTTATAATTCTTCCACTCTAATATCCAAGCAGGTCACTGTATTTAGTGCATAACACTAATGAAACAACGTTTGATGTGATTAGATGAGCTACAGGGTAAAACTGTAGAGAGTGTAGTTACATTCATCTGCTGTTTCAACGGGGATGAACCTTACGCCATAATATCTGTTGCCGTAGCGTCCGAGAATCTTGAAATATGGCGGGAGATCATATTCACCAATCAGATTGTCATTGCGGTATATCTGAAGCACAGTACGCCCCGATGCAAAATCAGTCATCGAAGTGCGCATTAATAGTTTGTCTGTATTATCAAAATATAATCCGGTATTAACACCAACCTTCTCAATGTCATGTCCCCAAATCTGCCCTAACATCTCGCGATTCTTATACCCCGCAGTATATTCGCGATTGATTCCATTTGGTTCAAATCCGAAGTAATACAATGGCTTAGAAAGATCAGATATGTCATAGCATTGAATAAGCGAATCGGGTGCGAAGCTCACATATACCTTTCCATTACTATAATCGACATCATAATCGAAGAATTCAAAATTAGGTGTAGGATTCTTGAGAAAACTTTCAGAAAATAATCCGGTAACCTCTTTTACATCAAGCGAAGGAATGTCAACCACCCCGAAAATATGTCCTTCTTTATATCGTTTACTGTCAATGGCGGACAGCTTACGGTTTATCAACGACAATGGTATTAGAAGGGTAGAGTCGTCAATCTTACACATTTTAATTCCAAAATCGCTCATTTCAAGTAGGTTGTATAGTGCGGTTCCTTCGTAGGAGGTTTGATCTGCATTTTCCCAATGAAAATTGATTCGTCCTATATGTTTGGGTTTTCCACGGTCAGATGCCATATTCATCTCGAATACACCTATTGATGAATCTACAATCCAAAGAGCAGTATCTTGGGGTGCAACTTTACATCCATACATTATTCCCAGCATATCATCCGGTCCTTGACCGCGTCTTGAGTAAACGTTGGTAAGCGTTCCGTCGGCTACTGCAAATTCATAGACCGCACAATAATGCTGATCTACAAAGATTAACGAAGAATCTAATAACAGAAAACTGCCGCGCATACTTGTAGTATCTGCGTCAATAAGCAGACTGTCGATTTTGATTTTCTTGTCCTGAAGCATCTTCTTGCCGCGATAGCTGCTTTCTGGAGCCTTACTGCAGGCTCCAGAAAGCAGTAACAATAGCAGACCTATTACTGATAGTTTTCTCATTGTTTAGCGGCAATTACTATCGTGAGAAACACAGGGATCACCTCCGCAATAAGCTCCTTCTGCATTAGCAGAACAGATATTTGGGGAAAACCAATTTGTTTTACAGAAACACCTTACAACAAAATCATCACCCTCGTCTTCAGTGAGAGCATGCAGGTTGGCGAGTTGAATGGAGTCGAATTCCTCTACTGTGGTTGATGATTGGAAGCCGAGGCATGTTCCGGTTCCGATTGCTGCGGCTACTGCAGCGAAAAGAAAAATTTTTTTCATGATAGAAATGTTAAATAGTTATTTTTGAATAAATCCGTAGAGGGTAAACCTCCGTGGACTTTCTATTTCATGAAAGTACAGGTCGATATGACGGCTAAACGAGCCGTTAACCGTGTCTGCTGTCAGTGTCATTGTCAACAAAGCTTTCCCACCGGCAGCTATCGTATCGGCTGAAATGGAGGTTGAGGTGCAGTCACACGATGGAATGAGACCCTGAACCGTGAGATGCGTATCTCCGGAATTGTATAGCTCGAACGTATGAGACACGGTATCTCCGGGATGGACGACACCTACCCCTACCGACGGACGAATGCAGAAATCCAACACCAATGGAGAATCATCAGCGTGAGAATTAAAGCTCTCTTCGCCAGATATGATACGGCGGTAGAGATCGTGTACTTTCGGATTGGCGGCCGGATTGCCAATTGCAATCACACGGTTGTCTCTGTCGAGAAGCAGGGTACGAAATGCATCGTCTTCCGGAAGATTGTTCGCTGCCGGAAACAGATTGTTCGGGTCGAATGCCACCGGCGAAAGGAAACTGTCGCTTTTCAGATAGAAGTTCAGAACCTTGGTAGGCTCGGATCCGAGTATCATCATGAACTCCACATCTTCATTTTCCATAGATTTGAACCCGCCTATGATTTCGCGCCATGTGTTGAGCTTCATGCGGCATGAAGTGCAACCGGTTGAGTCGATATATGTCACAATCCGGTAATCGGCATTTTCAAGCGGGTTGTCTATGGGTATATCCTGAACTCTGTAAATTATATTTTCAGGTATTACGACCTCCTTTCCGATTAACTCTGCAATGGCAGCACGTTTATCAGACAGTCGATCGGCACATCCTCCTGCAAATACGGGAAGCATTGTCAATCCTATTATTGTAATGGGGAAAACTTTCATTAAAAGGGTGGGCGGAAGATTGTTTCAATGCGACAAATGTAGAATAATGTTTTTATATTTAATGGTAAATTTGTCTTTAATATTGGTAATTCTGTCTAATTTGCAAGATAGAAGAATATGAAATGTGGTTATTCTAATTAGGGCATAAGGAAATGAGATAAATCTAATGGTTAATATTACATGTATGTGATGGTATAACGAGTAGTATGGGCTATTCCGACATTCGGCTTCGGTTTATATCCCCGTAATTATTTTCTGTGGTCTCGTTCCTGCTCAAATTCTAAAACCTTACGCCGCGCGAAATTCTATAAAGATTCCTTTTTTATCATCGAAATAATTGCTGCATCTTTTATCAGATGCAGCAATTATCTAATATTGACTATTGTAAATCTAAGTTTTTGAGATTAATCCTTTCAATTGCGTAATCTCCTTCATCATTTATGGTAAGGAGATATAAATCATGCGAATTTGCAGCGAGGTCTATTACATTACGTTGAGTATCAATAGCTATTATCTTATTACCGCTCCAATCGTATACCAATATATACGGGGAACTATAGTCAGTAACAGCAAATTCACAAGGATTGTAAAGTGCAAAAACATTCTCGTTGTTGGCGCATACATTCAGAAATCCCATCGGCTCGTTACGGTCAGGAATCATTTGGAATGCTTCTGTGCCAAACATCTCAGGTTTGAGACGAGCATCTCTTTCATGATTAAGCTTACATATCTGTAATTTACCATCCTTAAAGTTAAGGAAATCGATATTGTCGGAGTAGTTTGTTGTGGATACAATTCTTTTTAAATCAGGCGAGACAGCTATGTTTCCCTGTTCTGCAAGAAATTTATGATAGCGGTTCAAGTCATTTCTGTCTTTCCCGGATATGTCGCATATGGAATCTACCACTCCATGATTCACATCAAATAAGATATATTTGTATGCTTCATTATATGATCCCATCGCAATCAATAAAGAGTCAGATAAACGATGTATCCTGGAAACCATCATTTTGTCGGGTATAGCTACACCCAAAGAAGAGTAAGTTGTATCACCAAGTGCCGGATCCATATCCCCAATTTTAGATGGATATCTGCTGAACATGGTAAAACGTCCATCGAAGAAATGCCCCGACGTACCAATCGGAAATTCTTTCGGACCTTCTCCGATAGTACCGAATCTCATTATCCGCTTGCCTGTGTTCAGGTCAAACGAAGAATAAAGCTGACCATCGAAAAAATCGAGTAGGACAAGCATGCTATCCGAAACTGATATAGCTTCAGGTCGACCTAATAAATCCGGATTGATGCAAGTTGTCAACACTTCCGGTCGGACCGTAGTATGAAATCCCAAAACACTCTCCGACACTCTATCTGTGCACCCGCAATTTAGCAAGCACATCAGTACCCAAACAATGGTGTATTTTTTATGTCTGTTTCGCATTACGGTGTGGGGGCTTCAGTTAATTTACCTACAATTACAAATCCGGGACCGACAACGCATTCATCTTTATTGCCGAGACACCAATAATGTGAGGTCTCATCTTATGTTAACGCCTCAATATTCTTTAATAACAAGGTGTCAGTTTTCATCTCAATTGAAGACATGCAGATTCCTATCGTTCCACTGAGCAAAATGACAAGAATTACTACGAAACGCGTGTCGTGACCATCAAACTACTGGCTGCAAAGCTAAGTAAAAAAAAGAACATATGCAATATATTCTAATAAATCTGATTTTTCACCACGGCGCAATGCATCAGAATCAGCATAATCAGCATAATCAGCCTAAAAGCAACCTCTTTAGTAACTATTAACGCATTAGATAATAACTATGATAAGGACTATCCTGTAACTATTGCTCAAAGAAAAAAGTTAAATAATCAGGTTTGAATCAAGAATCTGGTTCCTGAGGGTTGTATGGTAATTAATAAGTATGTATTTTTGCCGGAGTTTATGTAATTTTTGTTCATAAGTAACCCGCAAAAAAAATAGCTGCAGGTGAATTTTAGAGTTACTTATCTGTCACGAATTAACTACTCTGATGATTTTTGATGAATCCAGCCTGTCTATGCTGAAAAATATGCTGCCATCTAAGGCGATCTTTAGCCGGCATACTTTAGCGGCATCGGTTGCAGTGACGCTCCTCACTTTAGGGTTGTGGGAGTGTCTGCTTGGTTGGGAACAGCTGCTCGGTTTCAGGAGTAGCCACCATTCGTTGTATCCGGCGACAGGGTCATTTTTCAATCCGGGGCCATATTGCGGATTTCTGGCGATGATTGCGCCGTTTGCACTTTACTACGCATTGGAAAATGACAAAAAGGTTCTATGCTGGATGGGGATAGTCTATCTGGTTGCGGCATTGGGCATAATGCCGGCCCTAATGGGTCGCACGGGATGGATAGCGGCGGTGACAGGTTGTACGGCGGTTGGGGTAGGATGCGGTTCGATAAGTCGTCCCCGCCGATGGACGCTGATAGTCGTCATAGGGGCTGCGATTGTGGCGATGGCGTTTCTTGTATGGCTCAAGCCTTCGTCAGCTCTCGGACGTCTGTTGTTGTGGCGCATAGGCCTTTCCTCACTGATTTCCAGTCCGCTTACAGGCGTCGGGTGGGAACATGTGGCCGGGGTGCTTGGCGATGCTCAGGAAGCGTATTTCACAGCTTTCCCGCAATCGGTGTTTTCATCGGTAGCAGGTGTTCCATGCTACGCTTTCAATGAATTTATTCAGATTGGTATAGCTTTTGGCATCCCTGGAATGCTTCTGTTTGTCGGGGTGCTCGCCGGGGCTTTCATGATGGGGTGGCGAAGCAGAAGCTACGGCATGGCAGGGAGTGTGCTGGCTTTTGCTGTGGTCTGCAGCTCTTCCTACCCGTTGCAGTTCCGGGAATATGTGGCTGCAATAACGTTGCTCCTGATTTATGGAGTCTTGCGGTGGAGGAGATTGGGAATAGCAGGGATTGCACTGGCTTGTGGCGTCATATCTGCCGGAGGATTGATTGCATGCGGAAATATTGCAGAAAGAGACAGCCGCAACTCAGCGTGGCAGGCAAAACGATATACTTGTCTGTATCGGTTGAGCGATGATACTGTTAAAGAATTGGATTCACTTATGGCGGTGTATAATACAGATCCTGAATTTCTGTTCGACTATGGGAAAGCGCTCAGATTGTCAAATCGTTTCGAAAAGTCAAACCGTGTACTTATGCGTGGTCTCGAGGTTAGTTCAGATCCGATGTTCCTGAATCTCATCGGGCATAATTATCAGGATATGGGGGATTACGACCGAGCCGAGAGTTATTATTTGCGGTCAACGCGGCGGCTTCCCGGGCGTCTGTACCCTTACTATCTGCTTGCGGTAATGTATGCCGATTCGGCGTGTTGTTCTCCCGCAAAGTTAGAAGCTGTAGCAGCTAAAGCTATCGCAATGGAGCCGAAAGTGATGTCGCCGGCGATAAGCGAGATGAAATCACATATTCTCCATCTCTGTGATAGCCTCGACATGTCTCTTGGCGAGAAATAACCGCCCATTCCTCTATCCGTTTTTCACTCGCATTCCTTTTATAGTGGCAGCCGCCGATGTGAACCGCAGCTCAACATATTCACCGGCCTATACTTTCCTGTTGTTAACGACTTCGTATGTGGACATTTTCGGCGCCAGCTTTATCACTATCACCTCTGCCGCATTCCACACAGCTTCCACACGGACATCCCCTTCCTTTGATGAGCCGACAAGTCGGCATGTTTGGTGCAGCATCCACCCCACGCGAGCAATGTAATCGCGAATACTGTAATGACTGTTTTACGAATGTAGAAAATCAAACAATCCACATTCGCCTTCATTTACTTGGGCAAGTGTATGACAATTGTCAGCATTGACACCATCCTCACCTTCAGTCTGAACCAAGGCACCGATTTTTGTGGCTGTGTTACACTGAGATACTCTCTCTTTTCTGACCATTCAGACTAAAATTGGTACCGGCAGATGATGCAACTAATATTAAACCGACTGTGGAGTGAGAAGAAGGTATCAGAGCTTTACTCCAACTATAAATTTTTCGGGAACAAGCCCCCAGTAACGTGAATCCTGAGAATCTATCGCATGGTCGCCGGCAGCGAAACAGTAGTTTTCGGTAAAGGTATATCTGTCAAGAGGAGTCTCGCTGAGCCATGCCCTGTCGTTGCGCCACTCAAGTCTCGTCCCTGTTTCCCACTCAATATACTTTCGGTATATGCAATAGTGAAGCCGGTCTATGGATATGGTGGTTCCTACTGCCGGAATGACTATCGGGCCGAAATCGGCAATAGTCCACCCTGTCTCTCCATCATATGGGAGCGACTGAAACCATCCGGGATGCGCAAGGCTGTCGGGTAGACTCGAAAGATAATTCTTATAATAGTTCACCTGTATTTGTTCACTTTCCACGCCAAGTGCACCATCGAAGCCGCTCACACGATAGTGACCGTCACGTATTTCAAGCGTATCGCCAGCCACAGCTACGGCGCGCTTACAGTAGTAGCGATACATGTTCATCGCCACACTGTCCCAACTTTCGGTGAAAGTGCCGTTGAAGACTATTATGTCATTCTTCTCAAGATTACCGTAACCCGGCAAACGGCGAACCTTGAAGGGTAAACCCGCAGCTGCGTCATACACATCAAAGATGCGACCTCCGAGCTTTAGCTTGTTGATAATCATCCAGCGACTCCCCCGCTTGATTGTCGGGAACATTGAGCCTGTGGGTGTGCTGAACGTATCAAACACCACTATTAGAAGCAATGCGTAAATTATTACCAGAAACGACAGCCATCCGGCTATCTCGAACACGATACTGATTACCTTTGCAACTGCCTTCTGAATCCTCATGTTCTCCATCATATCTACCAGCCGTTTTCGTAAGTGAATATACGCTCGTTCCCATTGGTGTAGTCGTGCATAAGCCGCAAGGCGATTTCGGGAACGTTGCCGGATGTCACTGTCATCCCCGCCCCGTTTTTCTGTCCGCGCGACTGCCAACTGCCCTTGAAGTAGAATCGTTCGTAGAGATTGCCGCACTCTATAGCATTTCCGTCTCCGCATCCTGTGATCTCAATCGCTGAGCTACTCGCAGGCTTGCCGAAATCCATTCCTTCTAAAAATGTCGCGGCTGCAAAGCGAGGTGTATGTCCGCTATAGCATTCAAAATCCTTCTCCAGCTCCAAGCGATTGTTTCCGGCAGCAGTCAAAACTTGTTCGGACTTAAAAACATTTTGCATATGCCTCTGTGAGTAAGCTTTAAACAATGCGATAATCAAAAAACTACCATTATTTTGAACAACATTTTCATACGGGAGGGATAATAAATAGACTATAAAACAGAGACACATTCCTTTCTTTAAGACAAAAAGTTATAAGCCAATATCAACAATTTTACAAAGATAGCACTATTTCACTATATTACAAAAAGCAGAGAGTAAAGTGTAGAGAGAAAAGTAGGTCGTTGAAAACAATTTGTTTCGGACTTAATTATCGTCATTGCTTACTTTATTGTTGCTTAACTCTGACAACCAAGCAATTATATTAATAACGTCACATTCTAACGTGTTTACTTCTTTATCTCTCGACAGCACCTTACAAAGTGAATTTAAAACCGACTATATGTTAAAAAATATCAAAAAATATTGACATAATTTGCATAGATGAAATATTAGGTATATATTTGCGTCAAATAGAGTTAATCATTCTATAACTCATAATAGCATGAAACGATTTGTTTTTTTCTTTCATTATTAATGCTGTTAACATCATGTCTTCACTCTCACAGAGATGGAGAAGCAGTTGTCGCAGAATGGATTGGGAAAGAAATCGTTATGCCAATAGGTTTAAAGTTTCATATTATAGATGACGAGATAGACATTAACTCAGAGGCACCTGATTTTAAAATTGTTAACTTTATTGATTCAACTGGATGTACTGCTTGTAAGATGAAGCTCCATCCTTGGAACGATATTGTTAATGAGTTTAAATCTATTCCAGATATAAATGTTCAATTCCTGACAATTGTAAACACCGACTCCATCAATCAAATCCTATCTATTCTTAAGCAAAATAATTATTTACATCCGATTGCGATAGATTTCAATAATCTATTTGTCAACTCAGATATTCTCCCAAATAAGTCGGCGTATCGCACTTTTCTACTCGATGCAGACAACAAGGTTATTGCAATAGGTAATCCCGTGGAAAACCCGAAAAAAAAACTTTACAAACAAATCATCGTGAACGATGAAAAGCAAATGAGTCAGTTTGTAAAGGTTGAATCACGTCCACTAGGAGTGAAGTCTCAAAATCATGATGTCCTTACAAGATTCTATATTTATAATAGCGACAGTATTTCTTATCATATTCAGGATATAATTCCATCATGCGACTGTATATCGGCAAGTGTAAATCAACACATAATACAGCCAGAGACAGATGGCATGGTTAGCATTACTTTTCACTCAGACACAGTATCAGGAAGTTTTACCGGTCCTCAATCCGATAGGATTAGACACGAAAAAACCTCGGAACTATCTGATAGTCCGAGGTCTGTCTCGAATTTCCGATTTAGTTCGGTAATCGCCGCAGGCGCTTTGCCCAGGCAAAGAACTACATAGTGGAGATGGGGGGACTTGAACCCAATGCTCCAAATATGCCGATTTCAGATAGTTGGCTATGACCGAATTTCTTTTGAAACGATTTGGTGACAAATAATCCTTTGTCGGATTCTGACTCCGCGACCCTGACTTTTCAGCGTCTCATCGTATTAGCAAAATTAGTCAATTTCTGCCGCCTGCGCAAGTCCGAAGGTTCGTTTTAGATAATAATAACACTGATTGTTAAAAGGTCTATTAAATGCCGTTCAAGAGGTTTTCGGGATGCTCCAACTCTTCCACCAAAAGATCAACGCAGGTACATGGCTTATGACTTTTGTAATCCTGCGTATTGTCAAACATGGCCCGAAGTTTTGCCGCCCGAAGTTTTGCCTGAGGCTCGTTGCCTATCTTCTGAAGCATCCCATAAATGCCGGGGTCGTTTTTCTTATATGAAAAATCCCCGTAGCCATCTACCTTGCGTATCTCGTTTTCAAGTTTTGTAATGTAGTCTGCGCGTGAGATTGC
>ERZ836877.2816-NODE-2816-length-21205-cov-3.202222_pt1 | contig 21205 bp, 21 predicted proteins | sample MGYA00519469_ERZ836877 | MGnify/ENA primary metagenome ERZ836877 (study PRJEB31850, sample SAMEA3708809) | human gut metagenome | biome: human gut; feature: human-associated habitat; material: faeces | place: China | collected 2014 ... | reverse complement strand
GAGCGTTCAATCTCGCCGCGGTTGCGCAGTGAGTGCTTCAGAGCATCGAAACTGTCGTTCATGGGAATGAATCTCTGTCTCAGACTGACTCCTGAACCTCAAAATACTGGTCGGCGACTTCGTCGACAGCTTCGGGCAGGACGATGGCTTTCGAGGGGTCGAGTGGCGAGAAGCAGATGAGGTCCATGACGGGGTAATAGTCGTTGGCGTCCTCGTCGCCGATTTCCTCGCCGTCGATGAGTGCCATGGTGAGGTCGGCGATTGATATTTCTATCTGGGGATTGTCGTCATAGCTCTGTGAGCTTGCGATATAGCGTTCGACAAGTGCGGTGAGATTGTTTTTGAATTCTTGTTTAGTCATGATTATTGAACTTTGAGTAATTCTCATTTTATTTTTGACAGGTCTCCGGCGATGGCTATGCGTGCCTGCCCGGGGTCGAGATAACGCCGGCTGATTTCGGCTATGCCTTCGGCCGAAAGAGCTTCGAGCGCGTCCTGTTGCCGGTCGAAGTAATCGGTCGGTATATTGAGGTTGAGGCAGGTAGAGTAATATTCTGCCTGAGTGAAAGGCGAGTCGAGCGTCGTGGCGAGAGTCGATTCGAGGTTGAGCCGCAGGTTTGTCAGTTCGCTGTCACTCAGTGGCGTCGTCGACATGGCTGTCAGCTCGTTTTTGATTTCGTCAATCAGCCGACCGGTGTAGCGGTTGTCGCACTGGGCCGAGACGAGCACATAGCCGCCTTCGACAGTGCCGACGAGTGCGGCCGAGATGCCGTAGGTATAGCCTTTGTCTTCGCGGATGTTGAGCATCAGACGGCTGCCGAAATAGCCTCCGAGGGCGATGACGGCCATGCGCAGGGGGATATAGTCGGGATGGCTGCGTCCGATGACGGGAATGGCGAGCGCTACGGCCGACTGCATGGACCCGGGCCGGTCGACAGTGACCGTTGCCGGCTGTGCGGGAGTATAGGCGACATAGCGGCGCGGGTCAGTGTAGTTCCGGGATGACGGTATGTCTGACAGTGCCCTGACTGTAGCTTCGACCGTTTCACTGTCGAGGTGTCCCGACAGAAAGGCGTGGATGCCCCGGGCGTCGACAGACGCAGCGTGGAATTCGGCAAGCGTCCCGCGCGTGATTGCGGCGAGAGCCTGTCGGTCGGCACCACGCGCGGCGGGGTTGCCGTCGCCGGCTATAAGAGCCGTTATGGCGTTGTTGGCGAGAAACGACACTTTCGTGAGGTTGACGTCAAGGTCAGAGAGGTTTTTGCGGTGTATGGCCCCGAAAGGCTTCAGGTCGAAAGCCGGGTTGGCGTAGGTGTCGACGAAAATGGGCAGCAGACGCCGGAAGTTGCGGGTGACGGCCGAGAGTTCGTATGCCGTGCGGTGCATCATGGCGTTGGCTGTCAGCCACGCGCCGTTGAAGTCGATGTGTTCGGCTACTTCAGCGCCGCTGTGACTGCGGGAGCCCTCGCGCAGCATCTCGGCCATCATCGGGGCGACGTAATCGCAGCTGCCGTCGAGGCGTCCGCCGGCGGCCTGAAGCGACAGGCGGGCGACGTCGGTGTCGCCGCCGCGGAGCATATGCAGCGTCAGACCGTTATCGAGGACGATGTCGTCGGGCTGTGGGAGCCTTAGACGTCCGAGACGTCTCACCTCGGGTGGCGTCGAGCGGTCAGTCATTGCGGTTCTCCTTTTGTTTCAGGAAGGTGATGGCGGCTTCGAGGTCGGCGGGGGTGTCGATGCCGATGGTGTCATAATCACTGACGGCGACCTTGATTCTGAAGCCGTTTTCGAGCCAGCGCAGCTGTTCGAGCGATTCGGCGGTTTCGAGAGAGCCGCGTCCGAGGCGTGTGATGCGGTCGAGTATGTCGGCGCGATAGGCGTAGAGGCCTATATGGGTATAATACTGATGCTCGGCAGCCCATTGTTCCTTGGGGTGGTTTCTGACGTAGGGTATGACAGAGCGAGAGAAATAAATCGCCTCATTGCGGTTGTTGAAGACCACTTTGGGTGTGTTGGGGTCGCTCAGGGCCTCGAAGCCGCGGGCCGGGTCGAAGGGCCGCACGAGGGTCGCAATCTCGGTCGACGGGTCGTCGAAGCATGATTTGACGTCGGCAATCTGTGCCGGCTCGATAAAAGGCTCGTCACCCTGGATGTTTATGATGACATCGGCGTCAGAGCCGCTCAGGGTGTAGGCCTCGCGGCAGCGGTCGGTGCCGCTCGGATGTGTCTCGGCCGTCATGACGGCACGGCCGCCGAAAGCGGTGACGGTGTCGAAGATGCGGGTGTCGTCTGTGGCGACGATGACTTCGTCGAGCTCAAGGCTCGCCTGACGGTAGACGCGTTCGATCATCGTCATGCCGCCGATCATGGCCAGGGGCTTGCCGGGAAAACGGGTCGATTTGTAGCGAGAAGGTATTATGCCAATGAATTTCATTGTGTTGTATGATTTTTTATCGGTTAAAGCCCGGCTTTTTCGACATAGAGCTGGGCGTTTTCATATCTGACGATTTTCACTTTAGAGCCGGCGTCGATGAAGTCGCCCGTCGACACGGCGTCATAGACATTGCTGTCTATCTTGATTTTGCCCGCGGGCCGCATGTCGGTCAGCGTCACGGCGTGGTTGCCGACAAAAGCGGCCGGCGACATGTCGACGCCGATATAACCCTCTGAATTGTCGAGCGATTTCATCAGTTCGCTGTGACGGCGTATGAATTTCGGGCCGTGGCGCGAGGTCAGCCATGCGACAAGCCCCACAGAGAGCAATATGCCGGCGAAGACGGTCAGCACGGGAGCTATCACCTGCGACATTATGGTCTTGTCGAGCCATTGGCCTCCCGAAGGCATCATCGATGCCGCCAGCGAGATTATCACGGCCGTTATGCCGAGAATGCCGCACACGCCGAAGCCCGGGATGACGAATATCTCGAGCACCACGAGGATGACGCCGCCGAGAAACAGCAGGAGTACCCACGACGATGGCTGCCCGGTGATAAACAGCGGGAGGAAGAAGAGGATGGCGGCTATGACAGACACGGCGGCAGCGAACCCGAGCCCCGGGCTGTGCATCTCCATATATATGCCGCCGAGAATCAGCATTATGAGTATGGCTCTGACGGCATTGTCAGAGAGAAAGCCGATGATTTCATCAGACAGGGCCTGCTCGAATTCCTCGACGGGAGATTCTCTGTGACCCAGACGCCCGAGGGCATCGCTGAGGTCGGCGACCACGGCGTCGGCATATCCTGCATCGACGGCCTCGGACGACGTGAACGACACGATTGAGTCGCCGCGTACCATGCGGGCGGCGATGTCGGGATTGCGGCGCCATCGCGGCACCGAGTCGCCTTCGGCGATATATTTGCCGTGGCTCTCGGCGGTCGTGCGCATTATAGAGCTCATGTATGACTGATATTTGTCGGGCATTGCCTCGCCCGAGCCGTTGACGACCGTGGCCGCGCCCATCGACGAGCCGGGCGTCATGAAGACTGTGTCGCAGGCCAGGGCGATAAGTGCTCCGGCCGAGGCGGCGTTGTGGTCGACGAAAGCGACAGTGGGTATTCTCAGAGCCATCAGGGCGCTTCTTATCGAGTCGGCGGCGTCGAGGGCTCCGCCGTAGGTGTTCATCCTGACGACGACGAGGCGGGCGTCGCGGGCCACTGCTTCGTCGCAGGCCCGGCGTGTGGCGCGCCATGCGCGGCCGTTGATTTCATCGTCGAGCGAGAAGATATAGACCGGTCCTTTGGCCTGAGGAGAGTCGGCTGCCGGGGCGAGCAGCGATGTCAGCATACAGCACAGCAGAATGAAAATCGAGCGTTTCATGATTGTTTGGTTTTAAAATATCCGGGGAGCAGACAGCAGCCGGCGATGAGGTATGAGTAATAGCTTATCACGCGCCATATCAGGGCGATGACGAGAGCAAGACTGAGGTTGCCGATAAGGTCGCCGTAGTAGGTTGTGAATAGCCACTCGCTGATGCCGCTGCCGCCGGGGGTCGGGCTTACCATCAGCACGACCCAGACGATAAACTGGCGACCGAAGACAAGAAAAGGCGACGAGTCGGGCACAAAACCCCAGAAGAGGGCGTTGACGACGAGATAGCGCGAGAACCATGACACGACAGTGGCACAGAACACTTTGAGCCACCATCGGCGGCCGACGCCTTTGAGCCATGCGGCGGTCTCGATCATGTTGTCGGTTGTGCGGCCTATCCTGGCACGCCACGGACGCAGAAACTTCATCGAGAAGACGCGCCGCAGTATGCGGGCTATGGCCTCGGGCTTGGCAATGATGCCGAAATAAAGGATGGCCGTCCAAACGACGATGCCGGCGTAGACGAGCCAGAAAATGATGTTGATGCCTGTGAGAACGGCGTTTTCGTCGGTAGGTCCGAACAGGTCGGCTGTCGGTAAAAGCAGAAAGATTACCGGACACCAGACGACAAAAAACAGTTCGTCGAGAAAGAGCGTCGACAGGGTCAGTGTCGTGGCACGTCCGACCTTGATGCCCTCGCGGTTAAGATAGAAGACGGCGAGGGCACTGCCACCGACGGCCGACGGGGTGATGGCCGAAGTGAAGGCACACATGAGGTCGACGCGGAAGGCGCGCTTCCATGTCAGGTCGCCGTCGGCGATGGTGTGGAAACGCCATGCCAGGCCGAAATCGCGGCCGAATGCAAAGACGAAGGCCAGCGCTATCGCCGCGACGGTGCGGCTGTCGAAGCTTATCGACCTGAAGGTCCCGGAGTTGAAGTCGTCATGAAAAAGCCATACGCAGACACCGATGCCGATTGCTATCGGCAGAATCAGTCTCCAGACGGTTTTTCCAAGTTCGTTTGCCATGCTGTCAGCACTTGCTTTTCTCGAGGGCTTCGATCAGTCGTGAGGTGTATTCGACGGGGTCTTTGGCATAGGCCGGTGTGGCAGTGGCCACACCCGAGATGCCTGTGGTCATGTAGGCCGCGGCGTTTTCGAGGTTGATGTCGCCCGTAGCCACGACCGGAGTCGTGATGCCCGTAGGCTTTAGTTCGTCCATAAACTGCGCGATGGCGCCGACAGGCATGTCGGGTGGCAGGGTGACATAATCGATGTCGGCGTTCTGAATGGCGACGACGGCCGGCGTCGTGGCGACGCGAAGGCCTATGATGGCTTCGGGCCCGAGATCTTCGCGGAATTTGAGCGCCGTAGTGGCGAGTGAGGTCATGACGACACCGTGGAGCCCGAGCTCGCGGGCAAGGCCGGGGCGGTCTTCGATAGTGAGAAATACTCCGGATTCGCGGCAGAGCGGTATAAGCTCCGAGGCGACTTCTCTGATTTCGCTGTCGTCGCTGTCGGGCATGTGCAGCTCAATCCAGCGGCAACCGCCCTCGATTGCCATCTGGACTGTTTCGGCAATCGAATATCGTTCGTTAGATTCGGCGATAAACTGTAACATAAGTTGAAATCTTGTCAGTGCAAATTTAATCATTCTTATTCAAACCGCAAGCCGATTTGTTAAATCAGACATATATTAGCAACAATGCGCCGTGTCGCGATGTTTATCAATATATTGTATTAAAAATAAACGATAACGTTTCAAACTCAAAGACTTCATGACCAAAAAGCTTATAATAAGTGTATTCGTTTTGATTGCCGCGATGACAGCGTCGGCCGGTACGCCGTATTTCGGGGCGCGTCTGTCAATGGATGTGACTGTGCCGTCGCACAGCAAGGGCAATTACAAGACAGGCTCGGGATTCTCAGTGGGAGCCATCTATAATCTGCCGGTCTACAAGCAGTTTTATTTTGAACCGGGCCTGATGTTTTTCTATAACACGATGGGAGTCAAACCTTTTGAAATTAACGATCATCTCTATGACGGGTCGGTGCGAAATCTCGGTCTCAGGCTGCCGCTCAACGTCGGCTATGACTTCGATGTGCTTGACAACCTGACGATAGGCATTTTTACCGGTCCGTGGCTCAATTTCAATATCACGGCACGCGAACACATTCTGCCTGATTTCGAAGGTCCCGAGCCGACGTCGTCTGAAAATCTGTTTGACCGCGGCTGGAAACGTTTTGACCTTCAGTGGGGTTTTGGCCTGAAAGTGCGTTTTGCGGGCCATTATTACCTCGGACTCAGCGGCGGCGTGGGCCTCACTCCACTCGCCCGCTACGGCAGCGACAACAAGCCTTTCAAGATGTACCGCAACAGCTTCGGAGTGGCATTGGGCTATAATTTCTGATAAAAAACGCAGGAGCGCGGATTATTTAGTAACTTTGCAAGTTCTAAGGTAATCTGCATCCTATGGGAAAAAACAGAGTGGCCACCGTCGGCATCGACATGCTGTCGGGCGGTCTTTATAAAAACATATTTCTCTTCGCTCTGCCGCTGATAGCCAGCGGTATGCTTCAGCAATCATTCAATTCGGTCGATATGGCAGTCGTGGGCCGCTTTGCCGACAGCATGGCGCTCGCCGCCGTGGGCAGCAATGGCCCGGTCATCGGACTTATCGTCAATCTTTTTGTCGGCATCTCGCTCGGTGCCAATGTCGTCATCGCCAACTATATAGGCCGCGGCAACGAATCAGGAATCAAGAAAGCCGTGTCGACGGCCGGCGCGCTCGCCCTTATCAGCGGCCTGCTGATGATGACAGTAGGCCTTACCGTGGCCGAACCGATACTTGCCCTGCTGGGCACTCCCGACGATGTCATCGACGAGGCCGCGGGCTATCTCAAGATAGTTTCGCTCGGATTCCCGTTTATGATGATTTATAACTTCAGCTCGGCCATCATGCGCAGCCGCGGTGACACCCGCAGCCCGTTCTATGCCCTCGTCGCCGGCGGTGTCGTCAATGTAATACTCAATCTTGTGCTTGTCATCGTCTTCAGGATGGGCGTCGCCGGTGTCGCTCTCGGCACAGTGGCGGCCAATATCGTCAGCTCGGCGATACTCGCGTGGATTCTCAACCGCGCCGAGGAGCCTTTCAGACTCAACTATCTGAAAGTCTGGGCAACCCGCAGCGAGGTAGCCAAGATACTCCAGATCGGTCTGCCGGCGGGTATCCAGGGAGTCGTCTTCTCGATTTCAAATGTCTTCATCCAGTCGGCGATCAACAGTTTCGGTTCGCAGGCTGTGGCGGGTTCGGCGGCAGCCATCAATTATGAGTTTTACAGCTATTTCATTATCAGTGCTTTCGTGCAGGCTGTCGTGGCATTTACCGGTCAGAACTTTGGTGCGGGAAATTATGAGCGATGCCGCCGTGTCTTCCGCGTCGGCATGGTATATGCCGTTGCCATGTCGCTGACGCTCAATGCTGTTGTCGCGCTCAATAAGGGCTTTTTTATCTCGATATTCACGTCTGCGCCCGAGGTGGTCGAATATGCCACTATCCGCATCACGGTCGTGCTGATATTCCAGTTCGTCGCCTGCAGTTACGAGATTGCCGGCGCGTCGCTTCGAGGCATCGGCTACTCGATGACGCCGGCCGTACTGACGATTTTCGGCACCTGTGTGCTGCGACTGCTGTGGGTCTGGGTCAGCGCCAATCACTTCGCCGACTTCGGCCTGCTGATGATAATCTACCCCGTCACCTGGACCGTAACCGGCATCGCCGTCCTCATCGCCTTCTTCCGCATCTCGCGCCGCGTCCTCCCGGTCAAGGCAAAAGGGTAAGCCTGCCCATGAAAAGGGTTACTCCAGAGGGAATAATGTTTCGATCAGCCTGATTCTTTCTTCTGGCGGGAGATTAAAGATGTCTTTGTCTTTCAGGTCATTATAAAGATTCATGTTGGGCCTTATGAATCGACGTTGTCGCCTCCCATCGATAGTTGCGCTCATCTCGAAATGACCTTTACTGTTGACCTTAACTGAGAAATCGTTGATGGTTCGACCATATTTGTCTCTAAGATTTGGTTCGGACTCATAACTATTGGCTATATATTCTGACGAGACAAGGCTTTCAGTCAAAGCCTTCTGGATAATACCCCGCCATGGTTGACCGATATTGTTATTTGCAGCAAATTCATCGAAGCGTCCTATGGCTTCGGCAACACGGTTGATTATTGCGTCGGCATTTTTGATGCCGTTATGTTTTGCAAAATCAAGCAAATCTGTTTTTGAAATATCCGATGTCTTTCCTCCTATGCTAAGTCTGTGCTCGATGTTCGGCCCTGTGCCGTTTGTGTTGAATATGAATGTCACGTCGTAAGCTGGTGCCGGTCGCCATTGACCGTTCTGCTCGAGGAGAAATGAAAAGTTCTTGTTATGGTCATCTGTATTGTTGGCGAGGATATTGAAAACCATACGCGCGAAGACTTGTTCAATCTCTGACTCGGAAACCGATAGCTCGCGGCATGTCGCAATAAGGTCCTCATAACTGCGGGCTTCAGGATTAATGGCAGCTAATGTCTGAACATGAATCTTTTTGCCTTTTTTGCGGTCGAAACGCTTTGTCAGGAAATGGTTTATTCCTTCGACAGGCAATAGTTTGCTTTCTTCCATTTCTATGCCGGCTGCAACAGCCATGTTATAATATGCTGTCTCGATTTCGGCAATGGGCATAGAGCTGTGGCCGAATTTAAGGATGTAATATTCAAAGCCTTCCAATTCATCGGTTTGTCCCGAACGAATCTCGTGTGTTTCGTTGTTGATGGCGATAATCGCCTTCATCTGGCGGCCGCCGGCAGAGGTGCCTACGGCAAGCAGAGCCTGCAGAGTCAGCTCCTCCGAAGCTTTAAGAGTAATGTTATCCCTGTCTTCAAGAATTTTCAAAGACAAGTCATACAATGATTTTACGTCAATAGTATGCTGGTGGCTAAGTTCATCGGCAAAAGGTTCATACTCAAGAGCACCCATGCCTCTTAGTCCGATAAACATCAGTTTGTAGAGCGGCGTGACTTTATTGCGAGGTATCTTGTTGTCTTTAACCCATTTGTCGAAGAGTGTATTGCCCCATGAATCAGGTAGCGAATCCGCTATAAATGGAGGAAGTCCTTGATATATGGGACGGTCATCACCATATAAAGGCTGATAAATATTGCGGGTTTGAGCTGGAGAAAGCAAAGGGGCGATATCAGGTATTGTATCTTTATGCTCAGGGTTATATGTGAAGTATGTCCGTCTTGTCGATGAATCCCAAACGAGTCGTCCAATCTCTTGTCCCCATAAATTTACTTTCAAAAACTTCATAACTCTGACTTTTTACTTTTCCTTACTCTTTGTCTTTTTCTGTCTTTATCATCATAAAGATATGGCGATTCGGGCAGCTCGGGGAGGAGGGCGTTCCAGTTTTCGTAGAGGCCTATGGCTCTAAGAAGTCTCAGCAGCGTGTCGAACGAAATGTCAGTCATGTTGCCCGATTCAAATTTATATAAGGTCGTCATACCAATAGCGGCGGCTTCTGAAATCTCTTTGCGGGTCATCTGCATCCTCATCCGGTAATCGCGAAATCTCATTCCAAGATTGCGAACCACATCAGGTGTTGCTAAAGATTTATTTGTAAGTATCATTTAAGTAATAATTATGTCTGTAATACAGTGTTAATATTCTCTATGATGACACTTACAAAAGTAGAAAATAATTGTCTTACTGCCAAATTTCAGACAAAAATTAGTGTCGAGCAGGCAGAAAATCTTATTTCCCTTTTCTGAGGTTGCGGGCGCGGGTGCGGTGGCGGCGTGCCATTTTGGCGTCGCCGACGGTGTCGTAGACTTCGGCGATGGCGAGGTGGATTTCGGCGACGTCGTCGCAGCGGTCGGCGGCGGTGAGAAGGCGTTCGAGAGCTTCGGGCAGGCGTCCGGCGCCGAGGTAGTAGACGCCGAGTTCGTAAAGAGCGCGCCAGTCGGAGGTGTCGATGTCAGCCGCGCGGTTGAGACAGTCGACGGCGGTGTCGCTGTCGCCGTCGGCGAAGAGCGCGCGGGCTTTGCCTATGTAAGCGGCTGTGTAGCCCGGGTCGAGTGATATGGCCTTGTCGTAGTTGGCGATGGCGGCGCTGATGTCCCATCCTTCGCGCGAGCAGTCGTCGCCGAGGGTGACATATTCGGCTGCGAGCGTGGCAAACTGCCGGCGGTCTTCGTTGAGAAGGCCGTTGAGGCGGTCGATTTCAGCCTGCAACCGGTCGACAAGCGTTAGCTTGCGGGCGATAAGACGCGGTGCGGCCGGCGATGAGAGGTCGTTGCGGAGGCCGACGGCGTCACACAGGCAAGAGGCGGCGGCGCGCCAGTCGTGGCGGTCGAACGCTGCGGCAGCATCGCGGTAGGCGGCTTTGGCGAGCGAGGCCGATATGGCGGCGTCGATGCGGCTGACGTCGTTGAAGCTGCGGCTGAAACGCTCGATGGCCGGGTTGACGAAGATGTCGCGCTCGTTGATGGTGCTGAGCAGCTTTATGCCTTCGAGGCTGGTGCAGCGGCTGAGAGCGACATAGCTCTGACCGCCGCTGAAGGCTCCGCGGCCGACGTCGATGACGACGTTGTCGAATGTCAGTCCCTGGCTTTTGTGGATTGTCAGTGCCCAGGCGAGTTTGACGGGATACTGGGTGAAGCTGCCGATTTCCTCTTCGCTGACTTTACCGCTTTCTTCGTCGTAGCGGTAGATGATATTGCCCCATTTCTCGGGCTCGATGCTGTGGCGCTCGCCGTTCTCGAGGCGCACGGCGATGTCGTCGTCGGTCGCTTCTTCGATGATGCCGATAGAGCCGTTGACCCATCGCTTGTCGGGGTCGTTCTTGACGAAGACGACCTGAGCGCCCTCCTTGAGAGTCAGCTCGATGTCGGTCGGCACGGCGTTCATCGGGAAGTCGCCCTTGATGACGCCGTGGTAGACGCGTTCAGGAGTTTTTAGTGCGGCGAGGCGGCTCTCGTTGATGTGATCGACCATCTCGCGGCGTGTGGCGATGGTCATTTTCATGCGTCCGTCGTCGCCGGTCTTGTCTGCGCCGATGCTTACGCGGCTGTTTATCAAGGCTATGTCGGCCGGGGTGGGGTGGCCGCTGCGGACGCGGTCGAGCAGGGCGACGAAGTCGGCGTCGTTCTGACGGTAGACCTTCTTGAGTTCGATGGATATTGGCGAGAAGTCGTTGAAGACACGGGCGTTGAAAAAGTAGCATGCCGGATAGACGCGACGGAGTATGTCGCGCATGTCTCCCGTGACGACCGGCTCGAGCTGGAAGATGTCGCCGACGAGCAGCAGCTGTTTGCCGCCGAAGGGTTCGCGGCGGTTGCCTGAGTAAAGACGCAGTATCTTGTCGATGAAGTCGATTATGTCGGCGCGCACCATCGATATTTCGTCGATGACGATAAGTTCGAGGTCTTTGATGAGTCTGACTTTTTCAGACGAGTATTTCAGTCGTTTCTTCAGAACTTTCTCCGACAGGTCGGGGTCGTCGGGCATCAGCGGCTTGAAGGGTATTCTGAAAAATGAATGGAGTGTCTGGCCGCCGACGTTGACGGCAGCTATACCTGTAGGTGCCAGCACGATATGTTTTTTAGCCGTGTTGGCGGTGATGTGTTTCAGAAAGGTCGATTTGCCTGTGCCGGCTTTGCCGGTCATGAAGACAGAGCGGCTTGTGGTGTCGATAAGCCGCATCACGTTCTGAAACTCGGGGTTGTCTGTGTCAAACTGTCTGCTGTTCATAAAAAGGCCGTGAAACGGTGTGTCTTCATCACATCATTTCACGGCTATAAAGTTAGTAAAAAATTTTCAGAGGTCAGAATTTAAATCCGGCTGAAATGACAATCGAGTTGTTGGTGTCGGTGACGTCGGCTGTCGGAGCGGCATAGCCGTTGAAGTCGGGGTAGGCGTGGAAGGTGCTCTTGCGGTTTTTGTAGACATAGGCCGCATCGATGTAGAACGCCTGATAGCGGTAGCCGAGGCCGAAGCTGATATACTGTGTCGTCTTGTCGAGCGAATAGCTGGGGTCGGTGCCTGATGTCAGCATCTCGGTTGTGCCGTTGGTGGCGTTGCTCTTGACGTTCGACGCCTCGACGTTGTAGCCGGCGCGGAGGCTGAACTGCGGAGTAACGCGGTATTCGAGGCCTACGCGCACGATGTTGGAGCCTTTGAAGCAGTCTTTGATGTTGTTCTCGACGCCCTCGTCGTTGACGAAGTCGCCGTAATAGCCGCCGTCGCTGTATTTGACTCTCATGTCATTGAAAGCCACACGCTCGTAGTCGACGCTGACGATGGCCTGATTGCCGATGACTGTAGCCGCGCCAATCATGAAACGCCAGGGTGTGTTGATGCGCGAGTCGAAGGCGGCTTCGTCGGTATATTCGGGCTTGTCGCCGTTGGTGATGGGATTGCGGTCGCTTTCGGCGATATTGGGATTATAGTAGCTGTAATAGTCGACGGAGGCCTGATAGCGGTGGGTCAGTTTATACCATGTGGGAGTGTGGATAGCGAAGCCGAGACGGAGTTCGGGGATGGGTCTGACGATGACGCCGGCCTTGAAGTTCCATCCGCTGCCGCTGATGTGTTTGCTGTTGTAGAGGTCGAATCCGGCGTTACCCGTTGCCATGCCTGCCACGCTGGGTATATAGGCGTTCTCGAGGCTTTCGCTGTAGTATGAGTCTTTCCAGTAGCTCAGGTCGGTGACGCCGAAACCGATGCCCCAGTAGACGACGTCGTTGACGTTGCCGCCGAGGTCGAAGTTGTATTCGTCGACATAGCCGCGCTCTCTGACAGTATACATGGCGTCGGCGACGGTGCCGTTCTGGAAGAGGCCGGCATACATGTTTTCACCGCCGGGCACGGGGTTGATCATATAGCTGTTATAGGCCAGAATGCTCATCCAGTCGGCGTCAGAGTCCTTATAGGGGTTGTATCCGTCAGCAAAACCGAGGGTCTCGGGTGAATAGCCCGAACTGAAACCGGCGACATAGTTGGTCATCGACGTGTTGGTCGGCATGTTGACGCCGTTGATGATGCGGTCGAACGACGTGCGGCGTCCGTATGACGCACCCCAGTTGAACGACTTGAGCGCGCCGTCGAGAAGGGCTGTGCCGATATATCCGAAGTTGTTGCAGAACGCCTTGGTCTGACTGTCTTTCGACGAGCCTTGAGATGTCGATGTCTTGTAGCCGCGCATGTTGATGTCGAGCGTGGCGCCGAATTCGCTGCTGCGGTAGACGCCGATGCCGGCGGGATTCTGGCCGAGGACCGACAGGTCGCCGCCGAGGGCTGTGAATGCGCCGCCCATCGACATGAAGCGGGCTGTGCCACGCATCTCGTTCTGCGATATGGCGTATGCGTCTACGGTGCTCTGAGCCATGGCCATAGCCGGGAGCGACGCTATCATTGATGCTAATATAATTTTTTTCATAATGCCTAAATAATTGAAACTGTTTTATGTAGTTATGTATGCCGCATGGCTGTGGACGGGTTTACCGGCGTCCGCGTCCGCCGCCACCGCCATGGCTACTGCCGCCACCGCCATGTGAGCCTGACATGCCACGGCTACCGCCACCACCGCCGCTCTGACGCCAGCTTGAGCCTCCTCGGCTCTGCTGATTGTATGACGAGCGTGAGTTCTGGCGGTTTGAGCCCTGATTATAGGAGCCGCTGTTGTTGCGTCCGCGGTTCAGATTGATCGAGCCGTTTGATGCGCCTCCGTGGTTCGAGCCGCCGCCATTGCTTGGTGCGTATGAGCCGGGACGCGACGAGTTGCCGGGACGATAGCCCGATGATGCGGCGCCGGGACGTCGTCCTATGCCCATGTTGCCGGGCCGAGAGATTGAACCTGCCGAGCCGGGCGCGTAGCTGCCGGGACGGTGTGTGGCCATCGAGCCGTTGGACGGACGGTGGGGACGTGATGCGCCGGGCGAACTCGGACGCCATGCGTGGCCTCCGCCCCAGACGGGACCGTGGCTCGGGTGCCAGCAGCCGCCCCAACCGGGATAACCCCACGACGGACCCCAGCTCCAGGCCGGACCCCAGGCGGGCCCCCATCCGGGATAGCCCCATGACCATGAGAAGTAAGGATCCCAATACCATGAGTTCCATCCCCAGCTCAGGCTCCATGACGGACCCCAGGCGTTCCAGTACCACGGATTGCTGTAGCGCCACGACCAGGGATTGTCGATGACATAGACGTTTATGTCGACGGGCTGCTGCCGGGCGGTATAGTAATATTCCTGCAGGTCGCTGTCGTCAGAACCGTTGATAATGTCGGGATTGTGGAACTGCTCGATGCGTCGCGTATATTCAAACTCGTTTACGAGCGAGCTGTCTGCGACGACGCTGTCAGACACAAGAAATTGCCCGCGGCGGTTATACTCGTCAATGTCGACATTGAGCGGATTGTCGGTAGGGGCATAGGTGTCGGCCGGCTGATAGTCGCCGCCACCGCGCTTGCTGTCGAGGTGATAGTAGCTTACGGGCTTCTGCTGCTTCTTCTGTTGTTTGATGACTTTCTCTTCCTTGGGGTTGTAATAGATGTCGTCGTCATAATATCCTTGGGCGACACCTGTCAGCGCCGCTGTAAGAAATACTGCCGGAAGCAGGGCTTTGATTGATGTTGTCAGCGTTGTCATCAGAGAGAATTTATTAAATGTTGTCGTTATTGTTTCGATTGTAGGCTTAAATTTTTGTAATTTAATCATTAGACTCGTTAACCGGGTCATGGTTTAATTTACAAAGATACACAAACAACTGAAATTGACAAAATATTAACAAAAAGTTGCCTGACATGGCAGCCTGAATGATTTACAGACAGCATGTCAGGCAATGGCTATTGTCGTCGGGGATTATTTCTCTACTGTGGCGGGTTTCATCTCGTATGAGGCGATTGCGATAGTGAAGCCCCAGTAGATGAATGCGATAGAGGTGAGGAACGACACCATATACATGTCGCTGATCCAGCCTGCTTCGAGGAAGAAGAAGCCGATGACGCAGAGGAGTATGCCGTTGATGATGCTCAGCCACCAGTATTTGATGTGGCGGCGTGCGGCTGCGTTTGCAAAGGCTTCGATGCCCCAGAAGATAAAGATGAAGGCAAGGAAGTAGGGGAAGACGGCCTCAGAAAGAATGACGCTGCGCACAAGCATGAAGCCGATGAACATATCGATGACACCTCCGGCTATCCACCAGCCCCAGCCGCGGGGACGGTCGGGTCCCGCGGCCACACAAAGCTGTACGATGCCGGCGAGGATAAGCAGCCAGCCGAAAATCTGTGATGCTACGGCAAAGCCCTGGACAGGCCAGAACCAATAGGCAAAACCTCCGAGGACCAAAAGGATGCCGACGATGAGTACGACCCACCAGTAGCGTGACTGTCCGAGATAGTGTAGATTGACTGATTTCATAACATTAAATAAATTAGTTAGACGATTGTTATTTTTTTATTTTAGTTTTATAACAACCGGTTAACAAATTTTGTTGATTGGGGTAAAGAATATGCCGGCAATAATTGTCAGTCTCGCGGAAATCGATTAGCTTTGTCATATAATTATAAGAAAAAAATGGAAGGAAAATCAACAACAGATGCAAACGGTCTTGTGACCGTCGCCACATATAATTCAGACTGGGAGGCCCATATCGCCCAGGGCGTACTCGATGCCCACGACATAGAGTCGGTTCTCGGCAACGAAGTGTTTTCGTCGATATACCCAATCGGTTTCAATTCGCTCGGCGGTGTCAGTCTCAGTGTGCGTGCCGCCGACGCAGCCCGCGCCCGTGAGGTGCTCGCAGGTCATAAAATCTGATTTCCGGAGATATTTGCCGATATGAATAAAACATTGAAAAAACTGATGCGGTGGGATGGCGGCCGTGTCGATTCGCTTGTGCCGTTTTTCGCCATTCTCTTCAAATTTCTTCTTTTTGACGCTATCTGGTGCTATTATACGACATTTCAGCCGTTTTCAAAATGGCCTCTGTATGTCACGTCGGTGAGCGCGGCGATGCTTGTGGCGTTGCCTTATATACTGTCTCGCCGCCGCTGGGTCGGAGTGACGATGATGGTGCTGACTGATATATGGCTTGTGGCAAACCTGATGTATTTCCGCACCTATTTCAGCGCCATCCCTCCGTCAAGCTATTTTCTCGCCGGCAATCTCGCCGATTTCATGCCGGCTGTTGCCGGTTCGCTCAACGTCTGTGACGCGCTGTTTCCGCTTTCGACTGCCGGCGCCGTTATAATGATGTTTAAGCTACGCAAGACCCGCGGCGCTGTCGTGTTGCCATTCAGCCGGATTCTCTATGTCATCGTGCTGGCTGTGCTCGTCGGTGTCTTTGCTCTGACAATGTTGCCAAAAGGCGGCTTCATAAAGGTATACGACCGCCAGCGCTCACACGCCTACCTTCATTCGAGCATGACACCGATGTATTCGCTCTTCGGCACATTATATTATAACATCACGCTCGACAACGCCGTGCTCACCGACGAGCAGAGCAACGAAATCGCCCGTTGGTTTAGCGACCATTGTGGCTATATGGCTGAAAAGCAGCAGATTCAGCCCCCCGTAACAGTCCCGAAGACCAACTGTGTCATCATATTTGCCGAGTCTCTCGAGAGCTGGGTGATAGGTCTTGAGTTCGAGGGTAAAGAGATTACGCCGAATCTTAACCGTCTCGTCGCTGACTCGACAGCGATCTACGCCCCTCACGTGCTCACCCAGGTCAATGCCGGCCGCTCGATCGATGCGCAGCTTCTCATCCTCGCCGGGCTTATGCCCTTGCGCTCGGGTGTATACAGCACACTATATCCCGGCAACACCTACTACACCCTGCCGAAAGCGTCAAAAGAGATAAACAATACCCGCAACTATCTGATTACAGTCGATAAGACCAAGACCTGGAATCAGCGCGGTGTCGCCCGGGCCTTCGGCATCGACACCATACTCTCATATCCCGACTTCGAGCAGACCGAAGCGTTCGGCACACGCAAGACCCTCGGCGACCGTGCCTTCTTCCGCCAGTGTATCGACAAGATTGAGCGCGGTGAGATATGGCCCGTCGGCGAGAAGGCCTTTGTCCAGATGGTGACATATTCGGGGCATTTCCCGTTCAGACTGCCTGAAGAGCTTAAAACCATCACTTTCAGTGACACTATACCCGAGATGATGCGCGACTATATGACCGACGCACACTACACCGACGCCGCCATCGGTTCGTTTATCGACTATCTCAGGACGCGTCCCGACTACGACAGTACCCTTGTCGTCATCACCGGCGACCACGAGGGGCTCGCCAATAACCGCCGTGACCTCTGCGCCTCCAAAGGGGGCGATGTCATATCGAAAGACGAGTTTACGCCACTCATCATCCTCAACGCCCCGGCAGCCATGACCTATGACGGTGTCATGGGGCAGATTGACATCTATCCGACGATTCTCGAACTGCTCGGACTACGCGATTATAAATGGCATGGCCTCGGTCAGAGCATCCTCGACCAGTCGAAGCCGGCCGTGGCCGTGAGTCCACGCATGGTCGTCAAGGGCGACACTGCCGGCATCACGGCTGCTCGGCTCGAACATCTGCGTCAGGCTCCCGAGATTTCAGACCTGATCATACGATTCAATCTCCTCATAAGCGCTGACAATCAATAGTGAATTGTAAAAAACGCAAAAATGGGGCTAAAAACCGTCATATAAAATTGCATATTACAAAAACAATTTCTAACTTTGCAACGCAAAAGCCCGAAGGGGCGACATAAGGAGAGGTGGGTGAGTGGCTGAAACCACCAGTTTGCTAAACTGACGTAGGAGTTATCCTACCACGAGTTCGAATCTCGTCCTCTCCGCCAAAATAAACAGAGTTGGATTTCAGAATCCGGCTCTGTTTGTTTTTTATGTCGGTGTGGTTCGAGCGAGGCGAGTTCGTCGTTTAGAGGGTCAGCAGCAAAACCCGGTTGAACACCTCTTATAATCTTCCCCAGAATCTTCTTGACAAGTACGGCAACGGGATGATTACTCTTCATGAATTAGTCAACGAGCTTTTTGAACCGTGGGAGCAGGTCGATGAATCACAGCATAGACTTCTTGCCATAGCACTTCAAACCTCAGCGGGAGGAATCCCCACACCGCATATCGGCACCAGCTCAGGAGGTTCATCTTCCGATTTGCCGTGGAATGAAAAAGACAAGGACAAATACCACCAACCGAAATCCAAGGGGCGGAGATGATACCATTGCAAGTCTGCTCTCTTCATTAAGCAGCTTGCGCTGTAAGCAGATAATCTAAAGCACATCACATTGTAATGACATCTTAATCATCAGCATTTTGTTTGTCGGAAAAGGAAACGATTATTCCATACTCTTGATTAAACGTATCTGAAATTAAGATAGTTCCACATTCAATCAACTACGTTGCATTTGGATATTTAAGCAATGGGGGGGTGCCATAGTATTGTTTGATTTTATTTACTACAATCTGAAAATCTTCTTCACCTGCAATACTTGGTATAGCCCAAAGTATTTGTTTAGCTAACCCTACGACTGATGTGTAAATGAAACCAATACTGTCGTGATAGTCAAAAAGGGTACTATTATCTAGTAATATTGATATTATTGTGCTTTTGGATAATATATAATGCTTTAAATCATTTCGAAACAAGGAAAGCCGGGCTCATCTTCAATTTGGACCACATACTTAAAGCTAAAGTTTCCTGTGTCTAATAAGTTGACATATTGCGAGCTCACGCCAATGCGAGGAGCAAGGTGGGCTTTTGGGAGACCGTTGTCCTGCATGCAGCCAATAAGAGCTACGGAAAACTGATGCGATTATCGGAGACAACCTGTATTTATTTCGCCATACAACTTCTTCAATAAACTGCTAAGAAACTTACTCCGATGTCCCTCCCAAAAACTAATTGCTTTATCGTCATAAATGTAAATCTTAGCCGACTGTTATTATCGGCTGACCGAAGAATGAGGAGAGCATGGCAAGTGTTGAAAGGGTAAAATTATGCTGTCCGCTCAGCCATTTGGTGATTTCACAGGGACGCTTACCAATAGAACGGGCAAACTCGGCCTTTGACAACCCTTTTTGGGTCATAAGGTCATAAATTCTATTGGACACAGCCATTTCCATGTCCACCTCTCTGTGGATATTATCCGGTATAGATGACACTATACTATTGTATTCATCAAAGGCTGTCTTCATATATCAAATGTTTTGTCGGTTTCAATTTCATTCTCGGAAATACTAATGGTTCCGTCCTTCACACCTTCTTTGATAAGCTTGTCAAAGTTTTGTAGTGTGACTACGAATCCCCGCAGCTCATCATCTTCATCATAGGTGCGCGTTTTCTTGACTCCTCCATTTCCGAGTATAAGGATGCTGTCTGAGAGTCGCAGACAATACAGGCGCAACTTTGATTTTACAACCGGAAGCGCACATACTCGATCGCTCATCTTTCCTTCGGGTCGGAAGAAACGCTCCAACGCTCCAAGATCGGCGATGCTTTCAACAAACTTGGCTATACGGGCCAAATCTTCATTATAGATCGCATCATCCTTAAAGCGGTTATAGAAACGAAGATACTCACCCTTGTCCTCAGTTATGAATTGAATGGTATAAAGGGTGCAGTTGTGGTCTTTGTTTAGCTGTATAAGTTCTGCTTCGCTCATAGCTCTATTGTCTCTTTGTCTTAATAACTGCAAATTTACAAAAATGTTTTATTTATAAGTAAACATAGGTGGCTTTTTTTGAGTTAAAGTCTCATGATTATCTCCAACACCTCGTTGAGTTTGTCGGCGGGGAGGCGTCTGATGTATTCGGCGTGGGCATCGAGGTTGCCTCGGATGTGGGCGAGTACGGCGAGGTGGGCATTGACAGAGGCGGTGTCACCTTCGAAGATTTCAAGATACATTTCGCGGGTAGGTAAGCCAAGCCGAATACGCTCATCATCTGTGATGGCGTGACCGAAGACGGTCTCAACTCCTATTTGGGCGTTTTCGTTGAGGATGCTCATTTTCTCCCTCTTGCTTTCGTCGTCGAATTTCACATACTTCATCATCATGTCGGCGGTGGTGTGACCGGTGACGGCACACTTCTCGCGTCTCGGTGCGTCCGCTCTGTTTCTCTGTAATCTAGTCTCCAGTCATACCGGCGAGTTTTTAATGAAATGAATGGGAATGAACCGCGGGCCGGTCGGGTTATTTGAACAGCTCTTCGTTGTTCTTCGATGTCAGCAGGCGAGAGTGTATTGTCTGATAATCGAGCTCTGATATCAGGCTGTTGAAGTCGTCTTCGCCGGCGAAGACGAAAAAGACGGTTTCGGAGACCGAGCTGTCAGACGATGCCGTTACTGTGGCCGACCACGATGCGACCATTCTGCCGTCGTCGAGGATGACAAAACGCATGTTTATGCGGTTGCCGAACGAGAACCGCCATTTGTCTGTCGCCCAGGCGACGGTGACTGCCGGGAATCTGATGCCGAGGTCTTTTTTCATCTCTGTGACTTTATTGTCAACTGCAATATCGACCCATTTGAGATATTTGTCGCGTGCCTGCTGCAATGACGTTTTGAAGGCGTCGAGTTCTCTGCCGTCGACCGAGATAAAGGCGTGGTCAGTGTCTTTGGCCTCGGTGCCGATATATATGTTTGATATCTCGTCGTCTCTGAGTGCGCCCTCGATGCTGAAGCAGGTGTTGAAATATGAATTATAGTATCTGCCGGTCTGTTGCTCGGCTTTGACCGATGCGGCCTGTAAAAAAGCTGTCAGCGATGAAAGAAATTTTTTCATGAGGGTTCCATCTTGTCGCTCAGCCCTTTGACGACGGTCTGTAAAATAGAAGCGAGGGCCGACTAAGCCACATCTTCGAATGAAGGTCGTAGGAAAAACCGTTGATGCAGATATGGTGATAGCGACCCGCGCGTATAGCACGAGAACCGCTTGTTTATCTTTGCATCGGTTGAAAATTTCCTACGTTTTCATTCGCAAGATAAGCAAAACGCTCCTTGTTGATTCGATATGTCAGTGTCATTGAGTCTAATGACACTGCAAATGTATAAATAAATTACCTCAGATAAAAATTATCGGTAAGAATTTTGGGGATTCGTCCGCACACAGGTCGTTTATATGTCTGGAGACCGCAGACGGTGGAAATAACAGTTGATTGTCATAGTCCGTGACGGCCGATCTCCATGACTCGTTCTTCAAGTTCCTTTCGGTTGCCGACGGCCTTGTTTCTTGTCCTGACACGGTAATTATATATGGTCGTGACTGAATATCGAAGGAATTGTGCTATCTTCTCGCTGTCGGTGATGCCGAGTCTGATGAGGCCGACGAGAC
>ERZ836877.2801-NODE-2801-length-21337-cov-12.069777_pt1 | contig 21337 bp, 17 predicted proteins | sample MGYA00519469_ERZ836877 | MGnify/ENA primary metagenome ERZ836877 (study PRJEB31850, sample SAMEA3708809) | human gut metagenome | biome: human gut; feature: human-associated habitat; material: faeces | place: China | collected 2014 ... | reverse complement strand
CGATATCCGCGCCCCACTCAAAGGGGCGGCAGTTGACCGGCGTGGGGAAGGTGTTATCCACGATCAGGGGCACGCCGTGGGCGTGAGCAGCCTTGGCAAACTTCTCGATATCCAGCACGGTCAGGGCGGGGTTGGCAATGGTCTCGCCGAACACCACCTTGGTGTTGGGCCGGAAAGCGGCGTTCAACTCCTCCTCGGTGCACAGCGGGTCCACAAAGGTGGCCTCAATGCCCATCTTCTTCATGGTGACAGAAATGAGGTTGAAGGTGCCGCCGTAGATGGTGCTGGATGCCACGATATGGTCACCAGCCTCGCAGAGGTTGAACAGGGCAAAGAAGTTGGCTGCCTGACCGCTGGAGGTCAGCATGGCGGCGGTGCCGCCCTCCAACTCGCAGATCTTCTTGGCCACAAGGTCACAGGTGGGGTTCTGCAGGCGGGAGTAGAAGTAGCCGTCGGCTTCCAGGTCGAACAGCTTGCCCATATCCTCGCTGGTGGCATATTTGAAGGTGGTGGACTGGATGATGGGGATCTGGCGGGGCTCGCCATTGCCGGGCGTATAACCGCCCTGCACACAGATGGTATCACGGTTCATTGCAACATACTCCTTTACTGGGTTTGTCCGAATAGTACAATTCCCCGCAGGAGCACATGCCTCCGGCGGGGAATTGAAACGTTGAATTTAAACTCCTGCTCAGAGGGCGAAATGAGGAGAGAACTCCTTCCGTCAAAGCCTTTCGGCTTTGCCACCTCCCTCAAAGAGGGAGGCTTTAAGGCTCCCTCTCCGAGGGAGCTGGCGCACGAAGTGCGACTGAAGGAGTTACTTCCTCAGCCGCTTATCGCTTCTGGTGGCCCAGAAGGTGCCAACGGTCTGGAAGATCTGCACCAGCAGCACCAGCAGGATGACGCAGACGATCATAATGTTGGTCTGGTAGCGGTAGTAGCCGTAGGAAAGGGCGATCTTGCCCAGACCGCCGCCGCCGATGACACCGGACATGGCCGAGTAGCCCAGAATGGTGGTCAAAGCTGTGGTCATGCTGGAGATCAGGCCGGGCAGGCACTCGGGGATCATTACCTTGGTGATGATCTGGAACGGGGTCGCACCCATGCTCTGGGCGGCTTCCACCACACCCTCATCCAACTCGCGCAGGCTGGTCTCCACCAGACGCGCCACAAACGGGAAGGCCGCGACCACCAGCGGGACGACGGTGGCCTTGGTGCCTACGGTGGTGCCCACGATGATACGGGTCAGCGGAAAAACGCAGATCATCAAGATCAGGAAAGGCACACTGCGCAGGATGTTGATGATGATATTCAGCAGGTGCATCAGCCAGCCGGGCAGGGGCAGAATGCCGTCCTTATCACCGGCCACCAGCAGCACACCCAGCGGCAGGCCGATGACCAGAGAGAACGCGGTGGAGAGCACCGTCACATAGAAGGTCTCCCAGATGGCAAAGCCATAATCTGCAATGGTCATTCTCCGGTCACCTCCTCCACCGTAATGCCGGGCTGTGCCCGCATATAGGCAGCAGCCTGTTTTGCTTCGTCCAGGTCAGCGGGCAGCTTGAGCAGCATGGAGCCATAGCACTGGCCGCTCAGGTCGCGGGTATCGGCACTGAGCACCGACACCAGAATGCCCTTTTCGGCGGCAAGGCTTGCCACCAGCGGTTTTGCGGCGGACGAACCGTTGAAGGTCACACGCACCACATGATCGTCCGGTGCAAAGCTGGACAGGTCGCGGGCGGCGCTGCCGCCGTTGGGAGCCACCAGACGCTTTGCCGCGGCGGTCTTGGGGTTGGCGAAGATCTCCTTCACCTCGCCCTGTTCCACCACAACGCCGCCGTCCAGAATGGCAACGTGATCGCAGATCTCCTCCACAACGCTCATCTGATGAGTGATGACCACCACTGTAATGCCCAGCTTCCGGTTGATGTCCTTGATCAGGGTCAGGATGGAGTGGGTGGTGTTGGGGTCCAGCGCGCTGGTGGCCTCATCGCAGAGCAGGACCTTGGGGTCAGTTGCCAGTGCGCGGGCAATGGCAATGCGCTGCTTCTGGCCGCCGGAGAGCTGGGCCGGGTAGGCGTTGGCCTTATCGGGCAGGCCCACCATTTCCAGCAGTTCCTTGGCGCGCTTTTCGGCTTCCTCTTTCTTCACACCTGCCAGCTCCATGGGGAAGCAGATGTTCTTCAGGCAGCTGCGCTGCATCAGCAGGTTGAACTGCTGGAAGATCATCGTGATCTCCCGGCGGCGCTGGCGCAGCTGGGCGGGCGTGAGCTTTTCCATCTCCACGCCGTCAATGACCACGCTGCCCTCGGTGGGGCGCTCCAGCAGGTTGATGCAGCGCACCAGCGTGGATTTGCCCGCACCGGACATGCCGATGATGCCATAGATGGAACCATCCGGAATGGTCAGGTTGATGTCTTTCAGCGCGTTCACCGCGCCGTCCTTCATCTGGAAGGTCTTGGAAAGGTGTTTGATCTCGATCACAGAAATTGCTCCTTGCTGTTGAATAAACTCCTTCAGTCAAATCCTTACGGATTTGCCAGCTCCCTCATGGAGGGAGCCTGAAACAGAACGGTCAAGCAAAGGCCCCCTCCCCGAGGGGGCTGTCACCGCAAGGTGACTGGGGGAGTTCGCTTAACCCTCGATCGGGCTCAGGTCACTCTGCTTGCCGCCGTAGATGCCCATGGGCTCAACGTGGATGCCGGCAACGGAGACCAGGTGGGTGCCCTTCTCCTCATTGAAGTTGTCCAGGTAGGGCTGATGCTGGAAGTAGTTGGTGTCGCACTGGCCATCCTCAACGATGGTGTTGGGGATCACATAGTCATCGTACTCCTGGATGTCCAGCGTGATGCCCTTGTCGGCCAGGATCTGCTTGCAGACCTCCAGGATCTCGCAATGGGGAGCGGGGGTGGCAGCGCAGCTGACGGTCTCGCCGTTCAGTGCGTCGTAATCGATGGAAGGATCATAGCCGTCGGTGGGGTCCTCCACAACAGAGACCACAGCGCCGCCGTAGCTCTCGGTCATAAAGTCCTTGACCTGCTGGCTCTGCAGGGCAGCGACCAGAGCCTTGATCTTGGGCTCCTCCTCATTGCCTTCCTTGCAGACCAGAACGTTAACGTAGGCAGAGGTGCCATCCTCCATGGCCAGAGCGTCGGTCATGGGGTCCAGACCGGCGGAGATGGCGTAGTTGGAGTTGATGACAGCGTAGTCCTCATCCTGCAGGACGTTGGGCACCTGAGCAGCCTCGACCTCGTCCACATTGACGTTCAGGGGGTTCTCTTCGATGTCGTTCTTGGTGGCGGTCAGGCCTGCATCTGCCTTCAGCTTGAAGAAGCCGTTCTTCTCCAGCAGGGTCAGAGCGCGGGCCTCATTGGTGGTGTCGTTGGGAACGGCGACCTTGATCTTGTCCAGCTTGGCAGCGGTGGAGGCAGCCTCAGAGGATGCAGCACCGGAAGCGGCGGAGCTTGCGGTGGAGGAAGAGCCGCCGCAGGCGGTCAGGGCAGCGGCAGCAGCGGCCACGCCGGAAACTTTCAGAAAATTACGACGAGTGATCTTAGACATTTTGTTTTCCCTCTCTACTTTTACAAAAATGTTTTTGTGCGGTGCGGCACAATCCGCACCCTTTTGCACCGGAAGCAAAATAAAAAACGCTTCCGTCCTCAGCGGGCATACACCCACAAGGACGAAAGCGTAAAACTTCCGTGGTACCACCTTGGTTTACTGTCCCCTCACAGAGACAGCCTCACTGCTGCGGCGTTTTGCAACGCGACAACCGGACGCTGTAACGGGCGCTCCCGTCGCAGGCTTAGCACTCTTGCACTTCGCCCCCGCGGCTCCGAGACCATTTTCAGTTCCCTGTTTCCTGCCCTTTTCCACCGCCCGGGCTCTCTGGAAGGATCAATGCGAAAACCTACTCTTCTCTTCACAGCCATTTTTGTGATATTGCATACATAATACCCCACTCTTCCGGGTTTGTCAACCCTTTCAACGAAGTTTTTCAGTAGGGAATTGCCCGCTTACTGCCGGCTGGCATCCTGCTCCGTGCTGTACAGCACCATCAGGTGGTTGGCACTGGCTTCCAGCTGGGATTTTGCCTGACGGAGGTTTGCTTCTTCGGTCTCGTTCATCTTTTCGGGCTTATCTTTGCGCAGGCAGCGGCGCAGGCTGGCAAGGTCGTTCTTGACTCGGTTCTTCTCGTCCTTGTCCAGCTCCTTTTTGCACTTGGAGAGGGCCTCATCCACCTTGTAAGCCAGCATCTCGGCCTGATTGTGGAGCTCCAGCCGCTCCCTGCGGCGGGTATCCTCCTCCTCGTAGGCGGCGGCATCGGCCATGGCGCGCTGGATCTCGTTCTCAGAAAGATTGGTGCTGCCGGTGATGGTGATGTTCTGCTCCCGGCCGGTGCCCAGATCCTTTGCGGACACCTTGACCACGCCATTCACATCGATGTCAAAAGTGACCTCGATCTGGGGCTTGGAGGAGAAGCCGGAGCGGATGCCGGTGAGCTTGAATTTGCCCAGGCTCTTGTTGTCGCGGGCAAAGTGGCGCTCGCCCTGCAGCACGTTGATCTCCACGCTGGTCTGCATGGGGCGGGCCGTGGTAAAGATCTGGCTCTTGCGGGTGGGGATCATACTGTTGCGGGTGATGAGAGGAGTGGCCACGCCGCCCAGTGTCTCAATGGACAGCGTCAGCGGGGTGACATCCATCAGCACAAGGCCCTGCGCGGCCGCGCCGGTGGCACCGGCCAGCTTTCCGCCGCCCTGCAGCAGACCGCCCTGCACGGCAGCACCCATGGCCACGCATTCATCGGGGTTCAGGGTGTGGCTGGGCTCACAGCCCAGCAGCTCCCGGACCTGCCGCTCCACAGCAGGCATCCGGGTGCTGCCGCCCACCAGCAGGACTTTGCCCAGCTGGCTGGCGGAAAGCCCGGCATCTCGCAGGGCGTTCTGCACCGGCTGAACGGTGCGGGCCAGCAGGTCACCGGTCATCATCTCAAACTGGGGGCGGCCCAGGTTCAGATCCAGATGGTGAGGGCCATCCTTGCCCACCGCGATGAACGGCAGGTTCAGCTGGGCGGAAAGCGCGCTGGAAAGCTCCTTCTTGGCCTTTTCCGCTTCCTCCTTCAGGCGGCCCATGGCGGCGGGGTCCTTGGTCAGATCGATGCGGTCAGATCTGCGGAACTCCGCCACAGCCCACTCAACGATGCGCTCGTCAAAGTCATCGCCGCCCAGATGGGTATCGCCGCCGGTGGCCAGCACCGTAAAGGTGCCATCCTCGATCTCAATGATCGAAACATCAAAGGTGCCGCCACCCAGATCATAGACCAGGATCTTCTGGGGAGCTTCGTTGTCCAGGCCGTAGGCCACCGCGGCGGCGGTGGGCTCGTTGATGATGCGCAGAACATTCAGGCCCGCAATACGGCCCGCGTCCTGAGTGGCCTTGCGCTGGCTGTCGTCAAAATAAGCAGGCACGGTGATGACCGCCTCGGTCACCGGTTCGCCCAGATAGCTCTCGGCATCGCGGCGGATCTTGGTCAGGATCATGGCGCTGATCTCCTGCGGGGTCAGGTCTCTGCCATCGATATGCACCCGGTGATCAGAACCCATGTACCGCTTGATGCTGGACACCGTGCGGCCGGAGTTTGTGGCGATCTGGCGCTTTGCCGCGCCGCCCACCAGACGCTCGCCATCCTTGGTAAAGGCCACCACGCTGGGGGTGGTGCGCTCGCCTTCGGCGTTGGTGATGACCACAGGCTTGCCGCCCTCCACCACCGCCACGCAGGAGTTGGTGGTACCAAGGTCGATTCCGATCACTTTGCTCATAGTGCTTGTCCTCTTTTCTTCGGCGCAGAATATTTCCTTGAATATCTTACCGGTTTCCTATGACGATTTCTTAGAACAAATGTAAAGAAACTGTGTTTCAGGCGTTTTATCGTCGGCCAGCAGCTGATCGGTCAGCAGTTCAGCCTCCCGCAGCCAGGCTGCAGCATCCGTTTCGCCCTCAGCCTGCAGGATCCGAAAGCCCTGCACGGCTTCGGCCACCTGCAGCAGCGCCTTTTTGCGGGAGAGGTACTGGGTCTCGTACTGGGCAAGACGCAGGCAGACCTGCGGGGTGTAGGCGATGTCCGGCACCTCCCGGGCAGCGCTCTGGGCGCGGCGGTAGTATTGCAGGGTCTCCGCCATCTCCCCGCCCGATGCGGCACAGTCATCCCCCAGGGCGATCATGGCCTGCACCTCCCCGGCCTGTGCGGCCTTTTTCCACATCCGCCGGGCCTGGGTCTTATTCTTCCGGGTACCCCGGCCATAATACAGGCAGTCCCCCAGGGCAGAAAGCGCCTCGGCGCTGCCCGCCTCGGCGGCGGCAGTGTAGCGGGCCGCTGCTTCCTGCCAATCCCCGGCCCGGGCGGCGGCGTGCCCGGCTTCCAGCTCCTGAGCGCCGGGGTTGTCGCTCCCCCGCTCCGATCTCAGCAGCCCGCTGAGCAGGGAGACATCCAGCGTGGCAGAGCTTGTCCACGGGTCCAGCACCACACCATCGATGCCGTCCGTTTCCAGCGCATACTCCATGGCGCTGCGCAGGCTGCGCTCCACCATGGGCCGGGTGGCGCTGGCCTTTTCCGCCTCGGCGTTCTTTACCGAGGTGAACAGCGGCAGATAGTGCCGCTCTTTCCGGGCGTGGAGCAGCCAGGGCGGCAGGCCCTCGGCCCGATCCTCCGGGATGGGCAGATGCGCCCAGGGGGCGGCCCCGCTCTGGGGGTCCACCGCCGCATCCAGCGGAACCAGTACCTTGGTCTGCAATTCCAGCGCATAGTTCAGGGCGTTCATCAGGCTCCAGAAATGTTCCTCGTTCTGCTCCCGGTACAGCCGCGCCACGGCCTCCTCCACAAACGGGCAGCCTGTGCCCACCGGCCCGTACTGCGGCGCAGTCCGCTTTTTTCCGCTGCCCACCGGCCGGAAGCGCCGACCGCCCATGTTGTATGCCATTTATCTCACCCTTCTTTTTCATCAATAGGATAAGTATAGCAGGAATCCGCAAATTTCACAATATTTTCCCGCAGGCAGGCCGCACGCAAAAACAGCAGGCGGCTGCACATGGCCGTCTGCTGTTCGGTTCACTCTTCTGCCGGTTTTGCCGCATCGTCCAGATAGTCCTCAATGCTGCCGATGCTGTACCGGTTCTCGTTGGCTTCCACGCTCCGTGCACTGGCATCGTAGCAGGCTTCCAGAATGGGCATCACTGGCTGCTGGCCCTCCGGGTCGGTCAGATGTCCGATGGCCCGGGCCTCATAGTAGTTGTCGATGATCTGGTTCACGATCCGTTTGCGGTCACGGAGCGGAGTCTGCAGGTTGGCCAGCTGCTCCTGCCGGATGCCGCAGCTGTTGCTGCCGTGGTCGCCGAACAGGATGTAATACTCCTGCTCGATCTCCAGCGGTGCAGCCTGATGCAGGTAATAATCCGCCAGTACCCGCCGCTTTTTCTCCGTGCTGAAGCCCTTGATATCCTCCATGCCGCGCGGAAAGAGTTCCGGATGCCGGATCCACATTTCATAGGGTCCCACCGGCAGGTGCAGAGTATCGAATACATCCAGATAATCCTCCAGCGCAATGCGGATCTCGCCCCGCTCCCATTTCTGAATGGTGCGCTTGTCCCGCCCCAGCATATCCGCAAGCTCCTGCTGGGATCTGCCCGCCACGTTCCGGGCAAAGGCAATGGCTTCCCCGATTCGGTTCCGGTAGTTGGTCATATTCTTTCCCTCCTGACACACACTTGTCCACCAGGCATTCCAACGTCTGGCGACATAAAATACTTTCCTCTGGATAAAAGGATAATGGTTTGTCCCGCCTTCTGTCAAGAGTTGCAAATTCAATCACTTCACGTCAAATTTTTGTTAAATGTGTCATTCAAGCCGGACAGCCGCCTTTTTTGCAGAGATTTTGCCGCTCCGTGGGGCATCCGCCCCCTGTCTTAAACACCATTCGGGCCATTTTGTCCTTTTTCACCTGCCGGAGGCGGCCGGATGTGTCAGGTGCACCACAACATGCAACGCAAAATATTTTTTGCAAAAAATTCCTCTGCGGCAAGTTTTTCCCAGTGTATCCGTTTCCGTACACGCAAAAACCGCCCATAGCCGTCAAAAACAGCCATGGGCGGGTGCTTTTTCTTTATGCCAGTTTGTTCAGCCGTACGGCAACGTAGGGGTCAGGGAGCTTGAGCTCGTCAGCAAGGTCGGCTTCAGATTCGTACTTCTCCGCCGCCATGCCCACCACAACGCTGCACACGTCAAAGCGTCCGGCGGGCGAAAGGGCCGTGACCTTGGCTTCTCCATCGGCAACGGCGGTCACCACGCCGTCCGCATCCACGGTAACGACACCGGGGTTGCTGCTGACCCATGTAATGGGCACGCTGCCGCCGCCTTCCACCGCAACGGTGGCCGTCAGACGTTCCTGGGTGCCCACGGTGCGGAGCAGCAGGTCACTCTTGTTCAGGGTCACCTTGCCGATATCCGAAGTCACCGTGACGCTGCACCGCAAAGCCTGGCCGTTGGAGACCATTGCCGTGATGGTGGTGGTGCCCGCTGCCTGAGCCGTGACAAGGCCCTTGTCGCTGACTGTGGCAACCTCGGGGTTGCTGCTCATCCACTGGTAGACATAGAGGAAGGAGTGGTCGCTGTTGGTCAGCTGGAGCTGGTGGGTGGGGTGCAGGTCATTGTACTGCAGCACAAGACTCAGGCTGGTGGTGTCCAGCGTGGGCTTTTTTCTGGCTGCTTCCTCATTTTTGCGGGTCACGGTCACCTTGCAGGCGGCACGTTCGCCGTGGTCGGAGATGGCGGTGATGATGGCAGTGCCTGCATTGCGGCCCGTCACCTTGCCGTCGCCATCCACCGTGGCAACATTGGAGTTGCTGCTCATCCAGACGATGAAGTAATAATCGCTCTGGCCGCTGGTGTACAGGTAGCCCTTGGGGCGGGGGTCATCATCGGTGATCTCCAGCTCCATCTCGGTCAGCTCCAGTTCCAGCTTGGAGCCGGTTCCGGTCAGGCCTGTCAGCACACCGGGCGCGGCCTGCGCGGGCAAAGGGGCAGCCAGCAGGGCCCCGCTCAGAGCCAGCAGGGCCAGAAGCCGCCCCGCGGTTTGGAATTTCCATTTCATTGGGTCGAACTTCCCTCCTTGTTTCATCCCATGGGATCAAAGGAATGCCGCACACATGGAAAAATTTCGCGTCCATGATTTTTCTCACTATTGATTTATTTTACACGTCCGGCCAATGTGGGTCAAGTTTTTCGCCCAAAGTGCTGTGCTTTCGCACCCGATTTCGTCGGGAATGCCAGTTTTTCCGGAAAATTTTGTGCAAAAAGAACGCCGCAGTCCCGGCGTGGGAGCTGCGGCGTTCCGGACAGGATCAATAATTGTGCTTTTTCAGCTCAAAGTAGCTCTGAGGATGTGCGCAGACCGGGCACTTCAGGGGAGCCGACTTGCCGATATAGGTGTAGCCGCAGTTCCGGCACTGCCAGACCTGCTGCTCTTCCCGGGCAAAAACCTTGTTGTTCTTCAGGTTCTCGGCCAGCTCACGGTAGCGCTCCTCGTGCTCTTTCTCGATCTGCGCCACCATGGTGAACAGGGCAGCCAGCTGGGTAAAGCCCTCTTCCTTGGCCTCTGCGGCCATCCGGGGGTACATCTCGGTCCACTCGTCGTGCTCGCCGCCGGCTGCCATTTCCAGGCAGGTCATGGTATCGGGGATGGAGCCGCCGTTCAGGGCCTTGAACCACATCTTGGCGTGCTCCTTCTCGTTGGCAGCCGTCTCCTCAAAGATCGCTGCCAGCTGCTCATAGCCCTCCTTCTTGGCCACGCTGGCGAAGAAGGTATACTTGTTGCGGGCCTGGCTCTCGCCTGCAAAGGCTTCCCACAGGTTTTTCTCGGTCTTGGTACCCTTGAGTTCCATATTCATGCTCTCCTTTTGTTTGTGCGGTGTATCATTTCGCCGCCGGTGACCGCCGGGGCGTTCCTTCTGCACTGATTATACCAGAGTTCCGAATTGAAATCAAGAATAATTCCTATTTATTTTAAGAACATTTCTCAGTTATGCTGTTTCAGGGCGCAGACCGCAATGCTCAAAGCACTCCAAGCTGCCTGATACATCAGGACAGCGGCCACCGACAGGGTGCCGATGCTGCCCGCGTAGGTCAGCAGAACACCGATGACCACCGAGAACCAGACCGAGACCATCTGCACCGTGGTGGCGCTGGTCTCGGCGTTCTGGGCCTTTTCCGCCGCGCGCAGGCCGCCGATCAGGCTGGCAAAGCCCTTATCATGCAGCATACAGCAGCGGGCCGTCTCGTCCGGCTGGGCAGGGGTCAGCGCGCTGCACTGCTCCTGATCCAGCAGAGTGATCATCCCCTCGGGCAGATGATAAGCCTCGGTGATGTGGCGGGCCGTCAGGCTGGGGTCCTCACAGGTGACCAGCAGGCGGATGTTCTCCCGCTGCAGTACCTCCAGCCCGCGGGCAGCGTTGCGGCCGCCCACATAGTGGAGCACGAACATAGCGTGCAGGCTGCCGGAAACAGCCAGATACAGGATCTGCAGCGCGCCGTTCTGGGAGTGCTCATCCTCGTACTCCTGCTCAGGCAGGGGCACGCCCTCCCGCTCCATGTACAGCCGGTTGCCGATGAGCACCCGGTTGTTATCGCACCAGGCGGCAAAGCCAAGGCCGTGGTGGACCTCCAAGTCCTTCACAGGGTACAGGATCTCGGTGCGGTCCTCGATGATCTGGCGGAACAGCCCCCGCAGGGTCTCACAGCTGTGGTTGAGGATGCTGGCCGCATAGAGGATGGCGCGGTCGATGCGGCCGCCCTTGAAGATGCGGATATCCTCCAGGTTCACGCTGTCGGCGGTAAAGAGCTCGTCGGCATCCACCTGCACGGTATCCACACCGCCCAGCTCCTCAATGGCAGCCCAGCCGGGCACCACGGCACCGGCGGCGGCGGCGGTCTTTTGCAGGCGCAGGGAAGCGATGCCTGCAACCAGGGTGGAGGACAGCGGTGCACCCATGCAGAGCATGGAGGTCAGGGCTGCGGCCATGCCGTTGGGCCCGCCGCCAAACAGCAGGAACACCAGCCCGCTGAGCACAGCAGCACCCAGCAGGATCAGGGCTGTCTTGCGGGCGCGGCGCTCACTGGCGCGCTCCCCGAAGCTCTGCTCCACCAGCGCCTCGTCCCACTGGACAGGGCGGCTGAGCAGCACCCAGGGGTCTTTCTGATCCAGGCTCCGGGCCAGCACCCGGATCAGGTCCTTATCCCGGACACGGAACGCGCCCTGCAGCCCCTCGGGGGATCGGGCGGCAAGGTCATAGCCGTTTCTGACGGCAGTCAGCAGGACACGGCTGCCCAACAGGGCCAGGAACAGGCCCAATGCGGCCACGCCGGAAAGCAGCGTCCAGCTGGAGTTCTGATAGCTCTGGGCGTTGAGCAGGGCGACCGCAGCCTGCACCAGCGCACCGCAGGCGGCCAGCGCCGGCATGGTGTCTGCACTGGGGCGGCCCTTGAGGCCCTGCAGGCCATCCCGCAGGACAGGCCAGCCCACAGCCAGCGCACCGGCCAGAAAGAGCAGGTTGGCGGCATAGAACGCCGCCGGGGCGATCACGGGGTCAAGGGAGGCCACAGGGGCCAGCAGCCCCTCGGCAACAAGGCCAAAGTGGAGCAGTACCACGGCAAGGATGCCCTCCAGCACACACCGCAGCGTCAGCTCCGCGCCCATCCGGCGGAGCTTCTCCCCCACCTGCTCGGGCGTTTCCGGCTCGGTTTCTTCTTCAGACTTCTCCGCAGCCTCCGGGGCGGCAGGAGCCGCTTCCTCAGCAGGCTGGGCCGGGGCCTCCTCTGCCGGGGCGGCAGGCCGGGCGGGTGCTTCGTCCTCTTCCAGTCCCATCAGCGGCAGGCTCATGCTGTCGTCCTTGCTGGGGGCCTCGGTGCGGGTAGGGGCCTGCGGCTCGTTCTCGTCCGCGCCCTTGCCAAAGAACTGGAAAGCCGTTTCCGGTTCCGGCTCAACCTCTGGCGCGGCTTCCGGGGCAGACTTCGCCTGCTTTACCGACTGATCCTCGGCAAACACCATGGGGATGGCCGGGCCCTCAGGCGCTGCGGGAGCTTCCGGCTCCACGGCCAGCACCTCTTCGGGGGCATCCTGCACCTCCTCCACCGGGGCGGGCTTGGGGGTGCCATAGAGCATGGCCTTGAGTTCGGCCATCTCTGCATCCTCCTGCTGCTCCTGCGGGGTCAGGGGTTCCCGGCGGCGGGGCAGCTCCGGCTTTTTCTCGGGCTGGGGTGCGGGCCGGGGTTCCGGCTTCGGCGCTGCGGGGGCTTCCGGCGCGGTGGGCAGAGCCACAGGCTCTGCTTCCTCCAGCTCTCCGGGCTCCAATGCCAGCTCCAGGCCGGCCTCGGCTTCTTCCTCATGGCCCAGCACGATCTCACCCGTGGGCGGCAGCTCATTCTGCACGGCCGGGGCGGCGGCAGGCTCCTCTTTGTCCTTTTCGCGGTGAAAGAGCTTGCCCAGCAGGCTGCTGGTGCTCTCCTTTTCCTCATCGCGGCGCTTCATCTCTTCGGGCACCTGTGCCACGCTGGTGCTGAAAAACGTGCGGAACTTCTCGTTCTGCGCATCGATCTCTTCCTGTGTCAGCTCTTTGCGCTTATCATCCTTTGGCATCCTAGTCCCTCCCTGTTCTGGTCACGGCAGTCTGGCCGCTGTTTCTTACTCTGCGGCGCGCTGGCTCTGGATCTCGTACAGGATGATGCCAGCCGCCACCGAGACATTGAAGCTGTCCACACCGGTGCCCTGAGCGGCCATATCCAGCCGCACCACACCATCGCAGAGCTTTTTCACCAGCTGGGATACACCACTGCCCTCGCTGCCCAGCACCAGTGCGATGGGGCCGGTCAGGTTGTTCTTGCGCAGGGGCACACCGTCCATATCGGCACAGTAGACGAACACCCCCTGATCCTTCAGGCGGCGGATGGTCTCGCCGATGTTGGCCACGCGGGCCACAGGCAGGCGCTCGGCCGCACCGGCGCTGGACTTAATGACGGTGGGGGTCACGGACGCGCCGCCCCGCTTGGGGATGACGATGCCGTGGGCTCCGCACAGCAGAGCAGAGCGCATCACCGCACCCAGATTATGGGGGTCCTCGATGCCGTCACTCAGCACCAGGAAAGGGGGCTCTCCCTTCTCTCTGGCAACGTTCAGCAAGTCCTCCACGGTCACATATTCGATCTCGCTGGCAAAGGCAGCCACGCCCTGGTGGCTCTCGGTGCCGGTCATCAGGCGCAGCTTGTTGGGATGCACCCGCTTGACCGTGGCCCCGGCCTCCTTGGCCATGGCGGTATAGTAAGCTGCCACAGCGGGGGCCATGCCCTCCGCGATCAGCACGGTATCCACGCCGGAACCGCTCTTGAGCAGCTCGGTCACGGGGTTTTTGCCGTAGACCAGGCTCTCATTCCTGGGCTGCTCCTCCGTGCTGCTGCGGCGGGGACGGCGCGGCATTTTCTGTTCGTCCATTGATGTGTTCTCCTTCCATTCTATGGCAAGGCGGGCCGTTTGAGCCGCGCCATGGTTTCGTTCTGTTTCAGTTTTACTATATTTTGACACTGATACATTCTAAAGTATAGCATACCCCGGCATTCTTCGCAATGTTTGCCGAAGGCAAAAGTTTTCCACATTCAGCAGGCTATACAATCGGTAATTCGGCTCAAATTTTTCCACATGTTGAAAACCCGGTGGAAAATGTTCAAAAATCAAGTTTGTACGCCCACTTTCCGGGTGGAATTCCACAGTTTCCACCAAGTTTTCAACCTCCTAGGTTCGACATGCAAACTTCCCGCCGTACTTTTTGTAAAATTCAAGTCGGAATTATGACAATTTTTTGAAGGGAGATCCAGTGGTTTTTGCCAGAATCTCCAACATCAAAATGCCCAATGTGAATTTGTGTTGAAAACGCCGCGGGAACCGCCTTGATTTTATCCTGTAATTGGGGTATACTACCCTTAGGTTCGTTAAAGGATGCGCAATCTTGTATCCAAAACGGCTTTTTCACCCCAAAATGATTTTGCGGAGGTAATGAATAATGTTGGTAAATGCAACCGAAATGCTGATCAAGGCACGCGATGGCCACTACGGTGTGCCCCAGTTCAACATCAACAATCTGGAGTGGACCAAGGCAGTCCTGACTGCCTGCGAGGAAATGAAGAGCCCCGTTATCCTGGGTGTCTCTGAGGGCGCAGGCAAATACATGACCGGCTTCAAGACCGTTGCCGCCATGGTCAGCTCCATGGTGGAGACCATGGGCATCACCGTTCCCGTCGCCCTGCACCTGGACCACGGCACCTACGAGGGCTGCAAGGCCTGCGTTGAGGCCGGCTTCTCCTCCATCATGTTCGACGGCAGCCACTACTCCATCGAGGAGAACGTGGAAAAGACCAAGGAGCTGGTCGCTCTGGCACACTCCAAGGGCCTGAGCATCGAGGCCGAGGTCGGCTCCATCGGCGGCGTTGAGGACGGCGTTGTGGGCGCTGGCGAGATCGCAGACCCCGCTGAGTGCGCAAAGATCACCGATCTGGGCATCGACTTCCTGGCTGCCGGCATCGGCAACATCCACGGCGTTTACCCCGCCAACTGGAAGGGCCTGGACTTTGAGGCTCTGGACCGCATCCACAAGGCTACCAACAACATTCCTCTGGTCCTGCACGGCGGCACCGGCATCCCCGACGAGATGATCCAGAAGGCCATCAGCCTGGGTGTTTCCAAGATCAACATCAACACCGAGTGCCAGCTGGTCTTTGCTGAGGCCACCCGCAAGTACATCGAGGCTGGCAAGGATCAGCAGGGCAAGGGCTTCGACCCCCGCAAGCTGCTGGCTCCCGGCGCTCAGGCCATCATCGACAAGTGCAAGGAAAAGATCGAGCTGTTCGGCTGCGCAGGCAAGGCCTGAGCCGAAGCGCATCTCCTGAGCACATTCCCGCCCCATAAATGATATTGCCCCGCTGTTCTGTGCATCACAAAACAGTGGGGCATTTTTTTGTAAGCCAGTCCGCAAAAAGGGGGCTGCTGCACCGTTTTTTCCGTGTGCCGCAGCCCCTCTTCCTTACTGGTTCAATTTTGCAAACGCTTCCCGCACATCGCCGGAGAAGTAGAGCGTACCCAGCGCGCACACGGGGCCGGTGCCCCCAAGGGCGACCGCCCGGGCCACACCGGCTTCAATGGTGGAAGCAGGCTCGGCCCTGCCGCCCCGGGCGCGGATCTGTTCGGCCAGCGTCTCAGCGGGCATGGCGCGGGGGGTATGGGCCGCTACGGTGACGAACTGCCCGGCCAGCGGCAGGAGCAGTGCCAGCATCTCGTCCACATCCTTGTCCGCCATGATGCTGAGCAGGAACACGAACTTCTGCCCCGGAAAGCGGTCCCGCAGACTCTGCACGGTGGCCCGCATTCCGTGGGCGTTGTGGCTGCCATCCAGCAAAAAGGCGGGCGAATGCCGCAGCAGCTCGAACCGGCCCGGCCAGCGCACCTGTTCCAGACCGGCACGGATGGCGCTGTCCGGGATGTTCCAGCCCCGGCTGCGCAGCACCCGCAGGGCCGTAATGGCCGTGGCGGCGTTCCGGGGCTGATAGCTGCCGATCAGGGGCAGGCGGATGCCGTTCAGGCCGTCAAAATCAAAGGTGACAGCATCCAGATCCCCGTCCTCGATGGTCAACCTGCTGAGATCCACCACGGTCAGCGGCGCGTGCCGCTCTGCCGCCGTACGGGCGATGACGGCATCGGCCTCGGGCACACCGCCATAGCTCACCACCGGGCTGCCCGGCTTGATGATACCCGCCTTGGCCGACGCGATATCGGCCAGGGTGGGGCCCAGCTCCTTTACATGATCCATGCCCAGCGCCGTGATGACCGCGCACTCCGGCGGGTCGATGACGTTGGTGGAATCCAGCGTGCCGCCCAGGCCCACCTCCAGCACCACGATGTCGCATTTTGTCTCAGCGAACCAGAGCATCCCCAATGCCGTGATGATCTCGAACTCGGTGGGGATATCGGTCATGGCATCGGCAGCGGGCTTCACACGCTCCACCAGCCGCACCAGCGCCTCGTCCGGGATCTGTTGGCCATTTACCTGAATGCGCTCGTTGAACCGGTTGATAAAGGGCGAGGTATACAGGCCCACCCGGTAACCCGCCGCCTGCAGGCAGGAGGCCAGCATGGCCGCCGTGCTGCCCTTGCCGTTGGTGCCCGCCACATGGATGAATCTCAGCTGCTTGTGCGGGTTCCCCAGTGCGGCCAGCAGGGTCCGGGTGCGGGTCAGGCCCGGCTTGTGCCCCGCCCACTGGACGGCGTGGATATAGTTCAGCGCTTCTTCGTAGTTCATTGTGCAATGCCTCGGATCGTTTTGTTTTCCAGCAGCAGGCGCACCAGCACGGTGTTCACCGCCGCCAGGACCAGCGCGTTGGGAATGCGGGTCACCAGCACGCTCCACGGATAGTTATAGAAGAGGTGGAGTGCCAGCGAGTTGATGACAATGGAGCCCACCGCATGGCCGGCAAACACGCTGATCTGGGTGCGCAGGCCCAGCCGCAGGTTGGGCAGAGCGCGCCAGAGAAGGCCCGCCGTCAGGCCGATGGAGCCAGCCCCCAGCGTGATCAGCGGGTTGATGGCGTAGCCGGAAAGGGTGCCGCCGATCATATCGGCCACTGCACCCACGGCAAAGCCCTCCACCGGCCCGAACAGCACAGCGGCCAGCAGAGTGGGCAGGCTGCCCAGGTTGAACCGGACAAAGCCGGTGGAAATGCTCAGCACCCGGGCAAACACGATGCTCATGGCAGTGAGCAGGGCCAGCATGGTGAGCTTTCGGACGGAATTTCTGGAATGGTTCATATCAATTGTCCTCCCCTGTTTCGGGAACCGCGGGGCGGGCAATGCAAAACGCCCTCCCCTGTGACAAACCGCACAAAGGAGGGCGTGATTCAACGGTTCACATCCAGACGGGGCCGCAGACGGCCCCATCTGCACCCAAGTCCATGCAGCAGCGGGATGCAGGCCATGCACCGCGGGTCTTACCTTCGTCCGCAGCACAACTCCCCGTTGATGCGGCACTTAACGCACATGGCCTTACTCTGTTGATGGTCTTATTATATGCCTTTTTCCGGCCCATTGCAACCACAACTCCCATCATCTTTCCCAATTCGCGGGGCAGATTTTTGGCGGGGTGCACAATTCCGGCCTACACAAAAAGCCCTCCGGTGCGTCTCGTCCCGGAGGGCTTTGGGGTACAAAGGGTCTGGTCAATTACTGCACATCGGTCAGCTCAGCCAGCTTGTGGAAGATCTCGGTGTTGTCATACACGCCGCGGAACTTGTCTGCACCCTGACCACGGGCGTAGAGGTTCACCATGGCACCGGTGTGGGCGTAGGTGGTGTGATCCACACCGGACTTGTGGTTGATGGTGTGGCAGATAGCCATGCTGAAGGGGATGTAGGTGCCATACAGCTCGTAATCCTGCTGGCTCATCTTGCTCTGGCTGGAAGAGCCGACCCTGAGGGTGCGCTCGTAAGCGGTGCGCAGGTTCTCCACCTCGTAGTCGGTCAGCAGCAGCTTGCCTGCGTTGGCGGCATCGGGGTCGGTGGGCAGGGTCAGGCCGAAGTTTGCCTTCACATCCTGCATTGCAGTCTCAAAGGGAGTCTGATTCTTCACGTAGTGGTTCACATAGGTGGAATCGAACTTTGCGTAGGACATCTTCTGGTGGGCCAGGTTTGTCAGGAAGGTGTCGTAGTTGGTGGTCTTGTAGCCAATGCCCAGGCCGCCGGTCTCGTGGTCAGCAGTCACCAGGATCAGGGTATCATCGGGATGCTGGGCGTAGAACTCCACAGCGGCCTGCACCGCGTTGTGCATCTCGATCACATCATGGATGGAGGCAGCGGCATCGTTGGCGTGGCAGGCCCAGTCGATCTTGCCGGACTCCACCATCATAAAGAAGCCGTTGCTGTTGTCCAGCAGCTCAATGCCCTTGCGGACATAGTCGGTCAGCTGCCACTCTCCCGGAGCGGCATCCATGGCGTAGTTCATGGCCTTGCCGTCGGCCAGATTCTCGGCAATGATCAGGGTCTTGCCTGCCCCGGCCTTCAGGGCAGCAGCACCGGCCTGGGTGGTGACAACGTTGTAACCGGCCTGTGCAGCCACCTCGTGGTTGTTGGGGCCGGTGCCATCGCCGTTCACCTTCTGGAACTCGCCGCCTGCGAAATACTCAAAGCCGGAGTTTGCCAGCTCCACGCCGATCTGATAGTAGTTCTTGCGGGTCTTCTGGTGTGCATAGAAGGCAGCAGGGGTGGCGTGGTCAATATTCACCGTGGAAACAATGCCAACCTTGTAGCCCTTCTGCTTATGGAGCTTCTCCGCAATGGTCTCATAGGGCACATCACGGGTCCAGGGGCACATATTGATGACACCGCTCTCGGTCTTTTTGCCGGAAGCGATGGAGGTAGCGGTGGAAGCGGAGTCCGGGCAGAAGGAGGTGCTGTCGTAGGTGGTCACACTGCCCACTTCCGGGAACTGGGTAAAGCTCAGCTCTGCCTCGGTGATGGCACCGTTGTTGGTGACAGTTCCCTGATAGAACCGGGCAGACTGGATCTGGGCAGTGCCCATGCCATCGCCGATGAACAGGAAGATGTACTTGGGCTTCTTCTGGAACAGGTCAAAGCAGTTCTCCTCGTCAGCTGCGGTGGAAGCAGCCGGAGCGGCAGCGTTTGCAGCCACGGGGGCAGCAGTCATCAGACCGGCGGCAGATGCCACAGCACCCACTTTCAGGAAGTTGCGGCGGGACATTTTATGTTCTTTCATACGATAATTCCTCTCTTATCCTGAGCCCTCCCGGGCCCTGTTGCAATGTTTCTTGGGAACGGTTCTATTGTACCCGTTCGGAGGAAGAGGGGAAACCACGGTAAGGAAAATCTTAGGTAAACCCTGGGCAAAGAAAAACAGGCATTGGTAAAAAACAGGTGGTCTTTGTAAAATCGGATTGTTCCTGCCCGCACCATTTCACTCCGTCAGGATTTGTCCCGGATCGGTTGCATCCGATGGGCAAATCGTGTATACTGTAACCCGATTTTTATTTGCGGAGGGAGGGGTGCACATGTCTGTTTTGTGTCTGGGCGAAGTCTGGCTGGAGCTGAACGCTGCCACGGCTCCGGAGCTGACGGAGACATTCCGGGTGCAGACCGGCGGCTGGGGCGCAGGCTTCTGCCGCCAGTACGCCGCATTGGGCGGGCAGGCGGCTCTGCTGGCCCAGCTGGGAGCCGACCCCTTTGGCCGCAAGCTGGCGGCCCGGCTTGCCCGGGATGGTGTGGATTGCTCCCTGCTCTGCTTCACGGATGCCTTCCCCACACCGGTGGTGTTCACCGGAGCAGACACCGCTCTGCCCTACCGTGCCCACACCGCCGGGCTGGCCCTTGGGCCGGAACAGCTGGAGGCCGCCCCGTTCCGGGGCTCCTCTGCCTTCTGCTTTTCCTCCGCCGGGCTGGTGGACAGCCCCCTGCGGCTGGCCCACCTCGAGGCCCTTGCCGCCGCCCGGGATGCCGGGGCGCTCTGCTGCTATCTTCCCCGGCTGGCGCAGGCCGCGCCCTACTGGCCGCAGCGGGAGGCCCTGTGTCAGACCGCCCTGCAGTTTCTTGACCGGGCAGACGTTCTCTTTTTAGAGGAGAGCGACCTGCTCCTCCTCTTCGGCTCCCGGGAGCTGCGCACAGCCCTGTTTGCCCTGTTCACCGGCCATGTGCAGCTGATCTTTTTCTACAAAAAGGACAGGATTCTCGCCTTTACACGCAGCGTTATGGCTTCTGCCGCAAAAAAAGACCAGAGCCCGGCTCTGGTCTTGTATCGGATGGAGAAAATGATGCTCCCTGTCTCCGCTCTACCCAGATTAAATAAATCTGAGCTGAACGCGCTGATCGGATAATCCCCTGCCGCTGAGATGGCGGCGGGAACCAAACAAAAACAGCCAGCGCCGTGGAAAGGAGGAGAAAGCGGCGCTGGCTGTGTATGAGAACTCCCAAACATTTGCGGCTGTCAGGAGATGGTTGGTAGTCTGTCCGCTGCCTTGGCTATTGCCTCGCATCAGCAGGGGACAGTGTTTTTTAAAGGGGCCGCGCCGCCCGGTTTCTGCCGGAAATGCGCGGTTTTCATTGCCTGCATGGCATCTTGGGAGGATGTTTTTCTGTTCCTCCCTGACTGCACCCTTATTGTACAGGATAAAAATGGAGTTTCTTTGTGAGGAATTTGAACAAATTGAAAATAAACGGAGCCGCTGCACATCATTTTGTACAGCGGCTCCGTTTTTTACGATTTTTCTTTAATTTTCAGCCAGATTACCGGTGTAGAGCTGGTAATACTTGCCCTTCTTGGCGATCAGCTCATCGTGGCTGCCGCGCTCGATGATGCGGCCCTGCTCCAGAACCACGATGCAGTCTGCATTGCGGACGGTAGACAGACGGTGGGCAATGACAAAGCTGGTGCGGCCATACATCAGGCCGTCCATGCCCCGCTGGACCAGCGCCTCGGTGCGGGTATCAATGGAGGAGGTCGCCTCGTCCAGGATCAGCACCGGAGGATCGGCAACCGCGGCGCGGGCAATGGCCAGCAGCTGGCGCTGGCCCTGCGACAGGTTTGCGCCGTCGTTGGTCAGCATGGTGTTGTAGCCATCGGGCAGACGCTTGACAAAGCCATCGGCATTGGCCAGCTTTGCGGCGGCAATGCACTCCTCATCGGTGGCATCCAGGCGGCCATAGCGGATGTTCTCCATGACCGTGCCGGTGAACAGGTGGGTGTCCTGCAGAACGATGCCCAGAGAGCGGCGCAGGTCGTCCTTTTTGATCTTGTGGATGTTGATGCCATCATACCGGATCTTGCCGTCTGCGATATCGTAGAAGCGGTTGATCAGGTTGGTGATGGTGGTTTTGCCGGCACCGGTGGAGCCGACAAAGGCGATCTTCTGGCCCGGGCGGCCATAGAGGTTGATCCCGTGCAGAACGGTCTTTCCCGGCACATAGCCAAAATCGACATCGGTAAAGGTGATGTCACCCGCCAGCTTGTGGTAGGTGGTGGTGCCGTCGTGGTGGGGATGCTTCCAGGCCCAGATGCCGGTGCGCTCGGTGGTCTCCACCAGCTCGTCATCTTTGTCATACTTGACGTTGACCAGGGTGACATAGCCTTCGTCGGTCTCGCTGGTCTCGTCCATCATCTTGAAGATACGCTCTGCACCGGCCAGTGCCATGATCACGCTGTTGGCCTGCATGGACACCTGGCTGATGGGCATATTGAAGCTCTTGTTCAGG
>ERZ836877.2800-NODE-2800-length-21383-cov-3.065313_pt1 | contig 21383 bp, 12 predicted proteins | sample MGYA00519469_ERZ836877 | MGnify/ENA primary metagenome ERZ836877 (study PRJEB31850, sample SAMEA3708809) | human gut metagenome | biome: human gut; feature: human-associated habitat; material: faeces | place: China | collected 2014 ... | reverse complement strand
TCATGACACAAAAAGAACAGAAAGCCTTTATCGAACGGATGAATCTGGGAAAGCAGCAGTCTCTCTTTTTCACTGAAGATCCTGGCACATCGTTACAGATCCTGGCAGGGCTGCTCGGGCTGAGTGCGGTTACGTGTTTGTGTGCGTATCTGCTTATTTATAATATCATGCATCTTTCAGTAGCAGGAAAAGTCCGTTATTATGGTCTGCTTCAGACCATTGGAATGACAGAAACGCAGATCAAAAGAATGATGAAGGAGCAGATGCTGCTGCTCGGCCTTGCCGGAACGGGAACAGGATGTCTGCTGGGAGTGCTGGTATCCTTTTTCCTGATCCCTGTAGTGATAAAATCTCTGGGGATCAAAAGCAGCTATGTCGGTTCTGTTATGATCTGCTTTCATCCGGTTATTTTGATCGCAACGGTTCTGCTTGTCGGAACTACGATTTTCCTTGCAGCCAGAAAACCTGTAAAAATGGCTGCAAATATCTCTCCGATGGAGGCACTTGGTTATCGGGCAGCCGGAAAAGGCGGAAAGGCAGGAAGAAAAGGAAAAATAATACGGAGACTTTCGTGGGGACAGTTTACAAAAGACAAAAAGCGGACTACTGTAGTAATCCTGTCGCTTGCCACCAGTTTATCGGTATATCTCTGCATTACGACAATGCTGGACAGTCAGGCAGCAAGAACAATCGTGTCGAATAGTATGGACACGGATCTGCTGATCAAAAATGATACGGCACTAAAAGAAAATGTGGCAGAACGAAAAAATATTCTGGATGAATCTCTGATAAAATCAATCCGTGAGACAGACGGAGTTTCAAAAGTTCATTCTATGATATTTACAGAGATCACAGTTCCGTGGGAACCGGATTTCGCTGAAATGTGGATGGAAGAATTTTATGCAAAATGGATGAGTATTCCATACAGTAAGGAAAAGGAAGAGTATCAGAATCATCCTGAAAAATTCAAGTCTTCCCTGATTGGAATTGGTGAAGCAGAATTTGATTATCTGAATAAAAGTCTTGAGCATCCAGTGAAGAAAGAAGAATTTCTTTCGGGAAAAGCATGTATTATTTACCGGAATGGACTGGATTTTACGGATGCTGAGCTTACAGGAAAAAAGGTGACCTGTACTCTGTATGGAGATCAGCAGATGACAAAAACTTTTACCATAAAAGGCATTACGGATGAAAGCTATTATATGGCAATTTTGGGATATCCGCCTACGATCATAACAAGTGATCGGGTAGTGCGGTCATTTGCAGATCAGTGCATTACATTAAAGACCAGTATCAAATACCAGAAAGAATATGACAGAAATACAGAGAAGAAGCTTCTGGCATTATTACAGGAAGATGAGAATGCGAACGATTTCTCCTGGGAATCAAAAATAGAAGAAGCAGACGAGATCAGAAAAGCACAGGGAAGTATGCCACAGTTAGGAATGGGAATTGTACTGATCCTGGCGTTGATCGGGATCATGAATTATATGAATAATTTTGTCGCAAATGTGCAGAACCGGATGATATACCTTTCGGTGATGGAAAGCATTGGAATGACTCCGAAACAACTTTTGGGAATGCTTATAAGGGAAGGACTCTTCTATGTATGTGGTGCATGGGCTGTTACATTGACAGCAGGAATGGGAGTAACTTATTTTCTCTATCAGTCAATGAATTACCGTGGAGTTGCGTTTTCAATTCCACTGATGCCGATCCTGCTGGCAGTGCTGGTAAGTTTCCTGACCGGTGCTGCAGTTCCGGTATTTACATGGATGGTTTTGGAAAAAAGTGGAACGGTTGTTGAGCGGATTAGAGGGATTATTTAAGAAAAGTTTAACAAATCTTTACGGAATTGTTTAAAACCATCCCGTACACTGTACATCAGAAACAGAGAAAAGGAAGTGCAGATCTTATGAAACTGATCAGTATCATTATTCCCTGCCTGAATGAGCAGGAAGTTATCCCGATTTTTTACAGAACCGTAACAGAAGTGTTGGACAGTCTGGAAAATGCAGAATACGAGCTTCTGTTCGTGGATGACGGCTCCGATGACCGGACTCTTAAGGTGTTAAAGGAACTGAAGAAAAAGGATAGAAGATGCCGGTATCTTTCTTTTACGCGAAACTTCGGGAAAGAAGCCGCTATTTATGCAGGACTCATCCATGCAAAAGGAGATTATGTAGGGCTGATGGATGTGGATCTGCAGGATCCGCCAAAGTTCCTTGGGGAAATGTACCGGACGCTGGAGACTGGTGAGTATGACTGCGTGGCAGCAAGAAGGACAGACCGGTCAGGGGAAAGACGGATCCGGTCATTTTTCTCAGCCATGTTTTATAAAGTAATCAACAAGATCTCTAAGATTGAATTTGTGGAAGGTGCCAGAGATTACCGGCTGATGACCCGGAAGATGAGAGATGCTGTATTAAAGATGGGTGAATACAACCGTTTTTCCAAGGGATTGTTCAGCTGGGTAGGATTTCGGACAAAATGGCTTTCTTACCACAATGTAGAACGGGCGGCAGGGGAAACGAAATGGTCATTTGGGAAACTGCTCCGGTATTCGCTGGACGGTATCCTGGGATTTTCCACATTGCCTTTGTCCCTGTCTTCCTACGGTGGAATTTTTTTCTGTGGGGCTGCGTTCCTGACAATCCTGTTTTTGGTTGTCAGGTATCTGATCTGGCACGACCCGGTGCAGGGCTGGACTACTCTGATGTGTGTTATGCTTCTGATCAGTGGTGTGCAGCTTCTATGCGTGGGGATTTTGGGACAATATTTGGCCCGGATTTATCTGGAGGTGAAGAATCGGCCGGTCTATCTGCTAAAAGAGACGGATGAGGAGGAAACAGAGAATGAAGGATAGGGAATGGAAAATAAAAAAGCCCATGCTGTTTGCGGAAAAATACGGTATCCTGATTTTTCCGCTGACTGCGGGGATTCTGTTCCTTCTACAGAATACGTCACATACCATCGCAGGATCGCAGATTGACTGGATCAGTCAGCACACAGTGCTGGCTGAATATTTCCGACAGCGTTTTTACAGCACCCATGAATTTTTCCCTCAGTTTGCATCGGAACTGGGCGGAGGGCAGAATATTTACAATTTTGCTTACTACGGGCTTTACAGTCCGTTGGTACTTTTGTCATATGCGTTCCCTTTTCTTTCCATGGAAGTGTGGTTTCAGATCATGGGAATCCTGACGCATACGGCAGACGGAGTGTTATGTTTCTTTTGGCTGAACCGCCATCTGAAGAAGCCGTACAGCATCTGTGGGGCAATGGTTTTGATGTGTTCTTCTGCTGTAGTGTACCATACCTACGCACAGGTTATGTTTGTGGATTACCTGCCCTTTCTTCTGCTCATGCTGATCGGGGTGGATACTCGCCGGAAAACGAAGGGTAAGGTTTTGTTGATTATAGGGGCAATGTGTACAGTTATGACCAGTTTCTACTTTGCACCTGCGGCGTTTACTGCAGTTGGAATTTATGTCCTGTGCGGTACAAAGATAGAAAGCACCGGAAAAGGAACGGGCAGACTTAAGAGCGTTCTGCTTTTTTTCAAAGATTGTCTGTGGCAGCTCTTTCCTGTTTTTTACGGGATCGTGTTGTCTGCTTTTTACTTGTGTCCGGTGTTGTGTACGCTGGCTGGGGGAAGGAGCGGTGGGAAAGACATCCAGGCCACGGATCTTTTTATCCCGGATGTGATGGTTGGAAAATACCTGTACAATCCTTATGGACTGGGCATGACGGCCATTGCCGTAATGGCGGTCTGCATGTGGATTATAAGAGGAAGAAAAATCGGAAAAGAACGGTGGAAACTGGCTCTTCTCCTGGCTGTGATCTTTCTCCTGCCAGTATTCCCCTGGCTTTTAAATGGCGGGCTGTATGCAAGGAGCAAAGCCTTCCTGCCATTCCTGCCGTTGGTATGTTTCCTGACAGCAGCATTTCTCGAAACGCTGTCGGATCAGAACCAGATATTCTCCGGAAAACAACTTCTTACTGGCTTTGCCGCAGCTGGGGCTGTGCTGCTTTATGGAGCTGCTGGATCCTCCAGGGAAGAACGGTTTCTTTTGGTCTTAGATCTGGTGATGATCGGTGTCGGTCTGCTTTTTACTGGTACCGGATTGAGTTCCCTTTTTGTGAAAAGAGGGAGGCAGGTAAAGAGTAAGTGGTTGGATCGACCGGATGGACTGACAGCGATCCTGACGTTGATGATGGTACTGGCAGTCAGTATAGGAACTGCAGTACTATCCCGGGATACCCATACCGAAAGGGCGTTGATCCAGGAACTTCATGATCCTGGCGTGCGTATAGCGGCGGAAACGATCCTGTCAGAGGAATCTTATGCTGTCCGTATGGAAGTGCGGGGCGACAGGGAGTATGAGAAGGCAAATCAGAATCGGATTCTGACAGCCGGACAGAATCTCACCACCTGTTATTCTTCCGTAGGAAACCCATGGTATACAAGGTTTCGTCAGGTAATCGGTCTTGAGAAGTCCACCCGGAACCGGCTGATGCTGGATGCACAGAGAAATCCTCTGTTCCTTCGGTTTATGGGTGTGAAATATCTGATCGGCGGTGACTGTCCGGAAGGCTGGACAGAAGTTCCCTTGTCCGGGGATGCAGAAAATCAGAAAGAGAAAGTATCAGCAGGCAGTCAGTCGCGGGTGTACCGTCAGGAGAAGGCAGCCCCTCTGTTTTATTTGACGGATCAGACGATGGGGGAGAAAGCATTTCAGAATCTGACATGGCAGGAGAAACAGATCGACCTGCTGGAGTATGCCATTGTGCCTGAGCAGAAGGAGAGCAGCCAGGAGAAAGCCGGAATGGAAAACGCAAGAAAGGATGCAGAAGATTCTCTCTCAGAATGTGGTGTTACATTTGCCGGAACAGAAAGTTCGGACAAGACGGTCAGTTACACGGAAGCCGGGAAACTCCGGATCCGATTGAAAAAGGCGGCTGCAGGTAAAATTTTCATGGAGAGGGAGACACAGAAAGGGGAATATCTGTTTCTTTCTTTCCAGGTGAAAAACAACCAGTCTGGAAAAGATGTAAGCGTGACGGTAAATGGGACAAAGAACAAGCTGAGCAGTATTCACACAGATTATGCAACCGGGGACGACACATTTCACTATGTATTTGCCCTGCCGGAAGGGACGAGGGAACTATCGGTTATCTATGGATCAGGAGATTATGAACTGGAAGACATCTCCTGCCTGACCGGATCTGTGGATGAGGACAGAAACCGGAGTCTGTATCAGAATCCGGTACAGTTGACGCAAAGCAGCTCCGGCAATGGCTATGAAGGACTGGTGCAGGCAGATGATTCCGGGTGGCTGGTCACATCCTTGCCCTATGATGAAAACTTTCACATAACCGTGGATGGAAAAGAGATACAGCCGGAAAGGCTAAATACCGCTTTTCTCGGTATACACATCCAGGAGGGAAAACATCAGGTGAAGATCTGGTATGAGTCTGCCGGAAGTCAGGCAGGACTGCTCTTAAGTGGTGTGGCAGTTGTAGTGGGAGGTATCGGTATATTTCTGAGAATACTTCTGAGAACAACCGGACAAAGGAGAAAAGCACGACAGGAATTAATTAGGAAAAAGTGACTATTCTTCCCTGAATTATGTTATAATGAAGCCTATGGCTATGTGAATTGAATAAATACCTGGGAGGAATGAATGTGAGTAAGATACAGTTTTCGGAGATGGTGAATGGATTTAAGACCGGGATTTTTGCCACGCTGAATGAAAAAAAAGAGGAACTGATCAAAGAGGGAAGAAAAGTGTATAATCTTTCTGTGGGGACACCGGATTTCAAGCCGGCTCCGCACGTAATGAAAGCAATGCAGGACGCCTGTAAAGATCCTGAGAATTATAAGTATGCACTGGCGGATCTCCCTGAACTTCTAAAGGCAGTTCAGTACCGTTATGAAAAGAGATTCGGAGTCAGAGTAGAGACCGATGAGATCATGTCGGTGTACGGATCACAGGAGTGTATGGCACATATTGGTATGGTGTTCTGCAATCCGGGAGATACGATCCTTGTGCCGAATCCAGGATATCCGATGTTTGAGATGAGCGGAATCATGGCGAAGGCGAATCTGGAGTATTATACGATCAAAGAAGAAAATGGATATCTGCCGGATTTGGATCATATTCCTGAAGAGACGTTGAAGCGTGCAAAATATATGATCGTTTCTTATCCACTGAATCCGGTCTGCGTCTGTGCACCGGATGAGTTTTATCCGAAACTGATTGATTTTGCAAAAAAGAACGAGATCGTGATACTTCATGATAATGCGTATTCTGATATTATTTATACAAGAAAGCAGGGCAGATCCTTTTTATCATTTGAAGGGGCGAAAGAAGTCGGAGTAGAATTTTATTCCTTATCCAAGTCTTATAATCTGACAGGAGCAAGGATTTCTTTCGTTGTAGGAAACCGGGAGATCATTGAGAAATTTCGTACACTCCGCTCTCAGATCGATTATGGCATTTTCCTGCCGATCCAGTATGCGGCGATCGCAGCACTGACCGGATCGGATGATTTTATTGAAGAACAGCGGCAGCAGTACGAGGCAAGAAATCGTGCATTATGTGGCGGTCTCAGAAAGATTGGATGGAATGTGCCGGACAGCCAGGGAACGATGTTCATATGGGCGAAGATCCCGGAGGGATATGAATCTTCAGCCGATTTCTGTATCAGACTGATGGAGCGTACCGGAGTGATCGTGACACCGGGAAGTGCATTTGGAAGTGAAGGCGAAGGTTATGTGAGAATGGCACTGGTTGTGGACGAGCAGATGATCGCAGAGATCATCCGGGTGCTGGATGAGTCGGGAATTTTTAAAGACTGACTGAGAAAAGAAGAATAAGGGAGAGATCAGATGAACAGAATTGCAAAATTTGAAAAAGTGAGTATCGGGCAGTTTACTGCGGCATGGAAAGATACATTTCAGGAACAGTCTGAAGAAAAGATCTGTGAGATTTATGGTGCATTAAAACTGCCGCAGCGTGCAACAGCCGGAAGTGCCGGATATGATTTTTTTGCACCGGTAGATCTGGTTCTTGCACCGGGAGAGACGATCAGCCTTCCGTCTCTGCTGGAGCGCTATGGAGCCAGCCGGGGAGACATGGAGTTTTTGGCGACCGCCCTGCGTCGTTCCGATGATCTGTCGATTACGGAAATCGAGGCCATGCAGGCGAGCAAGGGAGAAGCCTTGTGCCCTGACGGTTTGCACAGCGGATCGGACACAATCGATGTGGAGTATGCCCGCCGCCTCCTTTTTAATGCCGCCTACCAGAAACGGGCTGGTGAGATCATCAAGCTTGTCGAGTCGGGGATCACCAGCATCCTTGACCGGAAGTCCCATCAAATCGAAGCGTACAAGCGTTCTGTCGTATACCATATGAAGGAGTTGGGAGCTTCCATAGCGGTCGTATTCCTCATCGCGCTCATGTGGATCTGGTACGGGATGAAGAAGGTGAGCCAGCCGCTCCGTGAGACCACGCTGTTCGCGCACCGGGTCGCGGAAGGCGAAGCGGAATCGTCCATTGCCGTCAGCGGGCATGACGAAATCGCGGAACTGCGGGCCATGCTCAACGTCATGCTCAGCAGCCTGCAAAAAAATGCCCTCATGCTGCGTGAGCTTTCCTATATTGATCCGCTCACGGCCCTCTGGAACCGCCGCCGCTTCCGTGAGGTGCTGTCCGATGAGCTGCGGCGCGTGCAGGAAGAGAAAGGGAAGGGTTTTGGGTTGGCGTTCATCGACGTGGATTGCTTCAAAGGCATCAACGATACGTTCGGCCATGCCGCCGGGGATATGGTCCTGCGGGAGTTCGCAAAACTTGCCAGAGGGATGCTCCCCGACTCGGCGACGTTCGCACGGCTCGGAGGGGATGAATTCGTGCTGCTCCTGCCTGATGCCGATGAGGGTGCCTTGTTCCGCCAGCTTGAAGAGATCCGGGTGGCCTGTACGGCAAAGCCGCTCGTCCATGCCGATCGGGAGGTGCGTTTCAGCATCAGCGCCGGAGGGTATCGGTTTACGTCTTCGGGAGCCATCGATACGCCCGAGGAGAACGAAAAGACGATTTCCGATTTGTTCCGGTATGCGGATTCCGCGCTTTACATGTCCAAGCAGGCGGGGCGCGACCGGGTGACGCTCTGGAGCCCGGATTGTTCATTTCCCTGTGCTGAGGGCCGCTGGAAGGAACAATCCGTTTCGGATGACGTTTGTTAGGGGGCGGAGAGGAAGCGGGAAAGGCGGGATACGTGACGCCGATCACGGCAAATCATGCCGCATCGGATAAGATGGGGTATTCCGCCTGAAAGGAGCCGTCCGTGAGCATCATGCGTTCGATTTTGTGCCTTACCCCGTCCTCGCTGGCTTTTGTATTGGGCGGCGCGCACTTCTGGCGTGCCGGACAATACCCGTTTTCCGTCGGCTGTATGCTGTTCGCACTGCTCGTTTGGAGACGAGAGGCGTGGATACGGCAGGTCACGCTTGTGTTGTTGCCGCTGTTGGCCGCGCGCTGGGTGTGGGCGGCGGCGCAGTTCGTGCAGATCCGCATGTTCATGGAACAGCCGTGGATGCGGCTGGCGTGCATCCTGCTCGGCGTGTCGCTGTTTACCGCCACGGCGGCCCTGTTGCTGGAAGGAAAGACGGGGGATGCATGGTATGCGCGCGGCAGGAAGAGGGCGCTCATGCGGACGGCGGCCTTTTTCGGGACGATCGCCATCCTGACGCCGCTGCTTTTCGTCGCACCGCAGGTTTTCCTGACGGAGCGCTTCCTGCCCGGATGGGCGCCGCTCCATATCCTGCTTGCCGGGTTTTGGGCCTCGTGGGTGGCATCGCGGCTTGGGGACAGGGATGCCGCGCCGCGTACGCGCTTATTCATCTGGCGCCTGTTCTCGGTGGTCTTTTTCGTACAGCTCGCCCTCGGTCTTGCCGGATACGGCCTGTTCCTTATGACCGGGAACCTTCATCTCCCCGTGCCGGGCATGATCCTCGCGGCCCCGCTATACCGTGGCGGCGGGCTGTTCATGCCCATTCTGTTCGGCGTCTCCGTACTGCTGGCCGGGGCTGCGTGGTGCAGCCACCTGTGCTATTTCGGGGTCTGGGATACCGTGGCGGCCTCCGGGCGCAAGGCTGTCCCGCCTCCGCGTTGGATGTCTCGCCTCCGGCTGGTTTTCTTTGGGCTCATGCTGGCAGTCCCCGCCGTCCTCCGGTTGTCCGGCGCTCCGACCGGGGTCGCCGTTGCGCTCGGTTTGGCGCTGGGCCTGCTGCTCCTGCCCGTTGCGGTGCTGTTGAGCCGCCGGTACGGTTCCGCCTGCTATTGCCTTGCCGTATGCCCGCTCGGGCTGGTGGCGAACTGGCTCGGCAAGATCGCGCCGTGGCGCATCCGGCGGACCGATGCCTGTATGCACTGCCTCGCCTGTATCCGCGTCTGCCGATACGGTGCGCTGACTCCTGAACGGTTGAAGGAGGGACGCCCGGGCCCAGGATGCACGCTGTGCCGGGACTGCCTCTCCGTCTGCCGTCATGGAGGGCTGGCCGTGACCCTGTACGGAAAAACGTGCGGAGCCGCTGAATCCAGTTTCGTGGTGCTCCTCAGCATCATGCATACCGTATTTCTCGCCGTCGCCCGCGTATGACGCCGTAGAGCTTTTAACAGGCGGAAAGCCATTGCTTTGGGGGAGGTTCCTTTGGGGACTCTCCCCGTTTCTTATGGCTTCTGTAGTGGTATGGAATTTCGGGGGATTGGGCTGGTTGGGATGGGCTTTTTTTCGGCGTTGTCCCACGAGAAAGCCCCGGCTTGGGAGAAAAAGCCGGGGCTGGTCCCTTCCGGGCGGAGGGACGGGGCAAGAGGGCGTTACTTCGAGCTGAAGTTGGGGCCCTGCCTGAATTCGAGGAGCAGGTGCCAGTCGGGGCCCCCCGCCGCGAGCTTGCCCTGCGGCTTCAGATCCTTGCCCGCAAAGGCGGGGAAGTCCTTGCCGTAGCGGTAGGCCCGGTGCACCTGCGTTTCGGGATTGTCGTCACGCTTCACGCAATAGGCCTGATCGTCGGTGGAGATGGGATTGTTGTATTCCCAGACCACCTGCTTGTCCGGGGTGACTTCGAAAAGATGCCCGTTGTTGGTGGAGGTGATGAACCAGTTGCCGTTGGGGAGTTTCTGGGCCGCTGACTGGAAGTCGGAATAGAAACTGTTGTGATCCTTGGTTTCGTACTGCCAGACCACCTGATTGGTGGCGGGATTGATTTCCATGACGGAGCTGCGGTTGGCGCTGGGGCGATGCGTGCCGTTGTTGAAGATGGAAATGTTGCCGTTGGGCAGCCATTCCACGTCGTGCGAGCCGAAAAGCACCTGATCGCCGTCGTCGTGGTAGCCGGAAGGCGCCTTGCCCATGCCGTGGGTGGCGGGGTTGCCATAGCGCCAGACGATCTTCTTGGTCTTGCGGTCGATGATATAGATTTCACCGAAGTCGCGCGAGTTGACCGCGTATTGATCGGTCTTGGCATTGTAGCGGACCGAATTCCAGTGGGTCCAGTCGGCGCGGGCGAAATAGCCCATGCTCAGGGGCAGATGCCAGTTGATGTCGATCTGGTCGGGGCCTGTCCCGATGTTGTCCCACACATGCCATTCCCACGCGATTTCACCCTTGGGCGTGACTTCAAGGATGGCGTCGGGCCAGATGCCCTGAAGCGGCTGGCCGTCGGGCCCTTGTCCTGGTGCGGGCATTCCGTTGCGGCTGAGGGCCTTGTCCTTGGGATCGCGGCCCTTGGCGAGGGCTTCGTCATACGTCTTGTTTTCCCAGATCAGGATGGCGGTGTTGCCGTTGGGCAGGCGATCGAAACCGTGGTGCGCGATCTGGCGCGGATTGCTGACCTTGTATTCCCAGACCACCTTGCCGTCCCACGCATACTCGCGGAGCAGGCCGTACCAGCCGCCGAAGTTCACGGGGCTGCCGGCGATCTTCTCCGCGCGGAGCAGGTTCCCGTTGGGAAGCAGTTCCGCATAGAAGGCGGGATGGTCATGCTTCCAGGTATGGACAATATTGCCTTCCATATCGATGAGGTAGGTCTTTCTGCTGCCTGGATCCTGGATTTTGTCCACAATCCATGAAGAAACCTTGGTGTGCGGCGTGAACAGCGTGTAGCCGTCGTAGGCCTTTGCCTTGTCATAGGCCAGCAGCCCGAGGGGGCCGGTGATGGCCTCGTAAGCGCTTGCCGGGGCTGAGAGCATGAACAGGGACAGCAGGGCCGTAGCCAATGAGGTAAGCCTGAACATGGAGACGCTCCTTCTCTTTCGGCCGCGCCCGGCACTTGCGGGCGGGGCCTTCCGCCGTTCCTCGCGGCGGAGGGTGGACCGCGGGCCGCCCGGGGGAGACCCGCGGCGGAATCCTTACAGAACCATCTTCCAGTAAGGGATGGCGAGGAAGAAGAGGAAGATGCCGGTGAGGACCATGCGGGCCGCGAGCACCTTCAGCATATCCTTGAAGAGCATGTAGCCGGAGCTGAAGAAGTAGAGGATCACGGCGTATTCATAAGGGAAAAGGTAGTTGTCGAGGCCGTACTGGAACGAATAGAAGAGGATGCGCGGGTCCATGTTCATCTGTATGCCGAGCTCGGTGACGGGAGACGTCATTGTCGTGGTGGCCGCGAGCGGGGTCAAGAGGAAGTTGGCCAGCGCGCCGAGCACATAGGAGGCCAGGCCGGCGGTTGTGGTGGTCATGCCGTGCAGATAGGGCAGGGTGTTGTTGGCGATCCACGTGGTCACCTTGAGGAAGCCCCCGGCGCTGCCGATGGTCATGCAGCCCATGATGAAGAAGAGGGGCGCGAAGTTGACCTTGCTGAACTTGGGGCCGTCGAGGAGCCGGACGCCGGGGAGGAAGGCCGCAAAGGTGACGCCGATGAGCACCAGCCCGGCGGCGACGCCGTGCAGCTTGTCCGTGGCGAGCAGGATGAGGGTAACGAGCATGAGGATGGCGGCGCGCTTCTGTTCGGACGTCACCGGGCCGAGTTCCTGATACTTGGTCTGCAAGGTGGCGCGCAGGGCCTGCCGATCCACCTTGGAAGGGAGGATCAGCATGACCAGCCCCACAGACATGAAGGTATACAGCATACCGGGAAGGAAGTTATGCATGGCGTATTCCATCCATGTGCTGCTGATGCCGGAAGCCTTTTGCAGCAGGCCCATGCCGAGCACGAGGTCCGCGCCGCCCGTGAGGTAGCACAGTTTGGTCGACGCCACGGCGAGGCAGCAGGTGAGGATGACGGCGGTGGCTTCGCGGCCCTTGGCCTTGAAGTCCAGTGCGTCGCACAAGCTGATGCCGATGGCGCAGAAGATGGCGGCCTTGCCTGTGATGGCCGGGACGAGCGGGGCCACGATGGATACGGCGAGGGTAATGCCGATAAGAGTGCCGGTGAAACTGCCGCCCATGCAGCGCACGCAAGTCAAACCGATGCGCTTGCCGAGGCCTGTTTCCTGTAGGATCTTGCCGAGTGCGAAACCGCCGATGACGATAAGGGGCACTTCAGAAAGCCACGGAGAATATACAACCTGCTGTTTGACGCCGCACAGGACAATGTAGAGTACGGGAAGGATAAGGCCAACGGCAATTTCATTCATTGCATCCATAGCCCAAATGCAGATTGCCCATGTCGTAATGGAAAGGAAGAGGGCCATATGGTGCGTGACGGTTTGCCCGTCTATGGGCATTGCCCAGTAGACAATCAAAGGTATCGCAAAAGATATGAGCCACTTTAAAGCCAGAGAACAGTTTTTTCCCGTCATCGGCAGAGTCATGATCTTCTCCTCCAGAGAGTGGTACGGAAAGCTTGAAGTGACTCTAGCTGTAAAAGAGAATACGTGATGTAACGGTTGCTACATTTTTCTCAAGGACGGATATTTTTTGTCTCCTATGAAGAAAAAGTTGTACAGGCCGGGCCCGGAAAGGATTGCCCATGCGGTGAGAGTGATGTACAACCCGTTGCCGATAAAACTTTGTTGGGCAACGTATCTGGTTATTCGCCTTGTACGGGATAATGGCGTTTGCGCACAAGGAGGCCCCTATGGAGATGAATGACGCGAAACTGATAGAATTCACCCATATACCACCGGAAGCCGGCGTGTGGCGCCAGGTCCTGGATCTCGGTACGCGCCTCCGTTTTCGCAAGGGTGAGGAAATCATGCACGGCGGGGAAAAAGGCGAATACCTCTATTATGTGCACCAGGGGGAAGCCCGGCTGATGCGGACGACGCTCGACGGGCGTGAAAAGATCCTTATGTCCATGCGTTCAGGGACGGTAACGGGTGAAACGCCGTTTTTTGACGAGGTCCCGGCGCGGAGTTCCATCGTGGCGGGAACGGATTGCGTGGTGTATGCCTTCTCCCGTGATTGCGTGCTTCACGAGATCCTTCCAAACTATCCCGCCCTGACGCTGGCGCTGCTGCACTCCCTGGCTTCCAAAGTCAGGGTGTTGTGCAACCAGTCGGTGAGCCTGAGCCTTGAGGAGCTGCCTCCGCGCATTTGCCGATTCCTGCACCTACGTATGCGGGACGACGGGGGCGCTCCGAATCCCCGCGTGTCGCCGGGGCTGAACCAGCAAGAGCTGGCGAACCTGCTCGGCGTGCATCGGGTGACGCTCAATAAGGCCCTGCGCGAGCTGGAGCGGGAAGCGGTGCTCGGCCCGTACTCGCGGGATGAGGTGTACATCGTGGATATGGAACGTTTTCACGAACTGTCTTTAAAATAGCAAAGGCGGGGCGCTGCCGAGGAGAACTTTTTTTGAGGAGACGGGACGGCATACCCCATAGAAAAATCGCCCCGGATCGGTCCGATCCGGGGCGATTGATTTTGGACTGGGGTCAGTTCGCGGGAGCGGGCTGGGCCGCAGGAGCCGTTTCCGCTGCGGGAGCCGGTTCTTCAGGGGCGGGCAACGGCGTGGCTTGCGGTTCCGTGGCGGCGGGGGCTTCAACGGGAGTGGAAGGTGCGGGAGCGGCCTGCTCGTCAGTTGCCGGGGCGTCCGGTCCGGAAGGCTGCACGGGCGTTTCAGAAGGCACCTTCTCCGTTGCCGGATCTTCCTGAGCCGGAGCGGGCTCCACAGGTGTCGCCACGGCCACAGGAGCGCCAGCCGCCGCATAGTACGTCATCGGAGCCGTATAAACCAGCACCAGGAACGTCAGGACAAGCAAGGCGCCTCCGGCGAAGGAGCGGTTGAGCGCCTTCCAGAGGATGATGCCGAGCAGAACGAGCCCGCAGGTCTGCACCAATGCCGCGACCAATGCCAGCGGCGTGGGCTGCAAGGCGGAAAGCGGCGCGGGGAGTTCGCCGAGGAACAGCGGATAGATGTTCGCTGCGGCGAAGAGGAGGCCGAGGGCAATCAAGAGGATTGCCAGCAGGAGGAAAAAGCCGCGGCTGCCGCGCGCGGAAAGGTTCAGTACGCCCTGAGCGGTCAGGACGGCCAAAGGCGGCAGGAGGGGCATCAACAGCACGGGCATGTTCGCGCCAAGCAGGGCGAGGACCGCCAGCGTCACGATGGCGCTGCACCACAGCCAGCCTTGGCCGGGGCGTTGCTTGCGGTTGACCACGATACCCTTGAAGAAGGTACCGATCCGCCCCCAGGGAAGGAACAGCAAGAGCAGCGTCCAGGGAAGCCAGAGGACGGCAAGCAGGGCCACGATGATCCATGAGTCTTGCCCCTGCAGCTTCCATGCTTCGAGGACGGGGGCCAGATATTCGTTTTCGAGGAGGGTCTTCAGCAGTTCGCGTCCGCCGTCGCCGAAAGCGATGAACGTACCCCATGCGAGGAGCAGGACAAGCAGCAGCCCGAACGCCAGAGCGCCGTCGCGTGCCCCGGCCCGGCGGAACGTTCCGCGCCAGAGGAGGAATACGAGGCTGACAAGCAGCGGAAGGACGAGGCCAAGCAGGCCTCCGGCCAGCGTGGACAGGGCGACAAGCGCGAAACCGGCAAAGAGCCATAGGGGGGCGAATGCCTTGATCCATCCGCGGTACAAACAGATGCCGGCAAGGGTAAGGATGGCCGTGAACAGCATGTCGCTGCCTGAAATCCGGGGCAACCCCATACAGGCGAAACCGGTCAGAAGCACCAGGCCGGAAGCGAAGGCCGTGCGCCTGTCGTTGCCGGTGGCCCGGGCCAGAGCCCATGTCAGAAGGATCAGGAAGAGCGCGGACAGGGCGGAGGCGAGGGGCAGGAGCTGGACCGGGTAGCCGCTGATCTGCTCGAGCCCGGCGGTTGGCTGCACGCCGGGGATATACGCCGCCAAAGACAGGCTGTCGATGCCGGGGATGAGGCTTAAGGCGCTCAAGAACCAGTGGTAGACCGGATAAAGCTCGGGGGAGGGCAGGCCGGACGCGGCGACGCCGAACAGGCCGACGCCCAGATTATGCAGCGCGTGCAGTTCCCGTCCCATAAAAGTCGGCATGGATTGGATAAGCCAGAAAAGAATCAGGACCAGTGGGCCGACGGAGGCGAGCCCGTTGAAACAGCGGGAAGCGAAGCTGGATGTTTGCGGCTGGGCTTCCGGGGCGGGCGACCTGGATACCTTGGCGGCTTTGGGCGCGGGGGCCGCTTTTTCCTCCTGAACGGGGGAAGGTTTGGCGGGAGCCGGTTCCGCCGGGGGCGGCGTTACGGTTTCTGTTTCCGGGGCCGATGAGGGCTGTGCATCCGTATCCGTGGCCGCCGTTTCCGTCACGGGAGCGACCGGTTCCTCGGAGACGGGCTGGACGGGAGCGGACTGCTGTTCCGCGGAGGCGTTCGGCTCGTCTTTCTGAACGGGGGTATCTGTGCTCATATCTGCTCCTTCGATAGGATTTCAAAACAGCTATCGGGGGAGACTGTATCCGAGAATCGGTCCGGCGTCAGCAAAAGAATCCCCCGGGAACGCCGGGACGCGTCACGAGCCGAACTGCGCCATCCTCCGCCCCGATTCGCGGTAGTGTTCGCGGAGCGACTCTTCCACCGTGGCGGGGTTACGGGTCTGCACGGCTTCGAAAATATCCCGATGCCGATCCACGAATTCCTGCGGAGTGAACAAGACGTTCCAATGGTTATAGAACAGAAATTTGGAGATGTTCGTACAGGCGGAACGGGCCATCTCCACGAGCCGCCGGTTCGCGCAATGGGCGAGCAGGGCGCTGTGGAAGGCGTCGTCGACTTCGGTGAACTCGTACAGGCCCCCCACTCTGGGCGCAAGGCGGGCCATATGCTCGATCATGCCCGAGAGCCGGGCGAGGTCCACGTGGTTCATAAGCGGCAGGGCGGCGGCCACACCCGCGCCTTCAAGGATGCCGCCGATTTCGTATTCGTTCTCTATTTCCTGACGGGTCATCTTGCGGATGTACTTCCCCTTCTGCGGTTCCGACGTGATCAGGCCGTCCTGCGTGAGGATTTGCAGCGCCTCGCGGATTGGTGCGCGGCTGATGCCGAGGCGTTCGGAAAGGATGACTTCCTTAACTTGCTCGCCGGGAGCGAGTTCGCCGTCAAGTATGCAACGCTTGATGAACTCGACAACCTGGCCGCTGTATGTCTGGCGTTTGAACGTGTGCATGACTTCTCCTTCGAAGGGCACATGACGAAAAGGTTCGTAAGGCGTTTCGCAGTGATCGGAAAGCGTGTATCGGGAGAGGCAAGGCGGATAGCATTCTCGATGTGTTTTTCTACAGAATTACTGCATTCTGTAACGGAAATAGGCGCTACGTCAAGATGTTGAAGGACCTTTGTTACAGAAGGGGTATAGAAAGATACATACTGTCTCCATGCAACAAACGGCGCAGGAAACGTTTCAATGCCGTTGCCCGCACCTCAGGGGCTGCAATGCGGGAACGCATTGCAGTAACCGGCCTGCCGTGTGCCGATGGGAAGGGAGCGTATCAGTCGTTGGAGACGAGCAAGGGGTTTTCTTCGTCGGGATATGTGACGATGAGCGAGCGGAACGAGTCCTCTTCAAACAGAAAAGCTTCGACGACAAGCGGATCAAACTGTGTCCCGCGGCCTTCCACGATGATGTTCCTGGCGGTTTCGTGGTCGAAGGCGGGTTTGTACACCCGCTTGGAGATCAGCGCGTCATAGACGTCGGCGAGGGCCATGAGCCGCCCCACGCGGGGGATTTCCTCTCCCTTCAGGCCGCGGGGATATCCTTTCCCGTCCCAGCGCTCATGGTGCGTATAGGCGATGACCGCGCCAAGGCGCAAAAAGTCGTTGTGCCCGCCCATGCGCTTTTCCGCCCAGCTCAGGGTCTGGTAGCCGAGGGTGGTGTGCTTCTTCATCTCGTTGAATTCGGCTTCCGTGAGCTTGCCGGGCTTGCGGAGGATGCTGTCCGGAATGCCGACCTTGCCGACATCGTGCAGAGGGGCGCAGACGCGGAACAGCTCGATGGTGTCGTCATCGTCGTCCCAGATATCGGGACGCATGAGCCGCAGGCGCTTGGCGAGGATTTCCACGCCGTGCTGCGTACGGCGGACGTGCGCGCCGGTTTCGTTATCGCGGGTTTCCACGACCGAAGCGAGACATTCCACCGTCACGGAACGGGAAAGATACAGTTCCTTGGTGCGTTCCTTGACCAGCGAATTGAGCTCATCGTTGTATTTTTTGAGCGCGACGTGATTCGATACCCGCGCCCGGACGAGGCGGGGCTGGAAGGGCTTGGCGATGAAGTCCACGGCCCCGAGATCGAGCCCCTTGGCCTCGTGTTCCTCGTTCCCCATCGCGGTGATGAAAACGACGGCGATGTTGCTCGTGAGGGGATCGGACTTGAGGCGGCGGCAGACTTCGTAACCGTCCATATCAGGCATCATGATATCCAAAAGGACGATGTCGGGGCGGGGCTCGGAGAGCGCCAGCCTCAGGGCTGTGGCACCGTTGGTGGCAACGCGGACGGTGTACTCGCCGCGCAGGAGATCATCCAAGATGCGGATATTGGCAATGGTGTCGTCGACGACGAGTACCACGGGTTTCTTAGGATAGCCCATTCGGTTCTCTCAATTCCAGATCCAAAAGCTGTGCAAGGTGCAAAAGGCCGCTTTCGGCCTTCTCGAAATCGAAGGTATCAATGGCGTGCTGGATTTCGTTCGTTTCCGCCCCGCACTGCCCACCAAGAAAACGCCTGACGGATCCGAAGGCTTCGCGCGCGGCCGTGTTGTACTGCCGGATGAGCAGGAGGCATTCGCACAGCGCCGGTTGCAGCTTGCGGACATCCAGATTTTCTCCGGCGGCGGGAATGCTCAAAGGGGCTTCGGGGTACGCGGCGATGGCCTGCCCTGCCGCCGCAAGGACACTCTCGGCCGTTGTAACGTAGCCGTATAGGGTGTCAAGAAGGTTGTCGACATTTTCTGCGGACCCCCCTTGCAGGCACTGCTCGAGCTCCACAAGCTGCGTATACAGATCCGTTGCGCCGACGTTGCCGCTGATGCCCTTCAGTTTGTGGACGGACGCCCGGATGGAGGGCATATCGTCCCGCAGCCGGGCCTGCCTGATCTCGGCGTCGGCTTCGGCAAGCTCGCGCCGGAAATCGAACAGGAGACTGACGTACAAGGGAAGGTTGCCCATGACCCGATCAAGCCCTTGCCGTACGGAAAAACCGGGGAGGTGCTCAAGTTCTTCCCGTATGGCGTGCCCCGCCTCGACGCGGGGCCTGGGTTCCGGTGAGGGAGCGGGGGCTTCGCCGGAGAGCGTGGCATGGCGGTTGAGGGCCGTTTGCATGGCCTGCATGTCGAAAGGCTTGCGGAGGACGGCGGTGAAGCCTTTTTGGAGGAGCGCCTCTTCCTCTTCCGGTGAGGAAATGGCCGTGCAGGCGATGATGGGCAGTTCGCCGTAGCGGCTGTCGCTGCGGAGGATATGCGTGAGGGTGGCTCCATCCATGACGGGCATTTCCACATCCGTGAACACAATGGCGTAATGCCGGGTGCGGATAAGGCGGAGCGCCTGAAGGCCGTTGTCGGCGGTATCCGCTTCGGCTCCAAGGGCGAGCAGGATTTCGGCACCGATCTGCTGATTGATGCTTTCGTCGTCGACGAACAGCGTGCGCGGCGTATGCTCTGGCTGGTGCATGGGGTACCTCGGGGCGGCGCTCAGCGCCGGGGAGAGCGGCCGTCCCGGTGTATCCAGCGCGCGAGGGTGGAAAGGAGGACGGAAGGTTCAATGGGTTTGGCGATATAATCCTGCATACCCACGGAAAGGCTCTTTTCCCGGTCGCCGTTCATGGCATGGGCGGTCATGGCGATGATGGGCAGGTTGTCGAACCGGGCGTATTCCCGCAAGATCCGGGTGGCTTTCAGCCCATCCATGCCGGGCATCTGAATATCCATGAGCACGGCATCGTAGCCGCCTTCCCAGAGTTTTTCCACTGCTTCGAGGCCGTCCCCGGCGGGCTCCACGCTGACGCCGCTGGATTGCAGGATTTCGTTGGCGACCTGCCGGTTGATGGCGTTGTCCTCCGCCAGCAGCACCCGCGCGCCCATAAGTTCGGGGAAGGGGGCGGCGGACGGTTCGGCCCGATCTGGCCTGTCCTGCGGCTGCTCGGCCTCAAGCAGTGCCGAGATGAGGGAGGAGGGCGTAACCGGCTTTGTGATGAGCCGCATGGGAATGTCTTTCCCTTCCCGGATATGGGCAAGGACATCGGGCCGGTCGTGGATGGTGGCCATGAACAGGATGACGGGCCGTTTGGGAAGTGCCGCGCAAATGGCTTGTGCCGTATCCTTGCCGTTCATGCCCGGCATCAGCCAGTCAACGAGGGCGACGCGATAGGGCCTTCCCTCGCGCGCGGCGTCGCGGCAGAGCCGTACGGCCTCTCCGACCGAGGCCGCCGATACGGGATCAAGCTGAAATTCCCGGAGCATACCGCTGAGGATGTTCCGAGAGAGTTCATTGTCGTCAACAATGAGGATGCGTTCTCCATGCAGCGGATGGGAGGGGAGGAGCAGGCGGCGTTCCGGGACGGCCACCGTGCCGAACTCCGCCGTAAAGACAAAGTCGCTGCCATGCCCCGGCGTGCTCCTCACATGGATTTCTCCGCCCATGAGGTTCACGAGGCGTTTGCAGATGGCGAGCCCCAGCCCCGTGCCGCCGTAGCGCCGGGTCGTGGAGTTGTCCGCTTGCGTGAACGATTCGAAAAGGTTGCCGATCTGTTCGGACGTCATGCCGATGCCCGTATCGCTGACGGAGAAGCGGGCCGTCCCGTCGCCCTGCCGTTTGAGTTCCACACGCACCAGCTTGTCTTCGCCCGTATAATTGACCGCATTGCCGATCAAATTATATAACACCTCGCCGATCTTCAGCGGGTCGGCTTCCGTATAGATATCCTTTTCGATATCCGCGACGAAACGGTAGCCCTGCGTTTCCGAAAGATATTCAAACTTTTCCAGCACGTCGAACGTGTATTCCGACAAATCGAAAGCCTCTATCTTCAACGCGTTTATCCCCGAACGTATCTTCGACAAATCGAGCACGTCGTTGACGAGGGAGGTCAGCCTGTCCGCCTCGTCGATAATCACCTGGGTATGCTTTGTCCGTTTTTCGGGATTATTGCCCGAGATTTCCTGAATCATGGAGGCATACGCCTTGATCATCGTCAACGGCGTCTTGAAATCGTGCGAGACGTTGGCGATCAGCTCCTTTTGCATCTGGTCCGCTTTGGAAATTTCGTCGCGGGCAAAGTTCAGCGTTTCCGCAAGCTCCTGCATTTCACTGCCGTACGATCGGCCGTGGAAATCGACGGAAAAATCTCCCGCGGCGAGCAGGCGCGCCTTTTCGGTCATTTCCGAAATGGGCTTGGTCAGCGCGCCCGAAATGGCGCTGGAGACGGCAAAGGACAGAATCAACACGAAAATCGCCATCAGCATCATGCGCACGTTCATCTGCTTTACAACGCTTTCGCTCAATTCCAGCGACTTACATACATACAGATAGACGGGCTCGGACGTTTCGCCGCCATACACGGCGCCATAGACAAATTCGCCCGACGAATCCTCGTAAATCACGGGCATGCCTTTGGATTCCGTCAGCTGATTGCGCAGACGTTTCACCTTTTCCGAAAAATCCATATGCTCGCCGAAAACGGGGTCCGAAGGATCCAGCTCCTCCTCGATGGGAAACATCACGGAGCCGTCCGCGCCGAGGATATACACCCCCACGTCGTACAACGCGGCCTGATAGCGGACAAAGCTGCTGTAATTGGGGCCGCGGTAGTCGTTAAGCTCCTTTTGGATCGCCGTGCCGTTCATGGCCAGGCTCTTGGTGATTTCATCCTTATAGGTCTGCTTCAAAAGCAGGTTCTGCGTCAGGGCAAACAACAGCACGATGATCAGCGCAAATACGGAAAAGGCAGCCCAAAGCAAAAAATAGATGCTTGTGCTCC
>ERZ836877.2796-NODE-2796-length-21399-cov-7.127389_pt1 | contig 21399 bp, 11 predicted proteins | sample MGYA00519469_ERZ836877 | MGnify/ENA primary metagenome ERZ836877 (study PRJEB31850, sample SAMEA3708809) | human gut metagenome | biome: human gut; feature: human-associated habitat; material: faeces | place: China | collected 2014 ... | reverse complement strand
TTAAGCAAAAATACACCAACCTGTGATTTCACATATGTTATTAAACAACCTCTAAATGATTTCGCCCTTGCCGAAACCGAAAATTCGATGCACGAGGATCTTGTCCGCTGCTATAACAACCGCAGCACGCCCGAAGCTCTGTGCCGGGTAATCGAGGCTGTGTTCAGCGGACGTGCGCTTTCACCCGAATCCACACAATATCTTGCCGCCCTTCTCGGCAAGAGCAGCACCGGCCTCGACAAGATTGCTTCGGGCATTGCACCGGAAGCCTTTTTGGGCCACAAGTCGGGTATATCCGACCGAAATGCCGACGGTATACGCATGGCAACAGGCGATGTCGCGGCCTTCACGCGCCCCGACGGCTCGACCGCATATATCGCCATACTTGTCAAGGACTCTCCCGAAACCGACGGGCAATCTTCGGCTCTGTTCCAGGAATTGTCTGCGGCGGTCTTCGATGCATACAGCAGGTAAAAAGTCTTTTTTGTAATTTTGCCGGTATTATGGAAAAGATTGAAAATATAGTGCCCGACTGGGCTTTCAGAATGAACTGCGCGGTGACCGTGGCCGACGCCGACTGCCGCATTATATATATGAACGAGCGGTCGCGCCAGACTTTCGCCGCCCGCGGAGGCGCCGCGCTGATCGGCCATAATCTGATGGAATACCACAACGAGCGGTCGAAAGACATAATCCGCCGTCTTCTCGACGAGGGAGGAACCAATGCCTATACCATCGAGAAAGAAGGTCTGCGGAAGATGATATTCCAGTCGGCCTGGTTCGATGCCGACGGACGTGTAGGCGGTCTGGTCGAACTTTCTATGGTCATTCCGGCAGAAATGCCGCATTACGTCAGATAACTCAGCCGCTTATGGAAGTAAAGGAATTTGAGAAACGCGTACGCGAAGACCTCATCGGATTTCTCACACGCAAGGGCGCACTCGACCGGCGCGTGCCCGAATGCCCCGACGTCGAGGAGCGCTGGGGCGAGATATGCCGCGCCTATCTGCCCGACGGCGTGCGCGAGTTCCGCGATTATCCCGTGGTGTCGTTGGGCTGGATAATGTTTGTCGGCATGGCGATGGCATTCTACTGGGATACCGACTGGGAAACCTACTCGGCGCGCAAGGGTATCTACGAGGAGCTTCGCGATCGGCGCGGATTCGACAATATGGACGATTCCGTGACCGAAGACGTGCTCGGCTACCGCGACGAGGACGCCGCCCGTGTAATCGACCTGGCGGCACAGTGCGCCTCGCGCGTGTTCAGCCTGCTCAGCCACTCGCACATCGAAGCCGGCACGCAGAACGCAATGGAATGCTACATGGCGGCTCTCCATCAGCTCTATCTCGCCGGAATGGGCATGGAGCTGAACTCTCTCGGCTACCACATGAAGCCGGTTTAGGCGAATGGGCAGACAGTTTTTTTGAGCTGACAAGCTGACGTGCGGCTGGGCTGACAGGCTTTTGAGCAACCTGTCCGCTCAACAGCTCGTCCGCTCAATAGCCCAAACAGCCGCGTAGCGGCAATGAGCTGCGGAGCAGCGCTGAGAGTAATAGCCTATGTGCAAGCGCGCCGCAGGTGCGTGCAGCCATAGATTTCCAACGAAAATAAAGCTGCGTAGCTGCGACATATCACGTGGATTGTGTCGCAGCTACGCAGCTCTTCTTTTTTTCGCAATCCTCATACCCGTGCTGCGCGCACCAAAGGCGCGCTTGCGCGGGCCTATTATTGTCAACGCTGCTCCGCAGCTCATTGCCGCTACGCGGCTGTTGGGCTGACGGCTGTATATAAAGAGTCGAAAGAGTCAGGAGGATTGGCATTGAAGCCGTTCTCTTGACTCTTTCGACTTTTTAACTTTATAAACCCGCTGCTAAAGCTACTGGACGTGGACTTTGCGGTTGTTGACTATGTAGATTCCCGGGGCGAGACCGGCTGTTGCCTCGGTGGGGTCTACGGCCTCGCGTATGAGGACGCCGGCGACGGTGTAGACGTTGACGGGGCCGTCGGGGTTATTGACTGTCACATTTTCGACGCCCGACTGCGAGCCTTTGTAGAAAAGACGGAAGTTGTCGAAACAGCACCAGTCGCCGTTGACGGCGCGTGTCTTCTTCAGGCCGATACGAAGAGTACCCCTCTCTGTCAGCTCAACGTAGAGAGGCGTGTTGTGATACTCGCTGTTGACGTTGAAGGCGGTGTTCGACTGCCCCACATTGTCGGGAACGGTCGGAAGAGTGGTGTCATAGAGCGACATGAAGGGGTTTTCGGCGGCATTCATATAGTAGCTTGCCAGAAGCTGCTCGGTGCCGTTGTCGTGGGCGGCACGCGATTCTGCCTGATAGCCGTAGCGGTAGAAGCCCTGCACCTCCAGGCGGTATTTGCCCGCAGGCATGTCGGCGAGATCCTGATATTTGTCGAAAGTCTTGTTCCAGAACTCGGCCACACCGGCATTGGTGGCTGTAAACGATGTTCCGCTCCAGCCGTTGCCGTTGTTGGCATTGAAGTCGGGGTTGACAATGCGGCCGGTGATGTCTTCGTAGTCGTCATCGTAGGCGGCGTTCAGTGCCTCAAGAGCCGGAGGTAGCGCCTCGGCGAGAGCGGCCACAGTGCGGTTGGAGTCGATGGCGCGGCGCGCGGCAGCTATGGCGTCGGCGAAGGCGTCGGGGTCGAGACGTTCGTATTTCTTTATCGTAGTCATGATCTCGCTCCAGGTGGCCAGCACATTATACTCGTCCTCGGTGACGGTCATTATCGAACCGTGCTGGAAGCTGCCCGTGCCCGAGAGCTTGAACGACGAGCTATAGCCGGTTCCCATATGGTCGAGGTCGACGACCTTGTAGCTATACTCCGAGTCGTAGCGCATGTAGTAGAGGTTGTAGATGTCCTCGTCGATACGGCGTATGTGGGTGGGGCCTTCGACGGCGGCATCGCCCTCGGCGCGCATGTGCATGACTTCGGTCCAGGGCGACCCGAGCAGGCTCGGCGATGTGTACTCGAAAATGCCTGTCTGGGCAGCCGAGGCGCCTTCTTTCTTTATCATCATGTGATAGAGGCCGTCGTACTCGCTGTAGAGGATATCGGCGTCGATCACGGCATAGCCCGGGTCGTAGAAGAGGCGCGGCTGGGTGAGGGTCTTGAAATCCTTGTCGGCATAGGAGTAGAACATGCGGTCGTGCGTGTCGCCGGGATTGGAGGAAAGTATGGAGTAATATACGAGGTAGGCGTCTTTTTCGGCATCCCATATGAACTGGGGCGCCCATACGCGGGTGATGCGGGCATACTCGGCGTCGGTCTTATAGCCGTCGGTTGTGGCGTCGGGATCGCTGAATATGGCCTTGCCCTTGTTGAAGTCGAAGGCGGTGCTTTCCCAGTGTATCATGTCGGTTGAGCGGAGAAGGTCGATGCCGTGGTTATTCCACATGCCCGATTTTATGTTGCTCATGTCGGTGGTGACCATGAAGTACTCGTCGGCGCGCTCGCCGCGGTTCATGAAGGCGTCGCGTGTGCCACCTTCGATGGGCGCGAGGGCCTCGGTGTCGAATATCTCGTCGCCGTCGAGGAGTACGTCGAATTTCTTGGCATACGAATCCTTGGTCGCGAGGGCGTAGTTGGTCGTCTCGTAGTTGGGATTCATGAATGTGTAGAGGTAGCCGTACATTCCGTCGGCCGGCGCGAGTGTGACGGGAATCTCGATGTCGCCGCGGGCGCCGTCGGGGAAGGTGACTGTTGCTACGAGGGTTCCGGCGGCGATTTTCGACGAGCCTGTGTTGGCTTTGGTCACGTCGAGTGTGGCCGAGAAGCGCGATATTGTCATGGCGAGGCGGTCGGAAGGCTCGCGGAGGTTCCACTCGACTGTAGCGCCCGACGATGTCGTGAGCGGGAGCGAGGTGGAGGCATGGAGGAATCCGAGCTTGCAGATGACGGGGCGCAGTTCGGCTGTGGCGGCATCGATCTGGGCTTCGGTGGGCGTCTTGCCGGCATCGTCGCTGTAGTTGATGTCGTTGAGAGTGAAGCGGATTATGGAGAGGGAATATGCCGGAGCCATATATACGGCCTTGTTGCCGTCGACCGACTGCATGGAGCCTTCGGCGGGCGATACCTTGAGCGGATCGGAGGCCGAGTTCTCGTCGAGGTCGGATGAAGAAGTCAGCACGGTGACTTCGGCGGCGTCGATTCCGGCATTCTTCAGGGCGATATCGACGGAGCGCTCCTCGCCCGATGTATTGACGATCTTGAGATACATCGTGCGGGTGTCGTCGTCGATGCTGGAGGCCACATAGACCTTGCGATGCACCGGAAGAATCAGGTCGTGGATCAGCTCGCCGTCGAGCCAGCATTTCACACGGGTGCCGTCCACGTCGATTCTGATCTTATAGGTGCGGCCTGCGGCGATGGTGCCTGCCTTGAGGTCGAAATCGCTCTTGCTGCCGTTGCGCGACACCTGGAGGCCATGCTGGGTGTTGTTCCAGCCGCCGATGTTCCACCAGCAGTAATTGTCGGCATCGGCATAGTTGAAGCCGATGAGGAAGCCTTCGGCGCCGGAGTCCTTGACGGCGTCGAGCTCGAGGGTATAGGCCGAGGGAAGATCGACGGTTCCGGCATAGAATGTGCCCTGCGATGATCCGTTGTTCTGCACGAGCATGCCGCCTGAGCGCGCCCAGCCCGAAGCGGGCTGCCATGCGTCGGTTTCAGTGGCGGAGAAATCGTCTTCGAATACGGGCGCCCCATCAGGAGTGGTGACGCGGACGTTGTCGTAGCGCACCTTCGTAGACCACGACGAGAGCGCTATGCGGCTGCCGGCGCCGTCGAGGTTGCCCTCTTCGGTCCAGTTGAGGTTACGGCGGCCTACATTGTTGGGCATGAGCTGCTGCACCCAGTAGGAGGGTGTGCCGTAGCTCTGCGAGTGTGTGAAGCGGATCATGTCGGGTACCCATCCTCCGCCGCGCTCCTCGTTTATGAATATGGGCGCGTATGAGTTCATGATCACGATGTCGCTGTTGCGCTCCATGCCGAGCATGTAGACGGCCTCGCCGAGAGCGGCGCGCAGATGTCCGCGGTTGCCGAATTCCTGGGTTACGGCATACTCGCCGACGTAGACTTTGGGGCGCGAGCGGTCGTAGGAGTCGTATTTGTTGTAGCAGTTCTCGAACCACGAGGGCGAGCGGTAGTAGTGCTCGTCGACGATCTCGCAGGGGAATGAGTTGCGCCACGACGGGTTGTCGGTTCCCCATGCCTCGACATTGCCTATGAGGGTCACTTCGGGGTAGCGGGCCTTGATGGCGTCGTAGAACGCCTTGTAGCGCTCGGGGTAGTGGTCGGAACGGTCGTCGTCGAAGTTATAGTTCTCGTTGCCGATTTCGATGAGACGGAGGTTGAAGGGCTCCGGGTGTCCGTTGGCGGCACGGCGGGCGCCCCACTCGGTGGTGACATCGCCGTTGCAGTACTCGATGGCGTCGAGCGCCTCCTGTATATACTCGTCGATCTGCGTATAGTCGGTATACCACCCATGCCCGATGCCTACGTTTACCACGAAAAGCGGCTCGGCGCCGAGGTCTTCGGTGAGCTGGAGGAATTCGTGGAATCCCATGCCGTCGGTGCAGGGGTAGCCCCAGTTGTAGTTATAGTGTCCGGCACGCTCTTCGACCGGGCCGATGGTCTTTTTCCACTCGAAGCGGCGGTTGTCGTTGACCCAGCCGTCGCCCTCGATATAGCATCCGCCGGGGAAGCGGACGAAGGCCGGCTTCATTGCCTCGAGCTTTTCGGCGAGATCGCGGCGGCAGCCGTTGGGGCGGTTCTTATATGTCGGGGGGAAGAGGCTCACCATGTCGAGGTATACTGTTCCGGCTTTGCCGAATGTCAGCTCGAAGCGGGCGTCGGCGATGGTCTTTGTGGCGGTCATCGTGGCCATCACTTTCTGCCACTTGTCGGTGGCTTTTATGGCTTCGATAACGGCAGAGGCGCCGATGTTGCCCTGAGAGTCGGCGAGGACGGCTGTCGCCTGGCCGTTCCAGCCGCCGTCGGGAGCAGCAATCCAGAAAGAGAGCGTGTATGTGTCGCCTTCGACACAGTTTATGCCCCAGTAGCCGGTATTGCTTATACCCTGGCCCGGCTCGGTGAGATTCAGCCGGAGCGCGGCGCCCTGGGCGCTGTTCATAAGGCCGGAGGTAAGTTTGGAGAAGGTACACTCGCCCTTGCGGCTCCAATATTCGAGTGAGCTGTCCTCGAACGACCGGTTACGGATCAGCTCGGCGTAGATACCGCCGTCGCCGGCGTTGTTGATCTCCTCATAGAAAATGCCGTAATGGAGGTCGCCGATACGCGGGCCGCGGTCGGCGGCATCGATGGTCAGCTTCACCTGCGGCGAAGCAGCGAGAGCAGCCGCGGCAAGCACAGAAGCCGCCGTGAAAGCTCTGAGAGATAAAACAGACATGTGGAATAAGTGTATTTAAGGTTAGGTCTTATGCCATATATGGTTTACGGCCACAAAATTAACAAGATATACCCAAACTTCACACCATTTTAACATTTTTATAGACTTACGTTCTCTCCAAAGGCGACAACAACACCATATTGAGGAAGTATTCGAACTTTTGCCAAGTCATGGTTTATATTGGTCTATGACAATCATGGCGACGATACCTCCGACAAACATGAGGGCGGCACCGACACAAAACAGTGTCGTTATCCGCGACCATTTCTTATGCCAGTGCTCGTCTTCCTTCTCGAATTTCTTGAAATATTTCAGATAGCGGTCTTTGGTATAGAGTGCCTTATAAAACGGAATATAAAAGCTCCCTACAGGTATGGCAATGAAAGCTATCACGACTAATGAAGGCAACCTCCCGAACCATCGTGTTCCCAATCCTAATAGAAGAAAAGAAATAAAACCCGGATAGCATGCCGAAAAGTACCCCAGCCAATGATGAGCCCAATCAACACAAAATCCGTCTTTACTATTAAGATAGAAATTGTCCCATTGCGGGTCTGTTTTCTGCCTGCGTTCATGATACCGTTTTCTGAAATTTTCAGTGAAAAGATACTTGAGCGGGGAAAATAGTCTATCACTCGAAATTTTTAGAAAAACATATACCTTTTTTTCCCGTATCCACATGCAGTAGTGCACCGCATTGAGGAAATATTCGAACTTATTCATACGCATAGCCTTTAGGGCCCTATTAGAATCATGGCGACGATGCCTCCGACAAACATGAGGGCGGCACCGACGCAAAATAGGGTTGTTATCCGCGACCATTTCCGATGCCATTGCTCATCTTCTTTCTCGAATTTCTTGAAATATTTAAGATAGCGGTCTTTGCTATACAACGCCTTGTAAAAAGGAATATAGCAAATCCCGATAGGACCGAATATAAGAACGAGCAGAACTATAGAAGATACATTTCCATATAGTCGGACACCTAATCCCAATAACATGAATGAAAAGAAGATTGGATAGCAAGCATAAAAGTACCCCAGCCAATGATGAGCCCAATCAACACAGAATCCGTCTTTACTATTAAGATAGGAATTGTCCCATTGCGGGTCTGTTTTCTGCCTGCGTTCATGATACCGTTTTCTAAATTTTTCCGTAAAAAGATACTGTAGCGGAGAAAACAATCTATCGCAGGCTTTTCTTCCAAACCTATATACTTTCTTCTCCCGCAGCCACATGCAATAGTGCACCGCATTGAGGAAGTACTCGAATCTTTTATTAATCATACAAATAGCTATCTTTCATATATCATATCAACTATAGACGTGCCAAGCTCAGAACCGCCTATTGCACCTATAGTACCAAATACAAGTCCACCAATTATACTACACGGAATTGCTCCGACACCCGCTGCCGGAGCACCTACTCCAAATCCAAGCTGGGCTCCGAGCCAACCCCATGTGCAAAAACCGGCCCAACCACCAACTGCTCCACCAACGGCATTAGCGCCGGCCCGAACTGTATTATAATAGTTATTGTTGTCATAATATTGTATGTCTGTTAGATATCCATCTCCTATTTCATAAGCACTAATACCCATTCCAATCAACCCAGTACCTTTGGCTACTTTGCTCCCCCAAGATTGAATACTGAAAGTTTTTACGTATTGGTTGCCATAGAATGGTCGTTGATCATATGTGTGGAAATACCACTTAAAATTACTTCCGAAAGTTGAGTTTTGGCCATATTTTTCACAACTCTTTGCGCCACGTTCTATAATAGTATTAATCCATGATGCGACTGTGAGCGCATCAATATTTGATGGGGCGCTTGCAATGCACTCGAATTCAGGAAGATCGTAGTGTAATTCCCCTTTCTCATCACGATAAAATTCGCCTGAGTGTGCGGCATGGTTGAACAGGCCAATTTTCAGACCCGCCAAAGCACCTTGTAGAAAATTTCCGCCTGTCGCCCAAGCCGCGACTCCTCCTATGGCAGCAGAAGAGAATACCATCAGACCTTTGTTCATTTTAAGCCCTGAGGCGTAAGAACCCAAGCCTGAAGATATAGCTCCTGAGACAAAACCGCTACCAAAGCGGCCGCCACCGAGCATGCTGAACAGGCCGCCGGAAAGGCCATGCGCGCCTGCTCGAAGCAATTCATTGCCTAATGAACCGACTTTACCAAATGCGGATCCAATGCCATAGGAGGCAGCGGACGACAGAAGACTGAGAGCTCCGGCCTTCCAGATATTATCGCCGTTAAATGCCGCCTGCATCATGCTGCTTGCTGCATTGAAGAGAGCGAATGCAATTATAGCATCGTCTATACCGAACAATTCGCCGCTGGGGTCGGTGTATTTGAGGGGATTGTTGAGGCAGTAGCTGTAGCGGTTGTAGCTCTGGGAGAAATCGGGGAGCTGCACATAGTTGTCGGGGCTGAAGAATCGGCCCAAAAGGGGATCGTAGAGGCGCCCGTTCATGTTGATAATGCCGAACTCGGGCAGCATTTCATGGCCGGTGTAGCCACGCTGAAGCCCGATAGTATTCAGTGCGACGGTCTGCCGGCCCCATGCGTCGTAAGAGGCATCAAACACTTTTGCGCCATCTGCGCCGATTACCGAAAGAATGCTGCCGAGATGGTCGGTAAAGGCGATATATGGTTTTAAAACCCCGTTTTCCCTGATAAGTATCGTACCGCCGTCGAGATAGTAGAATTCGCGGACAACGCCATTGTCGGTTATCTTCTCGTATGCACCGGCATATACGGTCGATCTCACCGTATTTCCGTCTTTGGTCAGCTCGGTGTACCATCGCTGCATGTCGGGGCCATAGCTGAAATCCATTCTATAGCCGTTGGATTCATCTTCGATGAGGTCGATTTTATTGAAATCGTTGAACGAAGTCAGTAGTGTTTCTGTCGGAATAATATCTTTTTCGTTTTCGACAGAAACCACGGCATGAGGCTTGAACGCATTGCTATAATTATATTCTCCTATCCCGGTCTTTGAAAGAATATTGCCGTTGGGAGCATATGCAATCTCCATTACCGTCTGTGTAAAAGGTTTTCTCGATACCTCATGGTCCAGGGGCACTGGGTCTATTATGAGCTCAATATCACGCTTGACTGTTGTAAGCCGGTCGAGATTGTCGTATTCGAAATATTCCTTAAGGTCTTTGTTTCTTTTCCGAGAAAGGAGATTGCCGGTTTTACGCTCGAATTCGAGCGTGAGATTCTCGATGGCATTATCGCCGCGTGCTATTTTTCGGTTAGTTTCATATCCATAGTAATCGCATGCGACGGTCATTGTGATACTGTCCATGAATACAGACGTGCCGGCTGATAGTCCTTCATATTTCTTCAGTCCGTAGATTTTCATGCCGCCGGCAGTCGCCCCGGTCTTGAAGCCATAATCATCGTAGGTGTAGACCACATCGAGACCGCCGGGATATGTAGTCTTCTCGAGCCGGTTTTTAGAATCATACTGATATGCGAAGCTGTAAGTGCCGTTGCCTTCGACATTTCGCTTTTCTGTCGTCACGCGGCCATATCTGTCGTGAGTGAATTCTATGGAATTTCCGCCCATCGTCTGTTTTACAAGACGGAGCTTGCTGTTGCCCGATGTTCCATAAGTATTGACAAGAGTATTTGAGCCTATCTGCACTTTAGAAATACGGCCAAGATTATCGAAAGTATTGCGGGTTTCCACTCCTCGCGCGTCGGTCTGCCTGACAAGCTTTCCGTCGGCGGAGTATTCGCTTGTAACGGTACCGGCGTCGGAGTCAGTGACAGATATGCGGTTTCCGGCTTCGTCGTACGACAACTCTACTGTCGAGCCGCCTGTGGCAATTTCTACCGGTTTTCCGTTAGAGCCATAGATATACTCCACAGTATTCCCCGCCGGGTCAGACGATGAAAGAATGTTTCCCCATGCGTCGCTGACTTTTGTGTAGACTTTTCCGTCTACAGTAGTCGTTACCGAACGGTTGCCGTAGCTGAACGCTGTTGTGGCGCGGTTGCTGACTATATGGGACAGGAGTCTGCCATAATCGTCATAAGTAAAGCTTTCTGTGCTATAGAATTTTCCATTGACGTTCTTTACTGTTGAGATCCTGCCTCTGCTGTCGTATTCGGTTTCTCTGGATATCAGTACGCTCTGCGGGCCGAATGTCTTCTGCAATACTTCATGACCGGCATTGTCGTACCATGTCAGTACCCACGGTTTATCAGACGTTTCGGTTAGGACATAGTATTTTTTATCGTTATCGCTTCCCCACCCGACCGAACTTACTGTTTTCGAACCGTCGGGACCGACGGTCGATATCAGTCGTCCCCAGTCATCATATGTATTTGTGGTCGTCAGGATATTGGACGGGTCCGTGATATCCTTCTCGGTCAGGACATTTCCCCAGTTGTCGTAAGTATAAGCAGTGACCGCGGCTGCCGGATCGCTGTAGCTTTTGACAACAAACCTGCCGCTGGAATCATACTCATTGATGAGGGTTACTGATCTGACATCTTTTCCCGACGATACAGAAGACAGGCAATTGCCGTAGACATCGTATGTGGCTGTAGTGGTAAGAGCCAGAGGAGTGCCATAGTTTACTATAGTGGAAATAACGTTTCCCCTGTCATCATAACTGTAGTGTGTCTCGGAGACATACGGATCGGGGTCGTCGGAATGTTTTTGAGTCATCCGCATGACCGTCGGAAGCCAGCGGCCACCTTTTTTCTGATAGCCTGAGTATTCTACCTCCTTATACATTTCGTCGCCGTCGTTTCTGACAACCTGAGCAAGTATCACTCCCTTTTCAATGTCATAGGAACTGGCGGTGACTGCGGTATTGCCGTCCATATCCGTCAGGGTCGATTCCGATTCATATACAAAGTAAGTGCCTCCGACATCTTCCACGGAATATGTTGCCGTAGATGTTGTCGTTTTCTCCCCTATGGCGGTAACGGTCTTGACCTTGGTCGGAATCCATCTGTCGGTATCCCAGGCCTCTATGCTTTTTACAGATCTCTTGCCGGTGGCTTTGTCGGTGCTCGTCATTTCCATAAAGCCCAGCGGACCGCGACCTCCCATATGAATCTTCAGATCCTTATAGGAGTATCGGATGGTCTGACTTCCGGCGACACCGTTGGTAGAAGTCACACTCCCGACAACCGACAGCGGAAGAGTATAGGTATTGACAGGATATTGATTTTCAGATTCTGTCTTTGTATAAACTTCAGGAGATGTGGCATAGGCATATTCGACAGCAGTGGTATTTCCCATTCCGTCGGTAATGCGGGTTATGCGTCCGCTCCCTGTCTGAAATCCGGTTGCCTTATAGACATATATTTTATTTTCGGCAAATGTATCGCTGCTACTGTTGAGATCGCTGCCATAATTGGCGAGTTCCATATTGCCGTCTCCGGTAAAGTCTCCCAAAAAGATGGACCTTTCATTTGCATCATTTTCGCGATGCTTGACTTTACTTTTATCGAGTTTCAGAGTCGTGCCGTCTGAGATCATCCAGCGTATCTGCGTATCGGTATATTCATTTTTAAATGTCGGGAACCCGTGATGAACATATCCGGCCTTGCATATCATTACATCCGATCTTCCGTCGCGATCGATATCGTAGACAGTCACGGCGAAGCGGTTGTCATCTTTACTGCTTGAATGATTTCCGACTCCGATATCATCTGTTTTCGTGCATGTGAAAGTGCCGTCGCCATTGTTACGAGCTATCCACAGCCAGGTCTCACCGGAGACAAAATATACAAAATCCAACAGTCCGTCGCCATCAAAATCGCCCTGCTGCACACGCCACTGATTGGCGAGATTTGTGCCGGTTTTTGTTTTTGATTCTGAAAATTTCAGCGCATCGGCAGATCCGCCGTTATTGTAATAAATCTTGTAACCGCCATTATACAGAATAATGATATCTGTCAGACCATCATTATTATAGTCTCCACAGAATAGTTTTTCGGGGTTTTCGGGGAATGTCAAGGAAAATACTTCATGATAAAAAGTTTTATCCTCCTTCATTTTTACAATATATGCAGAATATAATCCATCTTTTTTTGCCTGTTCGACACAAAGCACTTCGTCTTTGCCGTCTTTGTCAAAATCAGCAGTTACGCATAATGGATTTTCATCTGTGGCCTTAAGTGATATTCCATAGCCCTCTACATGTCTGGTCGTTTCTCCGGCCACATAACAGCCGAGAATTGTATAGAAAATTTCCGAATTCCACATTCCACTGACCTGATCATGATAAGGAAGTATTATATCGTTGTAGCCATCTCCATCAATATCCATGAGAGCTGCCCCTCCCAATGTACAATTGAAATCGTCCCATACAATGTCAGAAGGCAACTTAAAAACTATTGGGGTTCTGTATGATATACTTCCCGACGAAGATATTTCGCTTCTGCTTATATATATACGGGTTTCATAATGCGCCGTTTCAGTAGACGAGTCGGTATAATCTATTACTTTTACAGGCGATACACGGACAATATCACTGATTCCATCGCCGTTCAGGTCTGCCGCAAAAAAATTTCTGTCGAGTTCTTCGACAAAACTGCTGCCTTCTGTCGTGGGAATATTCAATGATGTGGAATATATGCCTGACGTCAAAAAATTCCATTTGAACTCCACCGGGGCAAGACTTTCGCCATTTCCGTTTTCTTCCTGTATTTTTGTCAGTCGGGGATATTTGCACAGAGTCTGATCTGATGTGTTGTCGTAAGTAAAACAATATTTCCGGTAAGTGGCACCATTAAGAGAAGTCGTTATGGCCGACAGACATTGGTCTATCGATCCTTTCCGATCCTCGATGTTGAAAACAGTAGGATTCGCAAGGCTTGTATATTCGAATACAATCCTGTTTGTCAGTCCCCGATCCTTGTTCTTGTTTTTTCCGTATGTTACAACATTGGGGTAAGCACATAAATTACGGACCGTATACGTATAATCGATATAGTTCCCATAAATATCTTCCATCCGGTTGACATACCACGAGGCTATGCGCGGATTCCCTTTGTTATTGCTGTAACTTATGCGTGAATCCGCAGTATTTCCATATCGATAGGTTTTGCCGTCAGCCGTTTTGACCTCAAACCATGTGGTCGCGGCATTGTCATGATAAGTGCCATATGCAGTAATTATCGTATATGGATCTCCTTCAAGGCAATAAGTCGCAGTTGCCTGACATGAGCTGCCTGAAAGTAAAATGAGACGTTTGCCGTCAAGGTAAAGATTGTCATTGACAGTGTAGCTGACCCCGGAAACGATTCCTCCGTTGTCGAAAAGCGTTTTTCCGCCTCTTGTAATCGCAGAGATCCCGGTGATGGAAAATCCATAACCGGCAAGTCCGACGGCGGCATTCTGACTGTTATATGCAATGCCGATGCGGGGTGTCAGATTTCCTCCATCGGGACAACTGACTGTCAGACTATATTCCGCCGCTCCGGTCTCACTAACTGAGAAAATGCCAGCCGACGTACCTACGGCATAACTGTTTCCGACATCAGGAATGTCGGGATTATCCGGATCGACATATTGAACAAAAGTTTCTATCGGATCAACAACAGGGCGATCGGGTAAAATAACACGTATTGAATCCGAAACTCTCAATGAGTCCGGAATACCATATTCAAGACTACTGTCAGATTCTCCACTTTCTTGATTTTGGGCTGACAAGGAATGGAAAATTGTCACGAACAATACCGCGACCAAAAATTTATATTGAATCTTGGTTTTCATGGCTTCGTTATTTTCCAGGTTGTCTGTGTTTCATTGACCACAACTCTCAGGATATAAATCCCCTTAGCTCTGGTACTGAGATCTATTACAGTCTCCACACCGGCATGAGGCTCTGTGAAAACCTGCATGCCATCGATAGAACATACGTCTATATAGCATTCATCATCGGAAACCATGTCCAGAACTGTTACTTTAACAATCCCTGACTCGTTCTGAGTAACTTTAATCATTCTATCGCCCAAAACGTCAAAATAAGCTTCGTCTTTGCTTTCCGATTTATCCATGGCGCGGGAGCCTCGGTTTATAACAATTTCCCGTCTCACTCTATTTCCGGCTTCGTCATATGCAAAACTCACCCGAGCATGAACATTTGACGAAAGAACAATTATGAAACAGACAATTAAAAATATTAATTTACGCGCTTTCATGGATTGGTCTTGGTTTAGGCTATGTGATATCTGTGCGCAAATATAGGCATTTTTGTTGCTTTTCTGATGAAAGACGGTGAAAAATGTTAAAATTTTATTAAATAGAAGCGGATGTATTGGCGGCAGAGGGATGGAAAATGGCGGTAAACGGCAGGAAATGTGAAAATATTTAAAAATATTCGCTATCTTTGCAGCGTAAAAAGATGCGTATGTATACTCTCTCCATGAAGTCCGACGAAACCAATCCCCAAATATATCACATTTACCAATTTACCCAATGAAACGACTACTAACCGTATTCATCGTGCTTTGGCTGGCGCAGGCCGTGGCTTTTGCCGCCGGGGCAACCCTAAATTGTAAAGGAACGGTCGTTGACGAGGAGGGCGAGCCTGTAATAGGCGCCGGAGTCGTCATAACGAACGGCCGGGCACTGGCAACCACCGACCTCGACGGACGCTTCGACGTGAAAGTCCCGGCCGGCACGCCTACGCTCACCATCAGCTATGTAGGCTATGAACCTGCCGTGGTGGCAGCCAAGGCCGACATGGGCACCATCAAGCTCAATCCTTCGAACGAAACCCTCCGCGACGTCGTGGTGACACAGTCGCTCGCCCGCACACGCCAGACGCCTGTCGCTCTGTCGCAGGTGAACAAGGCCGAAATCGACGTGAAGCTCGGCACACAGGAGCTTCCCGAAATCCTCAACACCACTCCCGGCGTATGGGCCACCAAGGACGGCGGCGGCTTCGGCGACGCCAAGATCAACATGCGCGGTTTCCAGAGCGCCAACGTGGCCGTGATGGTCAACGGTATTCCGGTCAACGACATGGAAGGCGGCTGGGTATACTGGAGCAACTGGGCCGGCCTCGGCGACGTGGCTTCCAATATCCAGACACAGCGCGGTCTGGGCGCTGCAGTACTGTCGGCACCGTCGCTTGGCGGTACAATCAACATCACTACCCAGAGCCTCGACGCCGAACGCGGCGGCCGCGTGTGGTACGGTATGGGTAACGACGGCATGAACGACTACGGCATCAAGCTCTCCACCGGCCTGATGAAGAACGGCTGGGCCGTAACCGTGCTCGGCTCGCACAAGTGGGGCGACGGATATATCCAGGGCACCGACTTCACGGCATACAACTACTTCGTGAACGTGTCGAAGCGTATCAATGACCGTCACCAGCTGTCTCTCACCGCCTTCGGCGCGCCGCAGACACACAACAAGCGCGGCAACAAGGACGGTCTGTCGATCATCAACTATCAGGAATACGCCCATGACTGGATGGGCTCGGAGAGCATGTACAAATACAATGCCACCTTCGGCTACGACCGCCACGGCAAGGTGCGTTCGTCGAACCGCAACACTTACCACAAGCCCCAGATCTCGCTGGCACATATCTGGCAGATCGACAAGAAGAGCAGCCTCTCGACAACCGTCTATGTATCGCTCGCCAAAGGCGGCGGCTACAGCGGTCAGGGCCGCGGCACCTACAAGGGCCAGAACCTGAGCAACTCGAGCTGGTACGGCGCGACGAACGGCGCTCCCAACATGCTCTTCCGCGCTGCCGACGGCACATTCGACTACGCCGCCATTCAGGAAATGAACATGGCCAGCACAACCGGCTCGAACATGGTGATGAGCGAGAGCAATAACTCGCACAACTGGTACGGCCTCGTATCGACATATCAGAACAGTTTCCTCGACAAGAAGCTCAATATCCTCGCCGGTATCGACATGCGCTACTATGTGGGCTACCACAACAATAAGATCATCGACCTCTACGACGGCGAGTACTTCATGGACGACAGCTCGCGCGGCAACGTGAAAGTGGCCAACAACGCCGCAGCCGCCGATCCCGAGTGGAAGTACCAGAAGCTCGGCGTGGGCGACTACGTGTACCGCAACTACGTAGGCTACACCCAGCAGGAAGGCGTCTACGCCCAGGCCGAATATGCCGCTTTCGACAAGAAACTCAATCTTGTGCTCTCGGGCTCGCTGAGCAACACCGGCTATAAGCGCAAGGATAAATTCTACTACGACGAAGAGCACGGCACCACAAAATGGTACAGCTTCCTCGGCGGAACAGTGAAGTTCGGCGCGAACTACAATATCGACCGCCACAACAACGTATTCGCCAACGTCGGCTACATCAGCCGCGCCCCCTTCTTCGCCAACGGCGTCTTCCTGTCGCAGGCAACATCGAACGCCACCAACCCCGATCCCGTGAACGAGAAGGTATTCTCGGCCGAACTCGGCTATAACTTCCGCTCGCGCTATTTCTCGGCCACCGTCAACGCATACTACACCAAATGGCTCGACAAGACCACCGTTCGCGGCGGTACAATCGAACAGGGCGAACATGCCGGCGACCGCTTCGCCATGAACATGACCGGCGTCGACGCGCGCCACATGGGTATCGAGTTCAACGCCACATGGGTGCCCGTAAAATGGTTCGCGATGACCGGCATGCTCTCGATCGGCGACTACGAATGGGCCAGCGACGCCAAGGGCTACTTCTACAACCAGCTCGGCCAGCCGCTGAAAAACTCGTCGGGCGCCATCGCCTCGGGCGTGCTCGCCGAAGACCACGCCTGGGCAATCCTCAACCAGAAAGGCGTGAAGGTCGGCGGTTCGGCACAGACCACCGCTGCCATCGGCGCAACATTCAAACCCTTCGAAGGCTTCCGTATCGGCGCCGACTGGAAGGTGAACGCCCGCAACTACTCCGACTACACCGTCAGCTCGCCCAGCTGGAACACCACCATAAACATCGGCGATCCCTGGCGCATTCCCTGGGGTAACCAGCTTGACCTCAACGCCTCCTACCGCTTCACCATCGGCGGTGTAGACGCCACTCTCTACGGCAACGTGCACAACCTTTTCAACTACAACTATGTTGTAGACGCATGGTCTGACTCGGCCAAGAACGCTACCTGGGAAAACATCTACGGTGTGTTCTATTCGTTCGGCCGCACATACTCCATGAAGCTTCGTATCAACTTCTAAGCAGACATCACGACAATGAAAACCAACAATATATCCAAGGCTCTGCTCGCTGTTGCCGTAGCTGTCGCAGCTACCGCCTGCGACGAAAACTCCTGGAACGACAAACTCGACGGCTTCGAAACCATCGAGGACCAGCCCAAGCAGGACGTTCAGTCGGTCGAATATACCCTCACCGACGCCGACTACAGCGCCATCGCATCCAACGCCACCAACACGGCCCTCGCCGGCGAGGACGGCAAAGCGGCTCTCGCCGCCGTAGGCTCGCTCAAGCGCTTCAGCGCCGATGCTCCCGCCTCGACATATGTGCCCGCATTCCTCTCCGGCACCGGATTCCCCTACTTCACCCTTACCGACGGCTCGTCGGTGCGCCTCACCTACAAGGAAACCGTCAACGAGCCCGAGGAATTCACCGCCGCACAGACCGTGCAGCAGTATGCGGTGACAGCTCAGGAATATCAGGAAAATGTGTGGGCTTCCGACGACTACGTGACAGCCTTCGCTCCCTCGAAACCGGCCGCCGACTATCTCCCCGCCATACTTGACGCAGCCCTCGACCCCGCCGACGGCTCGTTCGCCGTGGTATCCTACCAGATGGCCACCCAGGAACCGAACTTCGGCGGCAACGCACCCGCAGAACCTGTCGAAGTATTCAACAATACCCTTACCACCGAGGACGAATACAACACCTTCACCGCCGACAACACCAATCTGCCCGAAGGACTCTCATATATCTGGAGCTGGGGCGGCGCCAACTACGGCGCCAAGGCCTCAGGCTATGCCGCCGGAACAAACTACGACGCCGAGGCATGGCTCGTGTCGGCCGAAATAGACCTCACGGCCTTCGCCGACGCTACCCTCACCTACGACCAGGCAACCAACTTCTTCAGCTCCGTCGACGTGCTGCCCGACCAGGCAGGCGCATACGTGCGCGAGAAAGGCGGTCAGTGGGTGAAGCTCAGCCCCGAATATCCTGCCTCACTGAGCTGGACATTCGTATCCTCTGGCAACATCGACCTCAGCGACTTCGCCGGCAAGAAGATCGAAATAGGCTTCTGCTATAAATCGACAGCCGCCAAGGCCGGAACCTGGGAAGTGAAAAACGTGAAGATCATGGCCACCCCCGCCTCGCGCTCGTCGCGTGCGGCCGTCAGTGTGCCCACCGAGGCCCGTAACGCCGTATACCGCTACAGCAACAACAAGTGGGCGCCCGCAGGCAACAGCTTCGCCGTGCTCCAGCCGGCCGACTATACCGCAATGGGCCAGACCTACGCCAACCTCTCGACCGCCGAGCCCTACCTCTCCAAATGGCTCGACATCAACGCTCCCTACGCCGCAGCCGACGACATGAAATATGTATACTGGCTGCACTACGCTTCGGGCGCCACAAAATACGACTGCTCCGCATACCGCTACGACGGCAGCGCATGGGCGCCCTACAGCTTCGTAGAGACTGTAACCAACCAGTTCGTGCGCAACGGCGGCAAATGGATGTTCGACCCCAACGTGACCATAACACTCCCCGCCGGCCGCGGCCAGGAGCTGAGCACGCTCTACTTCCAGGCATGCGTCGACTGGGTATTCGAGAACATCTGCAAGCCCCTCGGCGACACCAGCATCAAGAGCGGCAAATTCTACGTATCGTCCTACGGCAACAACGAGTACTACTCCGGCACATCGGCCTACCAGGGCAACGTCGACCTCCGTCCGTCGGCCGCCAAGGCACAGTACCCCGCCGAATACGAGTCGATGGCCGACGATGACATCATCGCCCTCGAGCGCACACGCTTTATGACCGAAGTCATGCCCGGCGCTCTGGCCGCCATCCACGCCGACGCAGCCCCCATCGAAGGTCTCGACGTGCTCTATACCATCAACTTCTATTCCTACATGGAAGACCGCAGCACCAAGACCTGCCAGGCCGTCTTCAAGGTAACCGGCAAGGGCCAGTTCGCACCCGTATCGTGCAACTGGGACGTCGACAACCCCGACAACAAACCCGTAGTCTTCGAATAATCCGACACATACAGTCCTACACAGGCGGAGTCCCGGATCCCCGAGGCTCCGCTTTTTTCATGCCGTAGCGCAACATAAGAGAGCAAACAGCGTTTAAACAATACAGGAACAACAAACTACGGAAACTATGAAAGTATATACACGCACCGGCGATGCCGGAACGACATCGCTCGTAGGAGGCACACGCGTGGCCAAGACCGACATGCGCCTCGAAGCCTACGGCACCGTCGACGAGCTCAACTCATGGCTCGGACTCCTCTGCGCCTCGCGCGATATCCCCGAAGAAGGCCGTAAACCTCTCGCGACAGCCATGAACCTTCTGTTCGACATCGGCGCCTCGCTCGCAACCGAAGCCGATTCGAAATGGCAGCCCGCACCCTTCCCCGCCTCAGCCGCCACATCGCTCGAAGGAGCCATCGATATACTGGAGACCTCTCTGCCGCGACATAACCGCTTTATTCTGCCCGGCGGCCATCCCGACGCCGCCCGCGCCAACATAGCCCGCACCGTTGCGCGCCGTTGCGAACGCCGTATCCTCACCCTTCAGGAGAGTGGAATCGCCGTAGACCCCGAGATTTTGAAATATATCAACCGTCTGAGCGATTTTTTATTCGTCCTCAGCCGCGCTATAAATAAATTTAACAATATCGAGGAAATATTTTGGGAGAAATCTTGTTAGTATTCTTGCAATATCTTATCTTTGCGCACTTTTTACAGCAAAAGACCTATCAGCAAACAATCTAACACAGAATAAAACATGTACTGGACACTCGAACTGGCCTCGAAGCTTGAGGACGCTCCCTGGCCCGCAACAAAAGACGAACTCATCGACTACGCCATGCGCAGCGGATCACCTCTGGAAGTAATCGAAAACCTTCAGGAAATCGAAGACGAAGGCGACACCTACGAATCCATCGAGGACATCTGGCCCGACTACCCCTCCAAAGAAGACTTCCTCTTCAACGAGGACGAGTATTGATATAAAATCCGCCCAATTTTAAGACGCAAATAACTTATACACAAGCGATTGACAAGAGATGGAATAAACTTGTCAATCGCTTTTTGTATCCTTTTAGTGCAAAATAAACTTGTCTATTTTCAGGTATTTAGCTCCGAAGAAATTTGTTAACTTGTCTATTTTTCATTAAATTTGCACCATATTCCAATCTTGGTGAGTATTAAAACAAGCAAATATGGGCAGACAAAAGAAACCGTTCCCCTTGGGGCATTTTAGACTTCGCTATCCGAAGAATTACGATAAGACAAAGGTATATCCGGTGGAGATTGAATACATCTTCAGCGGAAAACCGCTGCGCCGGAACATGAACATTTCCGTGAAAGTCGAAGACTGGAATCCGAATGGTAATAATGGCCGCGGCGAGATTCGTGCTTCCATGCCAGACAGCGTCAGATTCAACAACCTCCTTTTGATGAAAGTCAACAAGGTTGACGCCGCACTCAACGAGTATCATCAGGCTCACCCCGGAGAAGTATCAGAAGATATTATCTCGGCGTTTCTCGATGACAAGCCTATAACCCGAAAGGACAAAGGCGAGGACTTCATTACCTTCGTATTGAAGCGTCTTGACTCAGAATACAGCCGCAACAAGATTGGCTACAGCCGTTATAAGAACGGTCAAAGCTGCATGAATATCTTTCAGCAGTTCTTGCGAGCTACCAATAATGGGACTTATAAGCCGGACGGATTATATATAGGTGAAGTCACACCGGAACTAATTGACAAGTACATCAAATGGCGCCG
>ERZ836877.2789-NODE-2789-length-21436-cov-3.402413_pt1 | contig 21436 bp, 18 predicted proteins | sample MGYA00519469_ERZ836877 | MGnify/ENA primary metagenome ERZ836877 (study PRJEB31850, sample SAMEA3708809) | human gut metagenome | biome: human gut; feature: human-associated habitat; material: faeces | place: China | collected 2014 ... | reverse complement strand
TTATCCTGTTCCTCTTCTTTTGCAATAGTAAAGTTCTCGATAGCGGCCTGGGCTTTCTCACCCCAGAATTCGCCGTACTGTTCCTGAAGGGCGATGTCGGTGGTGTAGAAGTTGTTGTTGGCCTTGACGGTGAAGACTACGGCCTGGATGATGAAGAGGGCGATGACGATAGATGTCCACCAGCAGCCGATGGTTTTGAGACGTTTGATCCAGATGTTGCTGTCCCAGCCGATGGTGTGGAACATCGACCAGAAGCCGTGGTTCATGTGGAACCAGAGAGCCACGAAACCGATGATGTAGACAATCGGAGTCCAGATCTGCTGGAATGCGAGCTGGATGAAGAGTGTGCCGAAGACGGGAGCGGCGGGTGCGCCGTTGACGCTCTCCCAGCATGCGGGGTCGTGTGACACGATTTCCTGCAGCTGCATCTTTGCCCAGAACTGGATGAGGTGGACAACGAGGAAGGCAAGCACTACGATGCCGAGCACGAGCATGTTTTTAGATGACCATTCGACCTGGGGCGGACGTGATGTCACGGCGTAGCGGTCGTTGCCGCGGGCGTTGCGGTTCTGGATTGTCAGCCAGCAGGCATAGATGATGTGGATGATGAAGAGCAGAGCCAGGCCGAGTGAAGCCACCAGCGCATACCAGTTGGCGCCGAGGAACTCACACACCTGATTGTAAGCCACAGGCCAAAAAATGGCCACGGCGTTCATCAACACGTGAAAAGTTACGAATAGGACGAGGCATACGCCCGTGATAGCCATCACGAGTTTCCTTCCTATAGATGAGCTTGTTAACCACATAAGATGATTGATTTTAGGATTAAGTTATTATTTAAATTTTATGTTGAGGCTGCGTTAATTCTGCAAATTTAATCTAAAAACGCGGATTGGCAATAATTAAGGAAAAAATTCTTTAAAAATGTAGATAATTTGTCCCGGAATCTATTCTGAAATGATGATGACGGTCATCGAGTCGCTCAGGGTCAGCCGTCGCCCGGTGGTGCGGTCGATATAGTCGACGGTCACTATCAGCTGTGTGCGAGGGGCGCCGGATTCTATGCCGGCGAAGACTGACGCGGGCAGCACGACTGCCGCCCCGCTGCTTTCGAACGAGCCGCGCCGGATGCCCGACGGAGTGCTGAACGAGGCTTCGAGACGGCGGCTGTCGTCGACGGGTAGCCGCGAGGCTATCGTGATGTCGGTGTCGGCGTCGCCGGCCATGACGTAGAACGTGCGCGACAGGCTTTCGCCGAGTCCGCCGGTGAGTTCGTTCTCGGGCGCGCGCGTCGAGCATTTGCGTATCTCAGAGAAATATGAGACGACTTTGTCCCAGAATCCGCGCTCGCTCTTCTTCGTCACAGGTGCCGGTATGATCTGTGTGCGGCGTGTGGTGAGGTTGTAGAGCTTGATATAGCGGCTCTGTCCGCGGTCTTCGTCCCACCGGCTGACGATGCGGCTGAGGTCGCTGACCGTCGAGCCGGCATGGAGTTCGACGCCGTCGATGCTGTGGCTGCCTCCGCGAATCTCGCTGATGCGGTAGGTGTCGGCATGAGCCGATATGAGCGACGCCAGGACGATGACGGTTATTGCGGCGATTCTGACAGAAGTTTGCGTTTTTCGATCCATAGACTTATCAGTGAGAAATATAATGATGGCAGGACGATGCTGTAGATGATGCCCGCCGCGAGGTAGAGCAGCAGCGACAGCAGACTGAGCACGACAGAGAATCCGACGAGGCTGAAGAGAAAACGCAGCGCCGTCGACTTGCGGCGTCGCAGCGCCGGAATCATGTCGATGGGCGACTGATGCTTTATAAGGCTCAGCGCGATAACGAAATAAATCACGAACAGCAGCGCCGTGTAGAGCCACGAAATCTTGTGGCGCCCCTGCGAGAGGCTGATGTAGGCGTTGAGGTTGATGAGCGAGCCGGCGAGCTGGCCTATGCTCGTGTCGTGGACGTCGTTGTCGAAGTCGCCGATGACGACGATGCGGCCGTCGACATAGTCTCTGATGCGGGCGACGCTGTCGGGGTCGGCGAGGAGGTCGACGCCGAGGTTGAGATAATAGTAGTCGGCAGGCATGAGTCCGTCGGTTTCGACGGCGCGGTCGAAGACTCTGACCGGATAATCGAGGAAGAGGCTGCGGAGGCAGAGGGCGCCCCGGTCGAAGGTCAGCGGCCCGAAGGTCGAGATGCGTCCGCCGTCAAGCGCCGAATACATGGCCGCGGCCATCGACGGACGTTCGCCGTGTATGATGGCGTTAGACTCGAATGCCGTTATTTTGTAGTCGCCGAAGGCGGCTTTGTCGAGCGGAGCGTCGGCGACAGGGTCAGAGCCTTCGTGGACGGCGAAGGCGATGCGCTCCATCGAGCCTATGAGATCGAAGAGGGCGAGCGACACCGAGTCGCTCTCGATGTCGTCGTCAAATCTGACGTCGAGCATTATATATTTGTAGCCGGCGCCTTTGGCGGCCTTGAGGAAATCGAGCAGTTTGCGGCGGTCGGTCAGGGCTATGCGTCCCGAGGGGGCGCGGCGGTTGTCGCCGGGGGTGCTGTAGAGCCGTCCGTCATAGTCGACAAGGGTTTTGTCGTAGGCCACGTTGACGAGCGCGATAGAGTCGGGCAGGTGGTTGCGGCGGCCGTTGAAGATGAAGCCGATGCGCTCGGTCCATACCTGAGCTGAGACGTCGCCGCCGAAAGAGTAGGGCAGCGAGTTGAAGAGATAGCTCAGGCAGAGCAGGGCGGCGGCGATGGCTGCCGACGCGGCTGTCAGTCTGAGGGTATGTCGGCAGGGACGTTTCATCACGGACGTTTGGCCTGGGCTTTCGAGGGCGCGGCTGCTGCGCCGCCGCCGTTGATGAGGCGGTTGAGCTCCTGGGTCTCATATTGTATGATGACGGTCTTGGTCGGCTCGAGCAGGGTGCTGATCCAGTTAGAGCCTGCATACTGCACGCCTACGACCTCGAGGACACTGCGCCATGCCGGTTTCGAGGGCTTGCGCTTCGAGATGAGCTTCCACTCTGGGCCCCAGATGTCTTTGTCCCATTTGCCGTCGGTCATGTAGTAGTCGGGGTTGATGCGGCATGTTTCGGCGATCTGCATCTCGACCTTATACTGGCCGGTGCCCCATGAGTCGGAGGCCGTGTGCATGTCGTTCGAGCCGACATAAGAGCGCGGCACGAGGAAACAGTCGCCTTTGACCGAGACGCGTTTGGCGAGGTTGTTTACATTTGACGCCGAGTAGGTGAAGATGCCCCGGCTGTCGAGCTTGTCGGGGTCTATCGATGCCACAATCTCGAAGGAGCCGAGCGGCTGGTCGTTGTAGACCTGCATGGCCTGGGTTATCCACGACGAAGTGATGTCTGCCCTGACGATGAATTTCAGATCCTTGCGTTTCTCGAATGAGAACGGTATGCGGGTGCTGATGTCTGTGCCGAGCGAGTCGTTGGGCAGGTCGCATAGGGCGAAGTTGAAGCGCAGCGAGTCGACATAGACCTCGAATTTAGAGTGGTTGAGCATGCGCATACGTCCAATCGAGTCGGTGCGCACGTTGCAGGAGACATAGAAGACCTCTTCTTCGGCCGGGCGGCCTTCGGCATCAGTGTATTCGATTACCTGACGGCAGCCGAAGCCGTTGAAAAACATATTGCTCGGGTCGAGGGGGCCTATTGACGACGGCTCGCGGTAGAAGTCGAGAATCTCCATCTGCATCGGGAGCACACGGATGAATGTCGACTCGCCCATGACGGCTTTCTGCCATTTCGGCTGTTTGTTTTCGCCGGCTTTCATCAGGGCGGTGATGCCGAGTTCGAGGAGGCTTGTGGAGGCGCCGATGGCCTGTCCGACAAAGGTAGAGCGGTAGACGCCGGCGATGTCGGCGAGGAAAGCGCGGTTGCCGCGCGAGGCCTCGAGGCCGCGGTTGAAGGCGTTGACGGTCGAGTCATTGCCTTCGTTGACGATGAGTTCGTATTTGCGCTGTCCGACGATTGTGCCGGTGTTGTTGTCGTTGACCTGTGCCGTGGAGGCGAGTGAGGGCATGATGATGGCGCTTGCTAAGATTAAGGCCTTGATTTTCATAAGGAGGTCGTCTATAATGAGTGGTTTTTAAAAGTCGTCTATGAGAATGAACGGCGCCCAGTAGTATGGGGCGTCGAATGGCGGGAGTATGCGGTAGCTCGTCGAGCGTTCGCGGGCCATGATGGCTGGAGAGAAGCGGCGGTAGGGTATTTTCGTCGGCTCGTGGCGCAGTCGTCGCTGTGCGCCGGCGTAGGCCCGGTGTTTCGAGGCTCCGCTGTCGAGCAGACGGTAGAATTCCTGCATGAAGAGCATTGTCGAGCGGTCGTCGACACACCATAGCGAGGCCATGACGGTCTTGACGCCGGCGTTCTTGAGTCCGCGGACGAGGCCAGCGGCACCTTCGTCGCTGATATCGCCTTTGGCTGTCTGACAGGCCGAGAGCACGACGAAATCGACGCCTGAGAGGTCGAGGTCGCAGATTTCGCGGGCCGAGAGCAGTGCGTCCTCGCGGTTGTCGCTGCCGGCCGATGTGTTGGCTCCGGTGAGAGCGAGGCCGGCGCCGAGGAGCGAACGGTCGATGGCGACGCTGTCGGCCAGGAACTGCGGACGGCGGCGCAGGCCGAAGTTCAGGCTGTAGCCGTGGGTGGCGATGTGGACTATATCATAGCCGGGGAGTATCTTTTTGACGGTAGCTTCGTCGGCGATATGACGGATGTCGCAGACCGAGGCGGCGGCTGCGGCGATAGAGTCGACTTCGTCGCGTGTGCCTTTGAGATATGAGAACCGCATCGCCGAGCCGGTGTGGCTGCGGATGTGGTCGGCGCTCTGCCGGTCGGGCTTGCCGGCGATGCTGTCGCGCAGACGGGCGTCATAGTCGAGACCGCCGACGAGCAGACGCCGCGAGCCGATGCCGGTTTTCGGCGATTTGTCGCGCAGGGCCAGTGCGGCGCTCGAGCTTATGCGGTGGATTTCGAGGCTGTCGCGGCCGTCGAAGGGCATGTTCTCGATGGCCCAGAGGTGGAAGATGCCTTCGGGTGCGATATAGATGCGCCGCGTCCCGGATGGAAGCGCTTTGACAATCGGGCGCCACACGAGATTGCCGAGGGTCGAGTCGCTGTAGAGCAGATTCTTGTCTGAGGGTGACTCGCTTTTGAGTGCGTTATAAATCGAGTTGGAGCCGACGGTCTCGGCGCGGTAGATGTCGTTTTGGTCGAGAAGACGGAGAAATCTGGCGCGGCCGCGCTTGGGAAGAATGATGGCGGCGTATGAGACAGTGTCACGGCCTGATTCATAGCTGACAATCTCGACCGCAGCCTCGTCGGGCGCGAGCGAGCGGCGCAGTGTGGCCGACGTCGTGGTGAGCTGACGCCGCAGAGCCTCGGTGTCGCGCATGCCGATGAGTGATGTCTGGCGGCGGAACATGGCGACGTCGAAGAGGAAGCCGGCGGCTGCGTCGCCGAGGATGAAGCTGCGCGACAGCAAGGGTTTGACCTTAGTCCAGTAATTGAGGCGCTGCGAGGGCGTCATCTCGTCGAGGTTGTCGAGCAACAGACGGCGCTCGCTGTCGAAATAGCGGCTGAAGGCGGCGCGGCTTTCGGCCGTGCGCCCGGCGCGGGCGAGGATTTCGGCGCGTTTGCGGCGTGCGATGATGCCGTCTGGCGACGCCTCGTCGAGGTGTGCGACGGCTGTGTTGATATGTTTCAGTGCGCTGACGTGGTCGCCGGCCTCACTTTCGGCCAAAGCGAGATTGGCCATGATGCTGTAGCGGTCGGCTGATTCGGGTACGAGCCTGACGGCCTCGGCGAGGTCGCTTACGGCTCCGGCGAGTCGTCCGCAGCTCCAGAGGGCATAGCCGCGGTTCTGAACCAGCAGGGGGTAGGCTGAGTCGTCTTCGCCGATGCGGGCGATGCCGTCGGTGAGGAGTGTGACGGCATCGTCATAGCGCTCGAGCATCGTCAGGGCGCGTGAGCGGTGTATGTCGCGCGTCGTAGCGTAGCGTGGCGAGACGATGCTGTCGAGCACGTTGAGCGCGGCGTCGTAATCGCCGGCGGCGAAGTAGAGTTCAGAGGCGTTGAGGCGCAGCATGTCGTCGGTGATGTCGTCGTATGAGTCGGACATGGCTTCATGGTAGAGCCGACGGGCGGTGCTGTAGTCGCCCAGGCCGATGGTGGCGCGCAGGAGTCCGCAGTCTATTTCGGTGCGGGTGACCGAGGGTAGCCCTTTGAGCGAGCGGGCTTGTTCAAGGCTGTCGGCTGCGGCGGCATAGTGTCCGCCGGCTATGAGCCGCGAGGCTTCGGCGAGCAGATGTGACGCACGGCTGAAGTCGCGCCCGGCGGCGCAGACAGCCGTTACGGTCAAAACATATATTAATATGACTGACAGCAGGCGTTTCATTGTCAGTTGCCTATGAGTATCACAGTAGCCTCTTTGTCAGAGAGATTTTCGACCGTGTAGGTGGCCACGGTACGGCGGGGCAACTGCCAGGCGGCGTAGTTGACGAGGCCGTCTTCAAAAGTGTCGGCTTTGATTTCGCGGCCGTCGACTGTGATGATTGTGGTTATTTCGACACCCGGTCTGGCGACGGCAACGAGAAGGCATGCGCCGTTGACGCGCTCTGAAAACGAGGCTTTGCCGCGGGGCTTGAGGGTGAGGTCGAACAAGCGGCAGGTTCGGCCGAAACCGCGTGTGATTCCGCTCGGGGCGAAGTCGACGCTCTGATATTTGGCGCGGGCATAGCTGAAGTCGAAGGCAAAGTCGGGAGCCGGAGCGTCGGCGACGCCGGCGGTGTCGACGGCGGTGAGCTTCATGCGGCCGGCATCGTAGCCTTTGCGCCGCGGGTTGAGGGCGTCCATGGCCAGGGCGTATGCCTCGTTGCGGGCGTCGGCGTCTGAGGCGAGTTCGCCTTCTATGATTCTGAGGCAGCCGGTGTAGAATCGACCCACGCCGGGGTCTTCGGCGAAGGCGCTGTCGGGAATATGCTGTGCGCCGAGCGTCAGGGCCGACGCTACCAGCAGGATGGCAGACAATGTGATGATGCGTTTGTTCATAGCACTTTGTTTTTATCGGTTTTTATTTTGCGAGGTCGCAGATTAATGTTGCTGATGTGGCGTCTCTGACGATGACCCTGACATAGTCGCCGGTGCGGTAGTCGCCCCGTGGGAATACGCAGGTCTTGTTTTGGCTCGTGCGGCCCATCCACTGCTCTGTCGAACGCTTCGAGACACCCTCGACGAGCACTTCGAACTCTTTGCCGATGTCGCGGCGGTTTGATTCGAGCGACAGCTCGTTCTGGAGGGCAATCATGCGGTTGAGACGCTCGATCTTGACTTCTTCGGGTATGTTGTCGGGCATCGTGCGCGAGGCGAGAGTGCCGGGACGTTCGGAGTATTTGAACATGAACGACGAGTCGAAGCCCACCTCTCGCATGAGCGACAGCGTTTCTTCGAAATCTTCCTCGCTCTCGTCATGGAAGCCGGTGAAAAGGTCGGTCGAGATGCCGCAGTCGGGTATTGCCTCGCGTATGGCTCGGATGCGGCCGAGATACCACTCGCGGGTATATTTGCGGTTCATGGCCTTGAGCACCTTGTCGCTGCCCGACTGGACCGGCAGATGTATGTGGCGACATATATTATTATGAGAGGCGATGACGGCTATGGTCTCGTCTGACATGTCCTTGGGATGTGAGGTGGTGAAACGCACTCTCATCTCCGGGGCGGCCTCGGCGACGGCGGCGAGCAGGGCTGCGAAGCCGGTTGTCGTGCCTGATTCGTCGGTGAAGTTATAGCTGTTGACGTTCTGGCCCAGAAGAGTCACTTCCCTGAAGCCTTTGGCGCGCAGGTCGGCGAGTTCGCGCAGAATGCTTTCGACGGGACGGCTGCGCTCGCGGCCGCGGGTATAGGGAACGATGCAGTATGAGCAGAAGTTGTTGCAGCCGCGCATGATGCTGATGTAGCCGCTGACGCGGTTGCCGCCGATGCGCGACGGGATGACTTCGCGATAGGTCTCGGTGGTGCTCAGTTCGACGTTGATCGCTTTCTCGCCGGCTTCGGCCGCGGCGAAGAGTGCGGGCAGGTCGAGGTAAGAGTCAGGACCAGCGACGAGGTCGACGCCGTGGTTGTCAATGAGATTGTCGCGGACACGCTCGGCCATGCAGCCGATGACGCCGACAATCAGACGGTGCTGTCCGTTTTTCTTGCGGCGCAGCGACGCGAGATACTGAAGGCGGGTGACGATCTTTTGCTCGGCGTTGTCGCGTATCGAGCAGGTATTGAGGAGTATGGCGTCGGCGTCTTCGATGCTGTCGGTGATTTTATAACCGGCCATTTCCATTATGGAGGCTACGACCTCGCTGTCGGCGACGTTCATCTGGCAGCCGTAGGTTTCAATGAAGAGCCGCTTGGTTTCGGGAGCTATATCGGTGTTTAAATCGCTCATTTTATTAAAAATATTTGTGTCGTTGCACAAGTTTAGCTATTTTTGTGCAAAATTACAAAAAAAACTGATGTGGATGAAAAATTAAAGGACTTGCTTGTCGCCGGTGCGATGTTTGTCGCGTCGCTGATATGGGCGGCTGTCAAGAGCTCGAAAGAAAAACGCCGTCAGAAAACGTCGCGCGTTATGTCGAAGCCGCAGCAGTGGGGTACGGCCCGGTCTGCGACGGGTGGCAGTCCGGCGACGGATTATGCGGGCAGTGTGTCGAAAGCCGCGGCTGCCGGTCAGACTGTGCAGAGACCGGCGGTGCAGACCCTTGCCGACAGACTCGATACAACCGCGAAGCTACCACCCGTTGCCGACGATGAGGCCGCCACGGTTTCGGACATCGACGGGGAGACTTTGCGTCAGGCGGTAAAATGGTCTGTCATCCTTGAAAAGAAATTTTAAAATACGACATATAGAATTATCACATTTAACTATAAACCGAATAAACCTAATGGCATTTAACTACATCACGGCAGAAGAAGCCGCACAAATGATTAAGAATGGCGATACCATCGGTCTGTCGGGCTTCACCGCACCCGGTACACCGAAAGCCATCACTGAGGCATTGGCCGCAAAGGCAACCAAAGAGCATGCCGAGGGACGTCCTTTCAAAGTGAATATCTTTACCGGTGCGTCGACCAGCGATCACGTCGACGGAGTTCTCTCTCGCGCCAACGCAATCAATATGCGTGCACCTTATCAGAATGTCCCCGATCTTCGCAAACGCATCAACAGCCACGACTGCCACTACAATGACCGACATCTGTCAGAAATGGCTCAGGAGACCCGCTATGGTTTTTATGGTAAAATCGATTATGCCATCATCGAGGCAGCCGCCATCACACCCGACGGGGAAGTGATACTCGGCACCGGTGTGGGCAATATCCCTACTTATGCGCGCCTGGCCGATAAGATTTTTATCGAGCTTAACGAGATCCTTCCCGAGACCCTCTACGGCATGCATGACATCTATGTTCCCCTGGATCCCCCTTATCGTCGTGAGATACCTATCTATCGCGCCAATGACCGCATCGGCAGCCCTGTCCTTAAAATCGATCCGTCGAAGGTCATCGGCATCGTCAAGACAAAATTCTACGACGGTGTCAAATCGTTTACGGCTCCCGACGAGGTGTCGAAACAGATTGGCTCTAATGTCGTCAAGTTCCTTGTGAGCGAGTATATGTCGGGCAAGCTTCCCAAAGAGTTCCTGCCGCTTCAGTCGGGTGTGGGCAATGTCGCCAACGCCGTCCTCTATGATCTCGGCGAGAGCAAGGAGCTTCCCTCGTTCATGATGTATACAGAGGTCATTCAGGACGCCGTGCTCGAGCTGATGAAGAAAGGCAAATGCACATTCGCCAGCACCTGCTCGATGACATTCTCGGACGCCACGGAAGAGAGCCTCTTCGGCGATCTCAAGTATTTCCACGACAAGATTCTGATGCGTCCGGCCGAGCTTTCAAACAATCCCGAAGTCATCCGCCGACTCGGTGTCATCGCCATGAACACCGCTCTTGAGGCAGACATCTTCGGCGCCGTCAACTCGACACACGTCCTGGGCACACGCATGATGAACGGCATCGGCGGCTCGGGCGACTTCACCCGCAACGCCTATATTTCTATCTTCAGCTGCCCGTCTGTATCGAAGGGCGGCCTGATCAGCAACATCGTGCCCATGGTGTCTCACGCCGACCACAGCGAACACTCGGTCGACATCCTCGTCACTGACCAGGGTATCGCCGACCTGCGCCACAAAGATCCCGTCGAACGTGCATACGAGATCATCAACAACTGCGCTCACCCGATGTATCGTGAACTGCTGCTCGACTACCTCAAGATGGGTAAAGGCGGCCAGACACCTCACTCGCTCAACGCCGCATACGCTTTCCACAACGCATTCAACGAATTCGGCGACATGAGCAAGGCTGATTTCTCTAAATACTGCTGATAACATTGACGAAGTATTATAAGGGTCCGGGGTCTTGGAAATCGCTTCCAGGGCCCCGGCTTATTATTAATGCACACTGCATAATTCGACATTCAAAATTCAAAAATCAAAATTAGGAAGATATGGCTCGGCATAATGACACGGGCAGCTGGGGCGAGCAGATTGCGCGAGAGACGTTAATCGCCCGAAGATATGCCATTGTTGAATATAACTGGCACTCGGGCCGTTATGAACTCGATATAATCGCCATGAAAGGCGACAGGCTTGTTTTTGTGGAGGTCAAGACCCGTGCCGACGCTGACTATGACCCCTATCATGCTATCGACCGCAAGAAGATTGCCCGTCTGATAGCCGCTGCTCAGGCTTTCATGGCAGAGCGCAAATATGAGCACGACATGCAGTTTGATGTCATCGTTGTCATCGGCTCGCCGGAGGACTACAGTGTAGAACATATACCTGACGCATTTATGCCGCCGCTGAAAACCTATTGACCCGGCATGGCGTTCTAATATCATAGGAATAAAAATAATTAATGTGATTATGAACGACCGACTCAGCTACGAAGAGAAGAAAGAACTTCCCGACTCGGTGTTCGGACTGCCCGAGCGCCGCGAGTATCCGATGCCCGACGCTGCCCATGTGCGTGCCGCCGAGGCTTATTTCCGTTATTGTCCCGAAGACCTCAAACCGCGGCTTGCCCGGGCGATACTCGCCCGAGCCCGTGAGTTCGGCGTCGATGTCGAGTCGCCGACAGTCAGGGAGTACGCTGCCGAATAAAAGGCGCCCCCTTTGAAAAAAGAAAGCCCGCCTCCTCAAGCAGGAAGCGGGCTTCGCTATATCTATGTGTATGTGTTATCTGACGATAACTTTTTCGGCTTTAGAACCCTGACGGCGGATATAGATGCCGGCGGCGGGATTCTCGACGCGTACACCCTGGAGGTTGTAGTATTCGACGGGCGCGTTGTCGTCAACGGCGATGTCGCTTACGCTGTCAGATGTTTTTGTGATGACGACCTTGAAGGCGTCGTTGAAGCCGGCGAACATCGGCGCCATCGTGTTGGCCGGACGCATCATCAGAGTCATGCGCGGGAAGGTGACAGTGGCTGTATTGTTTTCGTATGCAATGCTGCCCCAATAGCCTTTCTCGGTAATCTGCTCGTCAGTGCGGCCGTTGATGATGTTGTAGTGGGCGGCGCTGCCGGCTACCATGCGTACTCCGTCGTCATAGGTGATGTCGGTCGGGTTGATCTCGATATACACTTTGTCGGGACGTTCGGCGTTGATGACGAAGAATGAGTTGATTTCGGCGTCGACGGGCTGAAGCTTGGAATAAGTTTTGGTGAACTGGTCGTCGGTTGTCCACGGGTTGATGAGGCGGAAGATGTCTTTGCCGTTATATTTCTGAACCTTGACGTTGGGAACGGTGATGATGGGGAATTCATCGTAGTATGACGAGAGATAGTCGTCGGTGAAGTCGGCTGTGCCGTAGTCGCTCCAGTTGCTGTCGAAGTTGTATGTGCCGATGTTGTATTCCTTGACTCCTTCCTCGCCTTCATAAGTCATGACGACTGTATAAGTGCCTGCGGCGCTGAGGTCGAAGTAGATGGGTTTGGCTTCGGCGACCGGAGCGATGTTGGCGTCTGCCTGCTGGGCATCGATGACGGCCTTGAGTTCTTCGCCGGGGTCACCGAGCGGGTCAAGCTCGTAAGCCTTGGGGTAAACCTGCACCTTGACGTTGGTCGCGTCGACAAAAACGGGTTTTACTTTCAGCTGTTTGCCGTCCTTGGTTTCGCCGAGGACGTCGAGCGATGTGCGGTAGTCCTTATAGTCGCCTTCGAGCTGGACTGTCTCATTGCCGAAGCCTACGACATTGTCGACCACGTCAGGATCATCGACATAATAGAGAATGCCGAACGTGAAGAGACCCATAGTCTCGTCATAGGCGGTTGCGACGCCATCTACCGAGTAGTGATATTTGATATCGTCATACATCACAGGTTTGCCCTGATATGTATATCCTGTCTCGCCTGAGCCGATCTGATAGTTTTCGATAAAAGGCATGCCTGCCAGACGGACGCCGTTATACAGGCCGTCGAAATACCATGAATCGACGCCCATGCCCATACCAGAGGGGTCGGTCGTACACCAGTAGACAGTGACGTCGCATGCTTTGGTCATGCCGAGGTCGTTGTTGAAACGGCCGTTTTTGAGCGTTTCCCAGGATGTGAAGTTGCCGCCGAGGTCTTTTGGCGGGGTCTTCATGGCCGGTGCTTTCTGCCGGCCGTCGGCGATGGCCTCGAGCTGAGATCGGTCAATCATTTTTGACGCCGGGAGGGTGGGGAGAGCGTTGGCAACAGTTGTTGCTCCGCATAATATAGCGGCTGCGATGATGGTGTAAAGCTTTCTCATAAATTTTGTGATTTAATCTGGAAAAAAGTAAGACGTTTTGAAGCTTTAAAAGATTTATGCCGCTAAATTATATTTTGTGTTTGCAATATGCAATAAAAATTGGGGTAAATTTTCATTTTGCCTCAATTTTTAACAATTCGGTGTCCTATGGTCAGATTGTCATGAATTTTATGCCGAAGAAGAATGTGCGGGGCTGTTATTTTTAATCTATATTTCAAATATCAGTGAATAGGTCATCTGCTGTAAGTTGAGAATGAACGTTGTTCATTGAATAGGAGTTTTTAACAAGACCGTAATTTGTAATCACGGTAAGCGCAATTCCTTTGCGTGTTTTTGTGATTGCCCGGAATAAGGATGCTTTGCTTTGCAGGTTTTCCATGTATTTTTTGTCGATTGTATATGGCTCGTTTGAATATTTGATTTCACAAAGGTTTATTACCTTGTCACTGCGGTCAATCAAAAGGTCAATCTGAGCTCCGCAATGTTCATTGTTAGCGAATGTGTGCCAGGAGTATTCGCTTGTAATTACGCCGTTTATGCCAAGAGCTTTTTTTATCTGTTCAGAATGCAACAGGCATATACGCTCAAAAGCAAGGCCGCTCCAGGTATGAAAAATTGGAGTCATCTGTATTTTTGACCAATAACCGGCGTCAGTATTTTTTCTATCCTCGATGAATTTGAAATAGAAAAGAGTAAAGTTGTCAATAAGCTGATAAATTGAGTTCTTCGTTTTTGATCCGATGGACTGATATCTACGGATGAATCCGCAATTTTCTAAATCTTCAAGGTATTTAGTCAATTGACCGTTAGTAGTGAGATGGGTCTTGTCTATTATTTCATCGCGGGTCATGCCTATTTTCTTTTTTGCCAAGGCTGTTATTATGCCAATATAGGCTTCGGGTTGCTTGAATAGCGATGAATATAGTTCTTTAAACTCGTTGCCAAGTTTCGGATTTCTGCCAAAAAACATAGAGTCGATATTTTGGGGAAGACTCAGCGATTTATTTAGCAATGACCAGTAGAATGGAATTCCTCCGAATACCATATATGCTTCGATTATCTCTTCGCGTTCCATCGGCAAACCGATATTTTTTGCATATAACTCGCAGTCATGGAGATTGAAGGGCTGGAGATGAATCTGATTATTCAAGCGATTATGAAGACCGCCTCTGTTTTTGAGTAATTTTTTTACCATCCAAGAAGTGGCTGAGCCACATACAATGAGAAGAATGTCTTTTCTCGCAGAGGCCCATCCATTCCAGAAGTTTTCAAAAGCAGGCATGAAACTTGATTTAGGAGCGTCCATCCAAGGCAATTCATCCAAGAATACTACCTTTTTCCCATCCGGCAGCGCTTTGAGATATTGTTCCAACATATAAAATGCTTCAATCCAATTATTAGGATATGAGCCATTTTTATATCCACAATCTTTCAGTGACAAATAGAATCGTTGTAATTGTTCTTTCGTAGAGGCTTTAGCCATTCCTGAGAATGTAAATGCAAAATTGTCACAAAAGACTTCTCTTACAAGATATGTCTTTCCGATTCTTCGGCGTCCGAATATAGCAACGAATCTTGACTCGGCAGCTTCATAGGCCTGTCGCAGTTCTTGTATCTCCTTTTCTCTTCCAATCAACATCTTTGTAAATTTTATAATGCAAAGATATGAAAAAATATTACAATACGCAGCCAAATCTAATGCTTTTGGCTATATTTGGCTGCGTGATGTAAGTATGACGATTGCGGAATGAGTTAAAGGTCAGATAGTCATGAATTTTATGTCGAAGAAGAATGTGCGGGGCTGCGCGGGGCCGTAGAAGTAGCCCGAGTCGCGGAACTCACCCTTGTCGAGGTCTTTCTGGAACTGGCCGAGGATGTTCTTGACGCCGGCGCTCAGTTCCATGCGCAGTTTGCCGTGGAGGGGGAAGGTGTAGCTGACCTTGGCGTTGAGGTCGAAGAAGGCCGGGCTTTGTTCCATGACATCCTTGGTTATATAATGATAGGGATAATCAGACGGTATGATTGAGGGGTCGGGGGCGTAGTGGGGCACGTGCATGTGACCGGTGAAGACGCCCGAGAGCGAACATTCGAGACGCGGACGCGGCACGGCCGAGAGGGTGAAAAAGCCGTAAAGCTCAGGGGCGCGGGGCATGTCGCGTGTCGGAGCGACGTCAGGGTCTTCGCTCCATTTCTCGGGGACTTTATAGCGGCTGCGCTGTGCCGTGAAGCCGAGGTCGAGGGTGTAGTCGGTGTATGTCAGTTTGATGTCGGTATTGAGGCCGTAGACGCGGGCGCCGTCGCCGTTGCGGCGTTCCTTGACCATGTTGTCGTTGTCGTCGCGGCCGATGACGTCGAGCACGAACACATCGCTCAGGTCGGTGTAGAAGCCTTCGAGGAGGACGTCTGTGTCGACCTCGCCGATTCTGAAGTCACGGTCGACCGAGAAGCTGAAGCTGTTGGAACGCTCGGGCTTGAGGCCGTCGGCCAGACGGATGATGACGCCCTCGCCGCCGACGGCGGTGACGTGGAGGTCTTCGTCATAGGCCTGCGGCGCGCGGAAGCCTGTCGACCATGTGCCGCGTATCTGCCACTGTGGTGTCGGGCGGTAGAGCACGTTGATGCGCGGGCTGAAGATGGGGTTGTCGACGAGGTTGTGGAAGTCGAGGCGTCCGCCGGCGAGTAATGTAAAGTGGCGCATCTTCCACTCACTCTGGGCGAATGTGCCGAAGATGTCGACATTCTGTCGCATGTCGCGGCCATAGCCGGTCATGATGTCGTGGAGGCTGTTGCTCTGATATTCGACGCCGGCGGTCATCGTCGCGGGCGAGAAGATAAAGCGGTCGATGTCGCCGCTGAAGGTCGAGCCGACAATCCAGGTCATATCCTTGGTTTTGCCGTAGGCGTCGGGATTGCGCTGGGCGCCGTAGTAGCTGTTGCGGTCGATGTGCTGGGCCGAGGCGTAGGCGTTGAGGCGGTATTTGTAGTCGCGCCAGTTCTGGTTGTAGTTGACGCCGCCGCTATTTATATAATGGTGGGTCTGCTCGGTGATGTCGGTCTGGAATGGCTCGAGGTCGAATTTGTTGCCGCCGCGGCGGAACTCGTGGGTGTTGTGGTATTCGACGCCTATGCGAGCGGTCTGATGAAGACGGTAGAAGCCGTTGAAGCCGAGGGTGTTGAGGCTGAGTTTGCCTATTTCCGAGAATCCGTCGCCGTCGTGGTCGTATGGCGAGCGGTGGCGGTAGCTCTCGAAGAGTGAGATGCCGTAGTGGCCGTCGTCGTCGACGACCGTGGCGTTGGCTGTGACGTTTTTGTCCCAGGTCTTGCCGTTGAAATTCGACATGCTGTAGCCGGCCTCGATGCGGTCGTTTATGGGTTCTTTCGTGATGACGTTGACGGTGCCGCCGACGGCGTTGGCGCCGAAGAGGGCCGAACCGCCGCCACGGACAACCTCGATGCGCTCGATCATGTTGGCCGGCATCTGCTCGAGGGCGTAGACGCCCGAGAGCGAGCTGACGACAGGCCGGTTGTTGATGAGCACCTGGGTGTAAGGGCCCTCGAGGCCGTTGATGCGCAGCTGCGGGAAGCCGCAGTTCTGGCAGTTGTTCTCAACACGGAGGCCTGTCTGGTAGTCGAGCGACTGGGCGAGGTCGGCCGAGTTGACCATGTTGAAAAGTTTGGTGCTGATGACGCCGACGACGACCGGGGCTTCGCAGCGTCGCACGACGTTGCGGTTGGCCGAGACGACGAGTTCGTCCATCTCGACATTGCTCTGGCGCATTGTGATGACGATGCTGCCGGGACGCCCGTTTGTGAGGTCGACTTTCTGTTCGGCGGGGTCATAGCCGACCATAGTGGCGCGGATGACGAAGTTGCCTGAGCGAGGCGTCTCGAGTTCAAAAAGACCGTTGTCGTCGGTCATAGCGGCAATCTCTGTGCCGGCTAAAGCTACACTCGCAAACGAAATAGGTTCGCCGCTGTGGGCGTCAATTACTTTTCCTTTGATGGTGATACCGAAAGCCTCGACGACTGTCAGCAATGCAGCGGAAATAGTCAATAGTAAGTATTTCATCAGGTTCTCTTTTTAGGACGCAAAATTACCGAAAATCCCATTTGTGGGAAATACCTATTTTTAGGTAAATTCTGATGTGCGCCGGACAGCAGCAGTGGCTTAAAAACGCATGGAAAACGCATGGAAGTGCAAAAAAGACAAAAAACACTTGACAAGGGCTCGCGATTGTATTAATTTTGCGGCAAATTTGGCAGGTACGGCTTTTCACGTTGCCTCCGTGACAATAATGACAAAAAAACGTTCAACCCGCATATCTACATTTGGCTCACAACTGACTTCAATCATCAGCGTCGCCCTGGTACTGATGATTCTCGGTGTGCTTGCCCTGACGACTATAGCCGGCAGCCGCGGCGTCGATATGCTGCGCGGTAATCTCGGCTATATAGTCAGAATGGTTCCCGGCGCGCCCGACGCCGACGTCAACCGTATGAAACAGACCGTCATCTCCCTGCCGTCGACGGCATCGTTTGTCTACTCGTCGGCCGAGGACATTCTCGCGTCAGAGAGCGAATATATCGGCGACGACATCACCGAGTTGATTGACGTAAACCCCTACAGCGCCGAGTTTGATGTCAAGGTGACGCCGGCCAATGCCGACGCCGACAGTATCGCGGCCATCGTCGCCGCGCTCGAGAAACTGCCTTCGGTCGAGACCGTCGACACCGAGGCCGGCCTTGTCAACGCCATCAATGCTACGGTAAAACGACTTACCCTGATCATGCTGCTCGTCGCCGCCGTCTTCCTTGTCGTGTCGGTGGTACTCATATATAATACAGTGCATTTAGCAATCTACTCGCGTCGCTTCATAATCTACACGATGCGACTCGTCGGTGCGACGGGTGCGTTTGTGCGCCGCCCGTTTATCGTCGCCGGCGTTGTCAACGGTCTTATCGCCGCCCTCGTGGCCGTCATAGCCGTCATAGCCGTGCAGCTCTATGCCGGCAGTCTTGACGCGCTTGTCGCAGAGGCGCTGACCTTTACCCGCTGCCTGCCTGTCTATGCCGGAATTATCGCCGCCGGCGTCGCCATCTGTGCCACTGCGTCGGCACTGGCGACAAACCGCTATCTGCGCTCAGACTACGACGATATGTTTATGAAATAAAAGAATTCAGCATTTTAAGGTTTCCAATATAATGAACGAAAAGAAACAGACTCTGATAAAAGAAGAGCACAGTGCCCTGCCGCTTACACGTGTCAACTTCATCGCCATGGCCGTCGCCGGGGTGATGATTGTCATCGGCTTCCTGCTGATGCTCGGCGCTCCGTCGACCGCAGACGAGTTCAATCCCGACATCTTCAGCGCACGCCGCATCGTCGTCGGACCATGCATCGCATTCCTCGGCTTTGTCGCCATGGCTGTGGCCATTATTATCAGACCCAAAGACAAAAAAGATTAAGAAATGGATTGGTTAGACACCCTTATTTTAGGTATAGTGCAGGGACTCACGGAGTATCTGCCCGTCTCGTCAAGCGGACATCTCGAGATTTCGCGTCAGATTCTCGGACAGGATCTCGACGGAGGCGCGGCTATGGAGCTTGATCTGATGCTCCACGTCGCCACGGTGCTCAGCACAATCGTCGTACTCTGGCATGAGTTCTGGCCGCTGGTGAAATCGTTTTTCACATTCAAGCGAGACATCAACTTCTATTATGTGTGCAAGATTCTTGTTTCGTGCATCCCCGTCGGCATCGTCGGCGTGCTGCTCGAAAAACAGATTGAAAAATTCTTCGAGGGCAACCTTGTGGTTGTCGGTATCTGTCTGCTTGTGACTGCCGCACTGCTTTGTTTCGCCTATTTTACCCGCACACGCGAGGCTCTGCGGCATCCATCCGGTCCGCAGGGCCGTGATATAACCTGGCTCGACGCATTCATCATCGGCTGCGGGCAGGCTGTAGCGGTCCTGCCGGGTCTCTCGCGTTCGGGCACAACGATTGCGACCGGCATCCTCCTCGGTGACAACCGTGAGAAAGTGGCGCAGTTCTCGTTCCTCATGGTCATCATCCCCATCCTCGGCAAAGGCCTGCTCGACCTCAAGGACATGCTCATGCCCGACCCGGCGACCGCCGGCGAGGCAGCCGCTGCCGCCGTCGACCCGGTGGCGCTTCTCGTCGGCTTCCTCGCGTCGTTTATCGTCGGCTGTCTTGCCTGCAAATGGATGCTCTCTATTGTAAAGAAAGGCAAACTCGTCTGGTTTGCCGTCTATTGCGTGCTCGCCGGCGCTTTGTGTATCGGCTGGTCGCTGACTCATTGATAAGCAAATATCATACTGCATGGATTTCCTTAGCGGCGAACTGCTATATATCGACAAACCCCTGGGCTGGACCTCGTTTGACGCTGTCAAACGCCTGCGCAGCGCTCTGACGCGCCGTCTCGGCGTCAAGAAGCTCAAGGTAGGTCATGCCGGCACACTCGACCCTCTCGCTACGGGCGTTATGGTTGTCTGCACCGGCAAAGCCACCAAACGCATCGACGAGCTGCAGACCGGCGTCAAAGAGTATATCGCGACAATAGCTCTCGGAGCCACTACACCGTCGTTCGACCTCGAGACCGAAATTGACGCCACGTACCCCACAGATCACATCACCCGCGCGGCGGTCGAACAGGCGCTCACACGTTTTACGGGAACCATCGAGCAGATACCCCCGGCTTTCTCGGCCTGCAAGATTGGCGGTGACCGGGCTTACCGCATGGCCCGCCAAGGGCAGGAGGTGACTCTTAAACCAAAAATACTCGTCATCGACGAAATCGAACTGCTCGATTTCAAGCCGACAGAAATCACGATAAGAGTCGTCTGCAGCAAAGGCACCTATATCCGCGCTCTTGCCCGCGACATCGGCGAGGCCCTCGGATCAGGGGGGCATCTGACAGCCCTGAGGCGCACACGTGTGGGAGACGTCACTATAGCCGACTGTCTCAGTGTCGACGCCGCTGTCGAGCTTATAAAGACAGTCGTCATAGAGATGCCCGACGACTATAAAAACAATTGAATTACATAGACTGATAAGAAATAACACAGTAGAAATGAAGCTATCACAATTTAAATTCAAGTTACCCGAAAATCTCATAGCCCAGTATCCGGTGCCTAACCGCGACGAGGCACGCATGATGGTTCTCCATCGCAATACCGGCGAGATTGAACACCGCCAATTTAAAGAAATTCTTCAGTATTTCGATGAGGGAGATGTTATGGTCTTTAATGACACCAAGGTCTTCCCGGCGCTTCTTTATGGTAACAAAGAAAAGACCGGCGCCCGCATCGAAGTGTTTCTGCTTCGTGAACTTAACGCAGACAATAAGTTGTGGGACGTTCTTGTCGAACCGGCGCGAAAAATACGCATCGGCAACAAGCTTTATTTCGGCGACGATGAGTCGATGGTGGCCGAGGTGATTGACAATACGACTTCGCGCGGCCGCACGCTCCACAAGCAGATACTGGTATCTTTTCTCATCGACTCCGTTTTCCAACAGCACGTCGCCGTCAGCCTGATACTCATGCACGGCATGAAGCTCCACCAGCAGCATCCAGGCGAAGGGGTTCCACCATTGCAGGATTGTCACGCTCCGGGCTATCAGGAGATCCACCCCGTGGCGGTGACGGAGATGACTGAGCTCGTGGAGCATCACCATTTCCGACTTCTCATCCATATCCCTGTCTGACAGGAAGATATGCCCCCAGAAAGCGTAAGGGGTATCCTGCCGGCCCTCCACGAGCACACATCGCGCGCCGTTGACCATGACTTTCTTGCCTCTCGCAAGGGCCACAAAACCCATGGCAAGAGACACAAGGGTATACGCAAGAGCCACCAGCGAGCCTATACACCATAATAATACTATAATACCGAGCCATGCCGGAGAATGCCTGCCATCCTCAGCTACGGGCAGCGGGTTTTCAGCCACAACCGTTTCTGCCGGTATATCTGAATAGTCGGTTGGAGCGGTAACGGCCACAGGATCCGCCGTCTCCGGCGCATCAACGGGAATACTGTATTCCGCAGGTTCCGATTCCGCGCTTATATCATCGCCGGAGACAACCATCGATTCAGGCATGACGGCCTCGGCCTCAGTGGCAACCGGGTTGACTTTCGCGACATCCCATATGAAGGGGATTACAAAACTGGCTGCCAATATGGCGAGAAGCACAGCGCGGTTGAAACCGGGCTGTTTCTTCTCGGCCAGGGTTATCTTATAGACACTAAGCAAGACGGCCAGGCAAATGGCACTTGCGAAAATATAGGCGAGAATCGTTCCCATGGCTCATGATTTTTTGGAGTCTGACTTTCCTTTATCTTCTATAATGTCGAGAAGCTCACGCAATTCCCCCACGCTGAGCTGGTCTTCTTCCACCAAAGCGGAGACCATGCCGAGATAGCTGTTGTTGAAATAGCGTTTCACCATTGAGCCGAACTTTGTGCGACACCAGCTTTTGCGCGAGACTGTCGCCTCGTAACGGTAGGAGCCGCCGTAAGACTTGTGGGTGACGTAGCCACGGGCCTCAAGGCCGCGCACCACCGTC
>ERZ836877.2788-NODE-2788-length-21439-cov-10.126216_pt1 | contig 21439 bp, 22 predicted proteins | sample MGYA00519469_ERZ836877 | MGnify/ENA primary metagenome ERZ836877 (study PRJEB31850, sample SAMEA3708809) | human gut metagenome | biome: human gut; feature: human-associated habitat; material: faeces | place: China | collected 2014 ... | reverse complement strand
AGAAGCACCTGATCTGATGAAAGGAGCATAGGATTACAATGGCTGATTTTAACGAGTACAAGGGCGTTTGGGTCTTTTGTGAGCAGCGCCAGGGCAAACTGATGCCCACCGATTTCGAGCTGGTCAGCGAGGCCCGCAAGCTGGCTGATGAGCTGAACTGCGAAGTCACCGGCCTGCTGCTGGGCGATAACGTGGACGGCATTGCCAAGGAGCTGGGCGGCTATGGCGCTGATAAGGTCATGGTCTGCGACAGCCCCCTGCTGAAGGATTACACCACGGACGCATACGCCAAGGTCGTCTGCGACATGGTCAACGAGTACAAGCCCGAGGTCCTGCTGATCGGTGCCACCAACATTGGCCGCGATCTGGGCCCCCGCTGCGCAGCCCGCCTGCACACCGGTCTGACCGCTGATGCTACCCACCTGGACATCGACACTGCAAAGTACATCGACTTCCTGAAGGAGAGCTCCACCATCGACCTGTCCAAGCAGAAGTTCGATATGGAAGACCGCAACCTGAAGATGACCCGTCCCGCATTCGGCGGCCATCTGATGGCTACCATCATCTGCCCCCGCTTCCGTCCCCAGATGTCCACCGTGCGCCCCGGCGTTATGAAGAAGGCTCCCTTCGATCAGGCCAAGGCAGATGCCTGCCAGATCGTGAAGCCCGCTTTCGAGCTGTCCGCTGCCGACATCAAGACCGAGGTCCTGAGTGTCGAGAAGGCTGCTGAGAAGCTGGTCGATCTGATCGGTGCCGATGTCATCGTCTCCGTTGGCCGTGGCATCAGCAAGGATGTCAACAAGGGCATCGAGCTGGCTGAGCAGCTGGCTGCTGCACTGGGCGGCGGCGTTGTGGGTGCTTCCCGTGCCGTTACCGATGCAGGCTGGATGACCGCTGACCATCAGGTCGGTCAGACCGGTAAGACGGTCCACCCCAAGATCTATGTTGCTCTGGGCATTTCCGGTGCCATCCAGCACACCGCTGGTATGCAGGATTCCGAGTGCATCATCGCTGTCAACAAGAACGAGAGCGCACCCATCTTCGGTGTTGCTGACTACGGCATCGTGGGCGATCTGTTCAAGGTCGTTCCCGAGCTGATCAAGCAGATCGAGGCTGCCAAGGCTGCTGAATAAGCACCTGATTTTCCCCGAACCCTGATTGTGATAAGGCCGCCGCGCAGTGGAAACGCTGTGCGGCGGCTTTTTGCGTCTCCGGAAAAGCGCTCCGTTCTATCCCACCTGTTCCCGGAATAAAATGACACCAAGAGCGGACAGGAAAGGAGCGCGTACCATGGAGTTGAAGATCTTTCGGGATGCCCTGCCGGCGGCGGGGACAAACTGTACCCTTAAGGCAGAGCTGCCGCTGGAAACAGAGATCCTGATCTCTGATTATCTGCCACCGGTGTTCAAGCTGGTCAAGTGCTTTGTCAGGCCGGTGGTGCTGCAAAAGCGGCTGCAGCCCGGCAAGCTGCAATTGGAGGGATATCTGCGCTGTGTGGTCTATTATCAGGGGGAAGATGGGGCGGGCCTGTGCCAGACCGAGCAGAAGCTCCCCTTTACCAAGCTGCTGGATCTGCCGGAGTTCGTCTTCACGGCATGGGCCGTGCAGGTGGAGGGCCAGACCGAATATCTGAACTGCCGCACCGTCAACCCACGCCGCATCGAGGTGCGGGGGGCGTATGGGCTGGTGGTATCGGTGCATACGCAGGTCAAAACGGATGTCATCACGGCTCTGTCGGATGGCGGGGTGGAGCAGAAACTGGTCACCCTTTCCGGGGTGCGGCGTGCCGCTGTGCTGGAAAAGCTGGTCACGGTCGAGGGCGAGATCCGCTTTCCCACGCCGCCCGCCGCCGTTTTGGACCTCAGCGGCAATGCCTCTGTCGGAGACCTCAAGCTCCTGAACGGGAAAGCCGTTGCCAAGGGCGGGCTGGTCGTCTCCTGCGCCTGGCGTGCCGAGGGCGACCCGGTACTGCAGAGCCAGAGCGTGAACCTGAACTTCAATCAGGTGCTGGATGTGGACGGCCTGAGCGAGGACTGCCGCTGCCTCTGCGTGGCCGAGCCGGTGGGCTTTACGCTCACGGAGGGAGAAGGGGAGGAACCCAGCCGCCTGACCGCCAACCTGATGCTGCGCCTGCGGGCGTGGAGGCCCTACCAGCTGCAGTGCGTGGCGGATGCCTTCTCCACGAAATTCGAGACAGAACAGACCCCGCAGACGGTACAGACGGAATCGCTGGCCTGCACCCTGGATGAGACCGTGACCCTGACCGGCTCCGGCCCTCTGCCGGACGCTGGGGCTAAAATTCTGGCCTGCTTTGCCTCCTTTGGCCCGGCCCTGCTGGCATACAGGGAAAACAACTGGGATCTGACCAGCCGGGTGACCGTGACTGCCTTTGGGGAGAACAGCCTTTCAGAGCTGGAAAGCTATGAAAAGGTGTTGGAGCTTGCCCTGCCGCTGGGGCGGGAGCTGCCCTCGGACGCAGAGCTGATCCCGGAGTGCTGGCTCCGTGCCGAGGACCTGCGCTGTGTCTGCGCAAACGGCACACTGGAGGTCAACCTTTCCGTCAAGGCAGAAGGAGCCATCCTGCAGCGGAGCGGAAACATCTGTGTGGGCTCCATCGCGCTGGGAGAGCCGTTGACCCCGGCAGACCCGGAGATCAGCCTGCGCATCTATTATGCACAGGCGGGGGAGGAGCTGTTTGCCATCGCCAGGCGGTTCCATGTCTCCCCGGCCCAGATGCTTGCCGCCAACGACCTTGCAGAGGGTACCACGGCCATTGATGCGCCTCGGAGGCTTCTGGTGCCGGGAGCAGGGGGCTGATCCATCTGATTTTGTGCTTCACAGAAGAACAATTTAATGTTAAAGTATGACTTATGAACTAAAAATGAACAAAAAACATCCCGGACCTCTCCCAATTTGAGAAAGGCTCTGCTATAATAATTTTTGTCGTGTAAAAAAGCCTTTTAGATAAAGGAGAAGTTATGATCAAAAATATCGAGTTGGAGAAGGGTGCATACCAGTTTGATGCCAAGATGCCCCTTCGCCAGGCCATCCCGCTGGGCCTGCAGCATGTATTTGCCATGTTCGTGGGCAACCTGACCCCGCTTCTTATCATCACCAGTGCCTGCGGCCTTGCAGGCGGTGAGTTTGCTGACCTGCAGGTCAGCCTGCTGCAGAACGCCATGTTCGTGGCTGGTGTGGTCACGCTGGTGCAGCTGTTCTCCATCGGCCCTGTGGGCGGTCAGGTTCCCATCATCATGGGCACCAGCTCCGGCTTCCTGGGCGTGTTCAACAGTGTGGCTGCTTCCATGGGCGGCGGTGTGCTGGCCTACGGTGCCATCATGGGCGCTTCCATTCTGGGCGGCCTGTTCGAGACTGTGCTGGGCTTCTTCCTCAAGCCCCTGCGCAAGTTCTTCCCCTCGGTGGTCACCGGTACGGTGGTGCTGTCCATCGGTCTGTCCCTGATCTCCGTGGGTGTCAACTCCTTTGGCGGCGGCAACGCAGCCAAGGACTTCGGTTCCGCGGAAAACCTGTTGCTGGCCGTGTTCGTGCTGGTGGTGATCCTGTTCTTCAAGCATTGGACCACGGGCTTCCTGAGTTCTTCCTCCATCCTCATCGGCATTGTGGCGGGATATCTGGCAGCCTTTATCATGGGCTTTGTCCTGCCCACCACCGGTGTCACTGCCGAGGGTGTGGAGTTCACCAAGGCATGGGTGCTGAACTGGAGCAAGGTGGCACAGGCCGATTGGTTTGCCATCCCCAAGCTGGTTCCCGTCAAGATCATTTTTGATATGCGCGCCATCCTGCCCGTGCTGATCATGTTCATCGTCACCGCTGTGGAGACCGTGGGCGATATCTCCGGCGTGATGGAGGGCGGCATGAGCCGTGAGGCCACCGATAAGGAGCTGTCCGGCGGTGTTATCTGCGACGGCCTGGGCTCTTCCTTTGCCGCCTGCTTCGGCGTTCTGCCCAACACCTCCTTCAGCCAGAACGTGGGCCTGGTTTCCATGACCAAGGTCATCAACCGCGGTGCACTGGCTACCGGTGCCATCTTCCTGATCCTCTGCGGCCTGATCCCCAAGCTGGGCGCACTGGTCTCCATCATGCCGCAGGCCGTTCTGGGCGGTGCTGCCGTGATGATGTTCTCTTCCATCGTGGTGTCCGGCATCCAGCTCATTACCAAGGAAAAGATGACTCCGCGCACCCTGACCATCGTTTCCGTTGCACTGGGCGTGGGCTACGGCATGGGTGCCAATGCCAGCATCCTGGCACACACCCCCCAGTTCTTCCAGTTGATCTGCGGCGAGAGCGGCATCGTGCCCGCAGCCTTTGTGGCCATTGTGCTGAACGTGCTGCTGCCCAAGGACGATAAGGCCGTATAAACCTCTCAGTCACCTTCGGTGACAGCTCCCCTGACAGGGGAGCCAAGAAGTGCCCTTGCCTCTCCTGTCAGGGAACGCACCATTGCGCTGCAATGGCGGAGAGCTCCTCCAGAGCTTCCGGCGTATCTGCATCCAGCAGTTCTTCCCGCCGCTGGGCGTAAACGATCTGTACCTGCTCAGGGTGAGCCTTGAGCACAACACTGCCGCCCTTGCCCTCGGGCAGGGTGCGCAGAGCGGGAAAATATCCGCATCCAAACAGAACGGGACTTCCGACAACGGTGTCCGGGCCATCTGCGGCCCGGGCTCCCAGCCGGAAGATCGCCCGCTCTGTTTCTTTTTGTGTCTGGGCAAAAGCAGTGATCAGCGCTTCCAGCGTCTCCCGTTGCAGCAGGGGCTGATCTCCGGGCAGGAAGATGCAGCCTGCAAGACCGGGGCATTGCTCCAGCAGCGCCTCCAGCCCCAGCCGGACAGTGTCATTCCGGCCCGGCAGGCTGTGGAGCAGGCAGGGAACGGTCTGTGCGTCACACAGGGCCTTTACCTCGGCAGAGCGGGTCACGACCACCCGGGCAGCAAGGGCGGGGGTAGCGGTGACCTCCAACGCCCGGCAGAGCAGAGGACGGCCCCCGAAATCGGCCAGCAGCTTGTTGGAGCCGAACCGCCGGGCCAGCCCCGATGCCATGATGACGCATCCCACCGAAGGGAGGGCGTTTTTTCTGCACAACTCTGCCATAAAATCATTCCTCCTGAACCTGCCGGATCTGCGGCAGTCTTTCCAGTGGCATTATAAGGGATTTTGTGATAAAATAAAAGTAGCAATCGAAAAAAGAGAGGTACTGCGTATGATGACGATCCGGGAATACAAACGGGCCGAAAGCCTCGAGGAAGCCTGGCAGCTCAACCAGAAGCGAAACAATCGGGTCATCGGCGGCATGATCTGGCTCAAGATGGAGAATATCAATGTCGGCACCGCCATCGACCTGTCAGGCCTTGGGCTGGACAAAAGTGAGGAAACGGCTGAGGGCTTTTCCATCGGGGCCATGGTGCCCCTGCGGCAGATCGAGCTCCACGAGGGGCTCAATGCCTACACGGACGGCGCTGTGCGGGAATCTGTGCGCCACATTGTGGGTGTGCAGCTGCGCAACCTTGCCACCGTGGGCGGCAGCATTTACAGCCGTTTTGGCTTTTCCGATGTTTTGACCATGTTCCTGGCCCTGAACGCTTCGGTGGAGCTCTACAAGGGCGGCATCGTGCCGCTTTCGGAGTATGCCCAGCGCCCGTACGACAGAGATATCCTGGTGCGGGTCATCGTGCCGAAAGAGCAGGCAGCATTCTGCTATCAGTCGGTGCGCAACAGCCAGACGGATTTCCCGGTGCTGACCTGTGCCGCTGCGAAAACGGCCGGGGGCTTCCGGGTCGCCATTGGTGCCCGGCCCGGCAAGGCAGTGCTATATACCCTGCAGCCCAATGCCGCCGAAACGCCGGAGCTGACCGCTGCCCGCTTTGCCGCTGAGGTGCGGGCAAACATCCGGACGGAGAGCAACATGCGCGGCAGTGCGGAATACCGCAATCATCTGGCCGGGGTGCTGGTCAAGCGCGCTGTGCTGAAATTGGAAGGGAACAGGTGAGACAAGATGCAGGTGAATATTATTCTGAACGGAACCAAGATCACGGCAGAGGCCGCACCGGACACCCTGCTCATCGATTTTGTCCGCGCACACGGCTGTTACAGTGTCAAGCGCGGCTGTGAGACCTCTAACTGCGGCCTGTGCACCGTCTTTCTGGACGATGTGCCGGTGCTGTCCTGCTCTGTGCTGGCAGCCCGTGCCGACGGCCACAGGGTGACCACGCTGGAAGGCCTGCAGGAGGAGGCTGCTGAGTTCGGCGCTTTTATCGCCGATCAGGGTGCGGAGCAGTGCGGCTTCTGCAACCCGGGCTTTATTATGAACGCTCTCGCCCTCTTCCGGGAAAAGGAATACCCCACTGAGGACGAGATCAAGGAATATCTCGCGGGCAACCTCTGCCGCTGCTCCGGCTACGAGGGCCAGCTGCGGGGCATCCAGAATTTCCTCGCCTGGAAAAAAGCAAAACAGGAGGGTGCCGAATGAAAAACGTCAACAAAGCATTCCGCAAAAAGGATGCCATGCAGCTTGTGACCGGCAAGCCCGTTTACATGGATGATCTGGCCCCAGCAGACTGCCTGATCGTTAAGCTGTACCGCTCGCCCCATGCCAACGCCATGGTGGAGCGCATCGACACGTCCGTGGCCAAAAAGGTGCCTGGCATCGAGGCCATCTTCACCTGGGAGGATGTGGATCAGAACGCCCGCCGCTACACGCAGGCCGGCCAGACCTACCCCGAAGCCAGCCCCTACGACCGCCTGGTCATCGACCGCCACGTCCGCTTTGTGGGGGACGTGGTGGCCATTGTGGTGGGCAAGGATGAGAAGTGTGTCGAGAAGGCCATGAAGCTCATCAAGGTGGAGTATCAGGTGCTGGAGCCGGTGCTGGATTTCCACACTGCGAAGGACAACCCCATCCTTGTCCACCCGGAGGACAACTGGGAGAGCCTGAGTCCCGTGGGTGCCGACAACAAGCGCAACCTCTGTGCCCACGATGCGTGCAGCGACGGCGACATCGATGCCGTGCTGGCAAAGTGCGATGTTGTCATCGACCGTGTCTACCACACCAAGGCCTGTCAGCAGGCCATGATGGAGACCTTCCGCACCTGCTGCTGGATGGATCTGTACGGGCGGCTGAACATCCTCAGCTCGACCCAGATCGTGTTCCATACCCGCCGCAATGTGGCAAACGCCCTGCACATCCCCAAATCCATGATCCGTGTCATCAAGCCCCGCATCGGCGGCGGCTTTGGTGCCAAGCAGACGGCGGTCTCGGCCATCTATCCGGCCTTTGTTACCTGGAAGACCAAGAAGCCCTGCAAGCTGATCTTCACCCGCGAAGAGAGCCAGACCGCATCTTCGCCCCGCCACGAGATGGAGATGCACGTCCGTCTGGGTGCCACCAAGGACGGCATTGTGAAGGGCATCGACCTCTACACCCTGTCCAACACCGGTGCTTATGGTGAGCACGGCCCCACAACGGTGGGCCTTTCCGGTCACAAGTCCATTCCGCTGTACGGCAAGGCCGAAGCCTTCCGTTTTGTCAGCGACGTGGTCTACACCAACCATATGTCTGCCGGTGCGTACCGCGGCTATGGTGCGACCCAGGGCCTGTTTGCAGTGGAATCTGCCGTCAACGAGCTGGCCGCCAGACTTCACATGGACCCCTTCAGGATCCGTGAAATGAACATCGTCAAAGAGGGCGATGTAATGCCCGCCTATTACGGCGCTGTGAATACCAGCTGCGCGCTGGACCGCTGCCTGAAAAAAGTCCACGAGATGATCGACTGGGACAACAAGTACCCTGTGCGCGACCTTGGCAATGGCAAGGTGCGCGCCGTGGGTATGGGCATGGCCATGCAGGGCTCCGGCATTTCCGGCATGGATGTGGGCAGTGCCACCCTCAAGGTAAACGATGACGGATTCTACTCCCTCATCATCGGCGCGGCCGATATGGGCACCGGCTGTGACACCACGCTGGCTCAGATCGCCGCCGAGGTGCTGGACTGTGACCTGGACAATATCACCGTCTTTGGCGCGGATACCGATACCTCGCCCTATGATTCCGGCTCCTACGCTTCCTCTACCACCTATGTCACCGGCAAGGCAGTGGAGAAGTGCGCCCTCCGGCTGCGCGGCCAGATCTGCAAGCTGGGCGCGGAGCTGCTCCAGACGACCGAAGATGCTGTGGATTTTGACGGCAAGTTCGTCTCCCTGAACGCAGACCCGGAGAAGAGGGTCTCTCTCTCTGAGGTGGCCTTCGCCTCCCAGTTCGGCCACATGGTGCCGCTGGAGATCACCGAGACCCACACCTCGCCCCTTTCGCCCCCGCCCTACATGGTCGGCGCGGCTGAAATTGAGCTGGACAAGGAGACCGGTGAGGTCAAGGTGGTGGATTATGCCGCCTGTGTGGACTGCGGCACCCCCATCAACCCCAACCTGACCCGTGTGCAGACCGAGGGCGGCATCCTGCAGGGCATCGGCATGGCCCTGACCGAGAACATCACCTACGATGCCAAGGGCTGGCCGATGGAAAATTCCTTTATGCAGTATAAGATCCCTGCCCGTGTGGACATCGGCCACATCCGGGTGGAGTTTGAGAGCAGCTACGAGCCAAACGGCCCGTTCGGTGCAAAATCCATCGGTGAAGTGGTCATCAACACCCCGCTGCCCGCCATCGCGGATGCCATCTACAATGCCATCGGCACCCGCTTCTACGAGCTGCCCATCACCCCGGAGCAGGTCGCCATGGCGGTGGAAGAGAACCGCTGATGCTTTCGGAAACACAATTTCCGTTTCTGGCTGAAAAGGGCCATGTGGTCTCGCTGGTGGGCGGCGGCGGAAAGACCACCCTGCTCTATGCCTTTGCCCGGCATTGTGCCGCCAAAGGCTGGCGGGTGCTGGTGAGCACCACCACCCACATCCGGCAGCCCGGGGCACATTATGCCGCAGATGAGGCCGCCCTTGCGGCCCTCTGGGCGGAAGGACGATATGCCGTGGCCGGTGTCCCGGCAGAGCAGGGCAAGCTGACCGCCCTGCCGCCGGAACAGCTGACCCGCTGGATGGCACAGGCTGATATTGTTCTTCTGGAAGCGGACGGTGCAAAACGGCTGCCCTGCAAGGCCCCGGCGGCCCATGAACCGGTGCTGCTGCCGGAAAGCGATGTCGTGCTGGCGGTGGCCGGATTGTCCGCACTGGGCAGACCTCTGCGGGAGGTCTGCTTCCGGCTGGAGCAGGCCTGCGCCCTGCTGGGCGCTGCCCCCGAAACGCTTCTGACCCCGGAGCTGCTGGCAAGGCTGCTGGCCAGTGAGCAGGGAGGACGAAAACTGGTGGGGAACCGCCGTTTTTCTGTGGTGCTCAATCAGGCGGATGACCCCGCCCGCATTGCTGCCGGAGAACAGACCCTTGCGCTCCTGCGCAAAAAATATGATGTGCAGGGCGTGTTGACTTATTTTGATGAAAAGGAGCGTGCATGAAATGGCAGAACAAGGTCCCATTGTCTTCTGCACCGGCGGCGGATGCACCGCCAAGCTGGGTGCCGGGGTACTGAGCCGCATTCTGGAAAAGCTGCCCCGGGGCGAAAAAGACCCCGACCTTCTGGTTGGCTACGACAGCCGGGACGATGCTGCCGTCTACCGCATTACCGATGATATTGCCCTGGTGCAGACGGTGGATTTCTTCCCGCCGATGGTCGATGACCCCTATACCTTCGGGCAGATCGCCGCGGCCAATGCCCTGAGCGATGTCTACGCCATGGGTGGTGAGGTCAAAACGGCACTGAATCTCGTCTGTTTCCCCGAGAGCATGGATCTGAACGTGCTGGGGGAGATCCTGCGCGGCGGTGCCGAAAAGGTGGCCGAAGCCGGAGGCATGCTGGTGGGTGGGCACTCCATTGCCGATACCGGTGTGAAGTACGGCCTGTCGGTGACAGGCCTGGTAGACCCGCACCGCCTGACAGCCAACGATACCGGCCGCCCGGGCGACAAACTTCTTCTGACCAAGGCACTTGGCGTGGGGCTGATCTGCACCGCCAACCGGGTGGGCGAAGCCGCACCGGAACAGATGGAAGCCGCAGTCCGTTCCATGACCACCCTGAACAAAGCAGCGGCAGAGATCGCGCGCAGGTACGAGGTGCACGCCGCCACGGATGTGACCGGGTTCAGCTTTCTGGGCCATCTGCACGAGATGATGGGGGAGAAACTCTCCAGCGTCATCGATGCCCATGCGGTGCCGATACTGCCCGGTGCATGGGAGGCCGCGGATGCCTGCCTGTACACCGCTGCCGGTCAGCGCAACCGCAACCACACCGGGCCCTTTGTCCGGTTTGAGAAAGTACCCTTCCCGATGGAGGAAATTCTGTTTGATCCCCAGACCTCCGGCGGCCTGTTGTTTGCTGTGGCCCCGCAGGATGCCGCTGCACTGGAAGCAGAGCTGCAGGCGGCGGGTCTGCCCGCAAAGATCGTGGGCACCATTGGGGAAAAGCAGACACCGGAGATTACAGTAACATACGAATGATGGAGGAACAACCAATGATCAAGATCGATGCCCGTGGAGATGCCTGCCCGCTGCCCGTGGTCAAGGCCAAAAAGGCCATTGCAGAGCTGCACGGCTCCGGCGAGGTGGAAGTGCTGGTGGACAATGAGATTGCTGTCCAGAACCTGACCAAGATGGCCCAGCAGAAAGGCTACCTGTCCAGCTCTGAAAAGCTGGCCGAGCAGGAATACCGTGTCCGCTTTACCATCAAGGACACGCCCGCTGCGGATACCGCTGCGCCGGGCGAAGAGAAACAGCAGGCAGAAGCGGAAACCTGCATCCCGGATGCCCGCACCGATACAGTGGTGGTCATCGCGTCCGACAAGATGGGGGAAGAGGCCGAGGAGCTGGGCAAGACCCTGCTCAAGGCCTTCGTGTTCTCCCTGACCCAGCAGGACAAGCTGCCCAAGACGATCCTCTTCTATAACGGCGGCGCATCCCTGACCTGTGAGGGTTCGCCCATGCTGGAAGACCTGAAGGCACTGGAAGCTGAGGGTGTGGAGATCCTGACCTGCGGCACCTGCCTGAACTACTACGGCATAACGGAGAAGCTGGCCGTGGGCGGCGTGACCAATATGTATGTCATCGCTGAAAAGATGCTGAACGCTGGGAACGTGGTCAAGCCGTGATCTACCTTGATAACGCCGCAACCACCTTGTACAAGCCCCCGGAGGTGGGGCAGACGATGCTGGATGCTCTGCAGACAGCAGGCAACCCGGGCCGTGGAGCCCATGCGCCCACCCTGCACGCCTCCCGTGTCGTCTACGAGACCCGGGAAGCGCTGGCCCAGCTCTTCCACGCCGAAGGCCCGGCCTGCATCGCCTTTGCATCCAATGCGACCCAGGCACTGAACACGGCCATCAACGGGCTCTTTGGCCCGGGGGATCATGTCATCACCACGGTCTGTGAGCACAATTCCGTCCTGCGGCCCCTCTACCGTCTCCAAAGGCAGGGGGGTGAGGTGAGCTTTGTGGATGTGGAGGCAAACGGTGTGCTTTGCTATGCGCAGTTTGAGCAGCTGCTCCGTCCCAACACCAGGGGAGTGGTTGTGACCGGTGCTTCCAATGTCACCGGAAACCGCACGGACCTGGCGTTCGTATCCGCTTTTGCAAAAAACCACGGCCTGTTGTTTCTCGTGGATGTCGCCCAGACAGCGGGTGCCATGCCGATGGATGTGCAGGCGCTGGGGATCGATGTGCTTTGCTTTACCGGGCACAAGGCGCTGCTGGGCCCGCAGGGCACCGGCGGGCTGTATGTCCGGCCCGGGCTGCAGGTTGCCCCCCTTGTGGTGGGCGGCAGCGGAGTCCACAGCTTTGATGAACGCCACCCTACCGAAATGCCCACTGCTCTGGAAGCCGGAACGCTGAATGTCCCGGGAATCGCCGGGCTGGGGGCCGGGGTGCGCTGGCTCCTGACGCAGGGCGTGGAAGCGCTGGAAGCGAAAGAAAATGCGCTTGCACGCCTGTTTTATGAAACTGTCCGGGAAATTCCCGGTGTGCGGCTTTATGGTGACTTCACTGCGCCGCGTGCGTCCATCGTCTCACTGAACCTGGCGGGCGAGGATTCCGCCCGTGTGGCGGATGCGCTCTGGGAAGAGTACGGAATCTGTGTGCGGGCCGGTGCGCACTGCGCTCCGTTGATGCACAAGGCGCTGGGCACGGTGGAGCAGGGTGTGGTGCGGTTCAGCTTCTCCCACACCAACACCCGGGAGGAGGCACTTGCCGCTGCCCGTGCGGTGCGCAGCCTGGCGGAGGAATAAATAATGCGTGCAAAGAGACCCTATATCGTGTTATCCTTCCGCACCACAGTGGAAGCAATGGCATGGGAAAAACACTGCGAAGCGGAACACATCCCCGGGCGGCTTATTCCGCTGCCCCGGGAGCTCTCTGCCGGGTGCGGCCTTGCGTGGCGGATGCCGCCCGAGGACTGGCCGCTGTGGCAGAGCCGCATCGACCCCGCCGCCTATGATGCCGCAGAGGTGGTAGAACAATAACAAATAAAGGAGAATTGGATGGGAAACCGTTCTTTTTTCAATGCACTCCATGACCGGGAGGGGGATTTTCTGCTGGCCACGGTGCTGGAAGGCCAGGCGCAGGGGGAACGTGTCCTGCTGCGGAACACAGCACCGGTCTGGCCGGAGGAACTGCCTGCGTTCTGGGGGGAGCATCTGCCTGCTCTGGCCGCTGTGACCTCCAGTGGAATTCTGAAATCAGCCGGACAGCGCATCTTTGTGGAGCGCTTTGGCGCAGCCCCGCAGCTTGTGGTCTGCGGCGGCGGCCATGTGGGCGCGTCGGTGGTGCGGCTGGCAAAGCTGCTGGGTCTGCCGGTCACAGCGCTGGAGGACCGCCCCGAGTTTGCGGAGGAGCTGCGTCAGGCCGGGGCCGATGCTGTGCTCTGCCTGCCCTTTGCAGAGGGTCTTGCGCAGATCCCCGGCGGGCAGGAGACATACTTTGTGGTTGTGACTCGTGCCCACAGCTGTGATATTGCCTGCCTACGTTCTATTCTGCAAAAGCCCGCCGCCTATGTGGGCATGATGGGCAGCCGAAAGCGCGCGGCTCTGGTGCACACACAACTGGCCGAGCTGGGGCTGCCGCAAGAGCGCATTGATGCCCTGCACGCGCCCATTGGGCTTTCCATTGGCGCAAAAACCGCACAGGAGATCGCACTTTCTATTCTTGCGGAGATCGTCTCCGTGAAAAACAGCCGCCAGCAGACCGAGGGCTTTTCCCCGGTGCTGCTGGCTGCGCTGGAACAGCAGACCGCTCCGGCGGTGCTGGCGACCATCGTAGGCCGCCATGGCTCTACGCCACGGGAGGAAGGCTCCAAGATGTTGGTCCTGCCCGATGGCTCTGCCGTGGGCAGCGTGGGCGGCGGCATCATGGAGTACCGCACCCAGAAGCTGGCGCGGGAATTGCTGGAGCCGGGGGCTGCCCCGTGCAGGCTGGCCGCCTTTACCACAGAGGGGGCCAGCGATGCCGCTGCTATTGCAGCCTGCGGCGGCTCCATGGAAGTCTTTTTGCAGCGTCTGGAACCGGAGGAATGAGCCATGAAACGTGATGACCTGATCGTTGTCCGGGGCGGGGGAGACCTTGCCACCGGTGTTGTGCATCGGCTCTGGTCGGCAGGGCTGCGGGTGCTGGTGTTGGAAACGGCCCATCCCGCCGCCATCCGTCGGCAGGTGTCTCTCTGTGAGGCTGTCTATGAAGGCGAGACCGCTGTGGAAGGAATGCGGGGCATCCGGGTGGAGACGCTGGCGGATGCCGATGCCGTCTGGGCACAGAACGCCGTGCCGGTCCTGATAGACCCAACGGGTGCTTGCCTGCCGCAGGCAAGGCCTGCTGTTCTGGTGGATGCCATCATCGCAAAGAAAAATCTGGGCACCACCCGGGAAATGGCTCCGCTGACCATTGCCCTTGGCCCCGGCTTTGCGGCGGGGCAGGATGTGGACGTGGTGGTGGAGACCAAGCGCGGCCACAAGCTGGGCCGCATCATCCGGGAAGGGTCTGCCGCGCCAAACTCCGGCGTGCCGGGGATCATCGGCGGCTATGGTGCTGAGCGTGTGCTCCATGCGCAGGCCGCGGGAATCTTCCGCAACCTGCATTCTATCGCTGATTTTGTGGAGGCAGGCGAGGCTGTGGCCGAGATCGAAACGCCGGACGGTCAGCGTCTGCCGGGAATCACACAGATCTCCGGCATCCTGCGGGGTCTGCTGCGGGATGGCTACCCGGTGACCAAAGGGTTCAAGGTGGCTGATGTGGATCCCCGCCGTGCGGAACTGGAAAACTGCTTCCTCATCTCGGATAAGGCCCGCTGCATTGCGGGCAGTGTGCTGGAACTGATCGCCGCAGCGTGCTGGAACTAAAAGAAACGGGACTGTTTTTGCAACAGCCCCGTTTCTTTGTTACTCTGTCAGTTTTGTGATGAGCATCTGATAGATCTCGTTGCCCTTGAGGATGAATTGCTTCTTGACCAGATCGGCACTCAGCCGGTCAGGCGTGCCGATGTCCAGACAAAACAGCTCCTGATCCAGTGCCTTGATGGTGCAGCGGATGGAGCAGTGGCCGTCCGGCTTTTCGGTGATGCGGGCGCTGTACTCGGCCTCTTTGCGGGCCCAGGTCTGGCTGCGCAGAACCGCCGCCACCGCGCGCTCCCGCACACTGCGGGGCAGGTCATAGGCGAGCTCCTGCGCGACCTTGCGTCCTTTTTCGGTGATGGAATAACGATCTTCCTTCAGCGTGACCAGCTGCTGGCGGGTGATATCATCCAGACAGGAGCCGATCTCAAAATAGTTGACCAGCTGCTCTTCCATCAGCGCATTCTCGATCTCCGTCCGGGTGATCGGCCCGGCATTCTTTACCAGATAACACAACAGCAACCGGATCTCCGTGCTGTCGGTCAGCCCGCCGGGACGAACACCGGCGGTAAAAGCATCGTTGGCGGCCATCGTTCTGCACATCCCCCTGTCATTTCAAATTGCTGCCCGGCACTGTCTTGGGGCAGGCTATAAAGAATCACTTTCTTATAGTATAAAGGGTTTCAGACCGGATTGCAAGCCGCAACCGCAAAATCTGTCTCAATGCGCTTGCGGCTTTCGGGGGTGGAATACAGCCAGTGGTCGATATGCCCTTCGGTGATGAAATAGCGCAGGTCGAACCGGTGGCTCTGGCCCAGGCTGTGGTTGACGATGACCAGCTTGATCTTCATTTTATCGGGCAGGATGTTTTTGATGTAGACGCTCACCGCCTGCCCGGGGTGCAGGTCGGGGCAGGTCTCGGCAAGGCCGGCCAGATTGGGGGCGATCTCCACAAAGGTGCCGTATTCCTCCACGCTCCGCACAATGCCCACCACGGTCTCGCCCACGGTGAACCCGGCGGCGTTTTCCTCCCAGGTGCCCAGCAGCTCCCGGATGCTCAGCACGAACCGCCCCTGCACGTCCCGGCTTTTGATGGCGCACAGGATCTGCTGGCCCACACTCACCCGGTCGGCAGGGGAGGAGATACGGCTGACCGACATGCAGTCGATGGGCAGCAGGGCGCTGATGCCGCACCCAACGTCACAAAAGGCACCAAACGGCTCGATGTGGGTCACAGTGCAGGGCAGGATGTCCCCGGGCTGTAAGGTGTCCAGATACTCTGCCTTGCACATCCGCTGTGCCTCAGCCCGGGAAAGCTGGTAGCAGGGCTGGCCGTTTTCTCCGGTCTCTATCCCTTCGATCACAAAGCAGGTGGGGCGGCCCACCCGCGTCAGCACCGCAATGTCCCGCACGGTGCCGCTCTCGGCCCCATCGGCGCACTGGCCAAAGGGCATCACGGCCTTTACCCCGCCCAGGTCGAACCGGAGCTGGCGCTGGGTGTCAAAGGCAAGGGCGGTGCTCTGTAAAATTTCGCGGCTGGCGATGGCAGCGCGCAGTTCTGCGGGGCTGAGCCGGTCTGCGGAACGGTAATTGCCTTCAGTACGAAATGTCTGCATCATGGTTTGTTCCTCTTTCTGTGTTATTTTAGCGTTTTCCGCTGCACGTCGGCACACAAAGCAGGTGTCGGCATTAAAACTCTATGCGCGGACAATTGCATTTTATACGAGTTTGGTTTATACTATATCTGTATGTGCGGCATGGAAACCTGCTGCACAGGGTACTGCCCCGCAAAGGGACGGCAGGAGGGAAAGAAATATGGATATCGCAGTGGGAGATACCATCCAGACCCGCAAAAAACACCCGTGCGGAGCTTCCAGCTTCGAGGTGCTCCGGGTTGGTATGGATTTCAAGATCCGCTGCACGGGCTGCGGCCGTGAGGTCATGCTGCCCCGCGCGAAAATTGAAAAAAACATCAAGAAAGTGCTCAAGCCCGGCGCTGCCGAGTAACCATTGGGTCATGTAAGGAGAACTGCACAGTATGTCAAGACTGCTTTCCCAAATGGAGGCTGTCAGCCACCGGTTTGAAGAACTTTCCATCCGCCTGAACCAGCCGGAAACAGCGGCAGATCCCGCGCTGTTCCGCCGCCTGATGCAGGAGTATCACGAGGCAGAACCTGTGGTGCAGGCCTATCAGGCCCTGACCACGGCGCAGGATCATCTTGCTCAGGCCAAAGCCCTGCTCGAGGGCGAGGCCCTTGATCCGGACTTTAAGGATATGGTACAGCAGGAGATCGGCGAAAAAAGTCAGGAAGTGGCGCAGCTGGAAAATAATCTCAAAATTTTGCTGCTGCCCAAGGATGTCAACGATGATAAAAGCGTCATCATGGAGCTGCGCGGCGGTGCGGGCGGCGAAGAAGCCGCGCTGTTTGCCCACAGCCTGATGCGGATGTACACCATGTACGTTCAGAGCAGGGGCTGGGAGCTGGAGGTGCTGAACCTCAACGAGACGGAGCTGGGCGGTGTCAAGGAAGCCATTCTTGCCGTGAACGGCACAGGAGCCTATAACCGGCTCAAGTATGAGAGCGGGGTGCACCGTGTCCAGCGGGTGCCTGAGACCGAAACGCAGGGCCGCATCCACACCTCCACGGCAACCGTGGCGGTGATGCCGCAGGCCGAAGAGGTGGATCTTGTCATCGACCCCAAGGATCTGCGCATCGATACCTTCCGTTCCTCCGGCGCGGGCGGCCAGCACATCAACAAAACGTCCAGCGCCATCCGGGTCACGCACATCCCCACCGGAATGGTGGTGGAGTGCCAGAACGAGCGCAGCCAGTTCCAGAATAAGGATAAGGCGCTGGAGATCCTGCGCAGCCGCCTGCTGGCCCAGAAGCAGAAGGAACAGCAGGATGCCATCAATGCCAACCGCGCGGGGCAGGTGGGAACCGGTGATCGCAGCGAGAAGATCCGGACCTACAACTTCCCGCAGGATCGCTGCACCGACCACCGCATCGGCCTGACGGTCCACAATCTGGATAAGATCATGGACGGAAATCTGGACGAGATCATTGACGCACTGGCAACCCATGAACAGGCCGAAAAACTGCGTCAGCTCAACGCACAGGCCGAATGATACTGTGATGAAAAGAATAACGTGTTTGTGTTGATTTGATGATTGAAAAGTATTTATACTTTACATACAGAAAGAACGATGAATCGCATGAAAATGAAAACTGAAATTTTACCTGCTGAGGGCGAAGCAATCGCCAAAGCAGCTGATCTGCTGCGCAGAGGGGAGCTGGTGGCCCTGCCCACCGAGACGGTCTACGGCATTGCCGCCGATGCGCGCAACGGCGCGGCAGTCGCAAAGATCTTTGTGGCCAAGGGCCGCCCGCAGGACAACCCCCTGATCGTCCATGTTACCGGCCCAGAGATGCTGCCCGGCCTTGTCAGCGAGGTGCCAGAGCGTGCCCAGCTGTTGATGGCCGCGTTCTGCCCCGGCCCTCTGACCATCATCATGCCCCGCGGCCCGGAGGTGGCCGCGGAGTGCTGTGCCGGTCTGGACACGGTGGGCATCCGGATGCCCAGCCACCCGGTGGCACGGGCTGTCATTGCGCAGAGCGGATGCGCCTTTGCAGCTCCCAGCGCGAACCTTTCCGGCAAGCCCAGCCCCACCAACGCACAGGATGTGTTCACTGATATGGATGGCCGTCTGCCCCTGATCCTGGATGGCGGCGAGTGCGATGTGGGTGTGGAGAGTACCGTGATCTCTGTGGTAGGCGAAAAGCCCACCCTGTTCCGCCCCGGTCATATCACGCTGGAAGATCTGGAGCGTGCTCTGGGGGAGGAGGTCGAGGTCTCCAAAGCCATCCTCGAAAAGCTGCCCGAGGGTGCTGTTGTCCGCAGCCCCGGCATGAAGTATAAGCATTACGCCCCTAAGGCAGATGTCACCCTGCTGGACGGCACCTTTGAGCAGTTCAAAGCCTATGTGGATGCCCATGCCGACCAGAACCCCAGCTGCCTCTGCTTTACCGGCGAGGCCGAAAAGCTCGGCTGGCCCTGTGTGGAGTATGGCAGAGAGGGAGATGGTGCCGATCAGGCAAAGCATATCTTCCGCAGCCTGCGCGCATTGGATGAGCAGGGGGACGGGGTGGTCTATGCCCGCTGCCCGAAAAAGGACGGCCTGTCCATGGCGGTGTACAATCGCCTGATCCGTGCGGCAGCGTTCCGGGTGATCCAGCTATGATCACGCTTGGGATCACCGGCCGCAGCGGCTGCGGCAAATCGACTGTGACGGCGGTGTTTGCCGCCCATGGTGTCCCGCTGGTGGATGCCGACCAGATCTCCCGCGAGATCCTTCTGCCCGGTTCTCCGCTGCTGCCGGTGCTGGCCCAGCGGTTCGGGGCAGATATCCTGTATGCCGACGGCAGCCTGAACCGCCGCCTGCTGGCAGACCGCGCCTTTGCCGCGCCGGAAGGAAAGGCTGCTCTGGATTCCCTCGTGCTTCCGGAGATCATCCGGCGGGTCTGCAGACTGAAGCAGGCCGCCCGGGAAGCTGGAGCACCGCTTTTTGTGATAGACGGAGCTGTGATCGTGGGCACCGATGCGGAAAAAGAGTGTGACCACCTCTGCGTGGTCACTGCGCCCTTTGCCACCAGTGTGGCCCGCATTGCGGCCCGGGACGGCATCGCCCCGGAAATGGCGGCACGGCGGCTCAACGCCCAGACCCCGGAAGAAGTCCTGCTTGCCAGGGCCGATCTTGTCCTGCGCAACGATGCTGACCTTGCTTCTCTGGAAGCGGCGGCAGCGGCGCTCTGTGAGCAGCTGCAGGCTGAGGGTGCACGGAAAGGGGGCGCGGACACTTCGCTTTGAAAAAGTTTTTGAAAACGCTGGTGCTGCTCTTTCTGCTCTGCGTGGTCCTGCTGGCGCTGCCGCCGGTGCGCCGTCAGGTGGAACAGCGGCTCTACCCGCGGAAATACAACGACCTTGTGGAGCAGTACGCTGCCGAGTATGACCTTGACCCGCTGCTGGTCTATTCCTTCATCCGCACCGAGAGCGGCTTTGACCCGGGCGCAACTTCCAGTGTCGATGCGCGCGGCCTGATGCAGATGACGGAGGAGACCTTCCTCTGGCTCCGCAGTAAGCTGGGCCTGGGGGAGGAGGTTTCCTTTGGCGACCTGTACAACCCTGATGTGAGCATCCGCTTCGGGTGCTATTACCTCCACCTCTGTCTGGTGCGTTACAACGGAGATATCTCCACGGCCGCCGCGGCCTACCACAGCGGGTGGGGCACCGTGGATGCCCTGCTCCAGAAGGAAGAGCACTCGGAGGACGGGTTGACCCTGTCGGGCTTCCCCTATAACCAGATGCACCACTATGTGGAAAAGATCACCGCCTGCTATGCCAAGTATACCGAGCTGTACGGAGTCTGAGCAGGCTGCAAACCCGCTTGAACCGGTTTGCGCCGGTTTGAAATATTTAGGAATACCGAAAGAGAAAGGCAGGAGAAATTCTATGGCAGAAAAAACTCCGAACCAGCAGCTGGCTGAAAAGCTGCTTTATAAGCCTGCTTACGTCGCCGATAAGGACGCTGACGTGAAGCAGAAGGCCCACGACTTTGCCGAGGGCTACAAGAAGTTCCTGGATGCAGGCAAGACCGAGCGCGAGGTCGCCACCGAGAGCGAGCAGATGCTCAAGGATGCAGGCTACCAGCAGTTCGACCCGAAAAAGACCTACAAGCCCGGCGACAAGATCTACTTTGTCCAGTACAACAAGGCTGTGGTGGCTTCCACCATCGGTACCAAGAGCTTTGAGGATGGCTTCCATCTGGTCATTGCTCACACCGACAGCCCCCGTCTGGACCTGCGTCCCACCCCGCTGTATGAGTCTGACCACCTGAGCTACTTCAAGACCCATTACTACGGTGGTATTCGCAAGTATCAGTGGGGCACGATCCCTCTGTCCATCCACGGCGTGTTCACCCGTGAGGATGGCTCCACCGTCACCGTCCGTGTGGGCGAGGATGAGAACGATCCCGTCTTCTGCATCACCGACCTGCTGCCCCATCTGGGTGCCGAGCAGAACGCCCGTCCCCTGAAGGACGGCATCAAGGCTGAGGAGCTGAACCTCCTCATCGGCTCCGATGCTGTTGATGACGAGAACGTCAAGGAAGCTGTCAAGCTGAACACTATGATCCTGCTCAACGAGAAGTACGGCATCACCGAGAAGGAGTTCATGCGTGCTGAGATCGAGATCACCCCGGCTTACAAGAGCCGCGACATTGGCTTCGACCGCTCCATGGTGGGCGGCTATGGCCACGATGACCGTGTGGACGCTTATCCCGCACTGATGGCCGAGATCGAGACCAAGAACCCCGCTTACACCACTGTCTGCGTCCTGACCGATAAGGAAGAGATCGGCTCCGACGGCGTGACCGGTATGCAGAGCATGTACGCCTTCCACTTCATGCAGGAGCTCTGCCGTACCGCCGGTCAGGATGATATCCTGGCCTTCCGTCACAGCGTCTGCCTGTCCGCTGACGTGACCGCTGCCTACGATCCCACCTGGGCAAGTGCATTCGAGCCTATGAACGGCACTTATGCAGGCCGCGGCGTTGCCATCTTCAAGTACACCGGCGGCGGCAGCAAGGGCTCCGCAAGCGATGCCTGCGCTGAGCTGGTCAGTGATATCACCCGGATGCTGGACAACGGCAACGTTGCATGGCAGATCGGTGAGCTGGGCCGTCTGGATCTGGGCGGCGGCGGCACCATCGCCAAGTATGTCGCAAACCGCGGCATCCCCGTGCTGGATATCGGTGTGCCTGTGCTGTCCATGCACGCTCCCTTCGAGGTCATCCACAAGAACGACCTGTACATGGCTTACCGTGCCTTCTCCCTGTTTAACAACGCACAGTAAGCGCGATCCAGAATGAATGCCCCGGCAGGTTTTGCGCCCGCCGGGGCATTTTTGCGCTATTTTAAGAAAAATGCTTGACCTTCAACCGACTTTATGGTGTAGTGTAAGGGCGGAGGTGAAGCAAATGAACATCAAACAGGCTTC
>ERZ836877.2773-NODE-2773-length-21549-cov-17.351307_pt1 | contig 21549 bp, 18 predicted proteins | sample MGYA00519469_ERZ836877 | MGnify/ENA primary metagenome ERZ836877 (study PRJEB31850, sample SAMEA3708809) | human gut metagenome | biome: human gut; feature: human-associated habitat; material: faeces | place: China | collected 2014 ... | reverse complement strand
TGGCAACGCAGATGCCGTGCCGCAGCCGCCGGAGCGGTGCTTAAGCCGTCAGGCGAGAATTGTGCGGTGTTGCCTTAAATAATTCTCCCAAATGTGTTAAAAATAGTACAAAGAGATAATTCTGTCCCATTATACCATGTTAAGCAGGTGAATACAATCTACAACCCCAAAAACCTGACGATGCAAAAACAAAACCCCAGGCAAGCCAGCGGCGCTGCCTGGGGGAAATGTACTGTAATACCAGAGAGAAAGCAGGCTGCGGTTCAGCCGCGCTTCATGCGGCCCAGCAGCAAATAATACCCAGCCCAGTCCAGCTTGCCGAACAGGGAGTTCTGCGTGCGCGCAGCTTCGGACAACATCCATAGCAGACGCAAGCTGTTCCAGCGGCAGGGCAGGTAATAGGGGCTGTAACAGTGCTCATGGCGCATTGTATCCAGCAGGCTTTTCAGCCATGGACTTTGCAGCGCGGTGCGGGCTTTGGCGCGGCGTGCGGGCATGGCGTCGGGGTCCCGCCGCAAAATGTCCGCGGCACCCTCCGCCAAAACCTGCAATTCCGCGCGGTGCAGCGGCAGCATATCCTGCGGCGGGCAGGCAGCAGCGGTGCAGGCGGCGTTCAGCTTGGCAAAATGCTTGGGCCAAATTTCGCAGTAATTGGCGTGGTACTTGGTGGAAAGGGTGCCGGTGCGGCTGCAATCGTAAAAGGTCAGGGCGCTTTCCAGCACAAGGTAGCTGAAATCCGGCTGGCAGCGCCCCAGCAGAGCCAGATAATCCAGCACAAACTGCAAATCTTCGCCAAGGGTATAAGCCTGGTCAAAGGCAAGCTGCTGGGCGTATGTGCGCCGGTAAAGCTTGTTCCACGGCATGGCGATCAGGCAGTCCAGGTGCAGGCGGGCCAGGTCGCTCTGTTGGGCCGGGTGGGCTACTGTGGTTACAGGGGTGGTATCGTCCGGCTGCATGGTGTAGTGCCAGAGCACAAAAGCGTTGGGAGCAGCGGCCTGTGCCGCAAGTGCGGCGGCCAAAGCGCCGGGGCGCAGGGCATCGTCACTGTCCAAAAATACAATATACTCGCCGGTGGCGGCCCGTAGCCCGGCATTGCGCGCGCCGGAAACCCCGCGTTCCCTGCGGTGCAGTACCATCACACGGGGATCCTTTGCTGCGTAAGCGTCACAAATTTCGCCGCTGCGGTCTGGACTTTGATCGTCCACCAAGATCAGCCGCAGCCCGCCCGGCAGCTGCTGGGTCAGCACACTTTCGATGCAGCGGGGCAGGGTGGCTTCCGCCTTGTATACCGGAACGATCACACAGATGACGGGCTGTTCCATAGGTGACCTCCAAAATCGTACACAATGCGTACAAAATCATCATAAAAGCGTGCAGAAGAATAGCGCTGTGCCGTCTTTGCACCGGCGGTGCTCATCTGGGCGCGCAGATCCGGGTGTTCGTACAGCATGCGGATGGCAAAGCTCAGCTGCCCGGCTACATTGCCGTCACGGTCCACCAGCACGGCCTGGCTGCCGTCCAGATATTCCGGCATACCGCCGCTGCGGGTGGCAAGCACCGGTCGGCCGCAGCCCATGGCTTCCACCGCCACAAGCCCGGCGGCTTCCTCCACCAAGGTGGGCACGCAGACAAGGTCCGCCAGGCGGTAATATTCCGGCATCGAATCATTGGGCACATAGCCAGTAAAGCGCACCCGGTCGCCAAGGGTCTCGGCCTGCTGTTCCAACTTGCGCAAAAACGGGCTTTGCTGGGTACGGCCAAAAAACGGGCTACCCACAATCAGCAGCTTGATGCGCGGGTCATGGATATTCTCCATCGCTTCCAACAGCTTGTGGATGCCCTTATCCGGCTCCAGGCGGCCGCAGAACAGTACAACAAAATCTTCCGGCGCAAAGCCGAGGGACGCCCGCAGCGCAGCATCCGCCGGGCCGGGCACAAAGCGGGCGGTATCAATGCAGTTGTGCAGGATGTAGGCATGCTTGCGGTCCAGCTCGCTGGTTTTGAGGTAATCATCGCGGATAAACTCGCTCAGGGCCAGAATACCGCCGTAAATGGCGTCCATCTCATGGCTGCAGCTGGTCTGGCCGTGCAGGTGGGCCAGGCAACGCCGCTTGCCGAACATTTTGCTGATGGCGCTGCACTGGGTCAGGGTGCCGCCCTCCGCCACAATCAGGTCCGGCGTGGGCAGCTCCAGTGCAAGGGAAAGCTGAACCTTTTGATACCACGGGTCATACGGGGCGGCAACGCCAAAGCAGCGCTCCAGAAACACCATGGGGTAATACCGGCGCACGCCGCGGGGCTTGGCAACGTACAGCATTTTGGTGTGCTGGAACCCTTGTGCCTGGGCGGCGGCTTCCGGGTCCGGGATGCTGGCGCACAGCAGGTCCAGCTTGCCCGCCCGTTCATTTTCACGGATCAGGTGGGTGACAAGGGTTTCCACCGCGCCGCCCTGCACGGCAGGAACCGGCAGCTCCGGCGGCGGAACCAGCAAAATGCGCGGTTTGCGCGGTGTATTCGGCGAGCGCAGCGGCAAAATGGACAACCCCTTTTTTTCGTTGGTTTGAAAGTTTGATGTGGACGGAGGAATAGTTAGGAGGTTAATTAGAAATTAGGAATTGGAGATGTTTTGGGGGATGTGCGGAACAGATAAAATATCTGTAGGGCGCGATGCCCTCATCGCGCCGGGGAGAAACGCAAAATGGTTATCGCAAACCTAAGGCAATACCGCATAATTCTAAGTGCCGATACGGCGAGCGAGGTGCGGCAGATGCTAAGCCAAAAGCGCAGATAATACTGGATGTCTTATCGAGCATTTTGGCAACGCAGATGCCGTGTCGCAGCCGCCGAAGCGGTGCTTAAGCCGTAAGGCGGGAATTGTGCAGTGTTGCCCTAAAAATTATTTGTAGGGGACGATGCTTGCACCGTCCCGTGGTCGTTTGTCCCATATACAATCCTTGGAAAAACGCTATGACATTATCCAATCCCTATTTTTATTCTTATATTCTATTATATTAAAGTTTTTTCGCCGAAGCCTTTTTTTCAAAAAAGGCTGGAAAGCTCCCGTAAACAATCACTTTGCCGGGCAAAGGCTTTCGGCGGGCATCATGGCCCAGCGGGCGGCGGAAAGCTTTTCGGTCATCTTCATGTGGCGGCAGTTGGGCAGGTAGCTGATCAGCCCCTGCATCAGAAACTGCTCCTTGCTGATGGCCTTGACCAGCTGCGGCTCCGGGTTCTGGCGTACCTTGGCGCACAGGAAAAGATACCGCCGCCAACAGGCAGCATAAGCCGAATCAATCACCGAACGGTCCGCGCCGTTCTCGACATAAAAGCGGTACCGGTCAGCCAGGCCGTCCACCGCGTCAAACGCGCCGGGTTTCAGGCTGGTGCGCATAATGCTGCCGGAACGCAGGCGGTAATTGTACAAAACATCCGGCAGGCACACCACTTTATCGCACCGCCAGAACAGCCGGTGCGCCACAAAATCATCTTCGTGCAGACGGCCCTCCGGGTAATGCAGCAGCTTCCACACCTCGGCGCGGTAAAGCTTGTTCCATGCAACGGTGTAATAAGTGCCGTTGGGGGCATAAAAATCATTCAGCAGATCCTTGCCGCGGAACACACCTTCCTGCGTGGGCGGGGTGAACACTGGCTCCGGCAGGGGCTTGCCGTTCTCCTGTACGTCCTCCACTGCGCAGATCGCCATGTAGGCGTCGTGCGCTTCGCAGGCTTCGTACATCTTTTTCAGGTACGCCGGGCGCACCACATCGTCGCTGTCAATAAAGGCATAATAGCGGCCGCGGGCCATATCAATGCCGGTGTTGCGCGCGCCGGAAAGCCCCTGGTTCTCCTGGTGCACCACTTTAATGCGGTTGTCCCGCTTGGCAAGGCGGTCACACAAAGCGCCGCTGCCATCCGTTGCGCCGTCATCAATCAGCAGCACTTCGATCGTGCCGTAGCTGGCCGGGAAATCCTGGTCCAGGATGCTCTGCACGCACTCTTCCAGCCAGGGCTCTGCGTTGTAAATGGGAACGATCACACTAACTGCAATATGTTCCATCTTGTTTTTCCCCCTCATTCCTCAGTCCGTTTTGCTGCCATGCAGCTTGCCGCGGGCGTGTGCCAGCGTGTAGGTCAGCCCCGGTGCGGCGCAGAACAGCACAGCGCGCGCTTTTTCGGCACCGGGCACATGCGGGCAGCGCAGGATGTCCGGCAAAATGCTGTCCAGATGCTTTTTGTGCTTCAAAAATTCCGGTTTCAGCTTTGCCATGGCTCCGGCCTCGCTGGCCTGGCACCAGAACAGGTAAAACACTTTCCAGTACCATGCCACGGCCCATTCATAATAACCTTTATATTCGGTTTTGTCCGGCTGCGCGGCAAACCAGCCCAGCCAGTTCCAGTACATTTTCAAATCATCCAGCCGCCGCGGCGGAAACAGCACCTCGGTCATCTGGCCGCCGCGCCGCCGGTAGTGGTACAGCACGCGCGGCACACAGTAAACATACGCGCCGTCATACACGCGGTGCAGCTCGCTGGCGTCATCGCCAAAGAACATGGTTTCGTCAAAATGCACGCCTTTATCGCGGAACAGGCGGATGTCAAACAGCTTGTTCCAGCACAGCAGCCCGTAAAAGCCGCCGGTTTTAAAGGTATCCAGCAGCAGCTCCATGGCCATGTGCCGCCCGGCAATGTTGATGTTGACCCCGGCCCCCGGCACGGGCTTTTCCTGTTCGTCCACCGCGTCGGCATTGCAGGAGGCAATGCGCACATCATTTTCGCGGATGGCATTCAAAAGTGTTTCGTAGAGATCCGGATCCACCAGGTCGTCCGAATCCACAAAGCCGATGTAATCCCCGCGGGCATTGTCCAGCCCAACGTTTAAAGCGGAGGCCGGGCCGCCGTTTTCCTTGTGGAACACCCGGATGCGCGGGTCGGTTTTGGCAAGCTCATCACACAGCTCGCCGCAGCCGTTGGGGCTGCCATCCTCCACCAGCAGCAGCTCAAAGTCCGTAAAGCTCTGGGCCAGAATGCTGCGCACCGTGCGGGGGATGTAATCCTTGGCGTCATATACAGTTGTCACAATGGAAATGGTCGGGTTCGGCATGCAAAACGTTCCTCTCATAAAAAGCGGTTTTTCAGCTGGGTATAAGCGGCCAATAGCCAGGAGCTGTGCAAAAATACCCCCAGCCGGTAGGGCAGCGCCAGCAGGCGGTTGGGGTCCGCAGTCAGGCGGGCGCGCAGGGCCGCGCGGGCATCAGCATCCTGCAAAATGCGGGCAAACAGCTGCCGCCGCTGGGCAAACGGCATGCGGCCGGGGCAGCCGGTCAGCAGCCCATATTGATTTAACGCGGCACGCACCCGGCTTATTTGCACCAGGCGGTCAATTTCTGGTGCAGGCAGCTTGGCATCCGTCAAGAATGCTTCCAGCACGGGGCGGGTCACAGCCTCGGCGTCCAGCAAATCCCCCCGCAGGGAGCGGGACAGACTGCCCGCAAGCATATCATTCTGATTATAGTATACACCTGCAAGGCAATAAATGGCAGAGTTTTTTTGTAAAAAAAGCAAAAACCGCAAATATTGAAGATTAAACAAAACATCTTCATTGATTTTTAAGCGTGGGTCAAACCGCAGCTTGTTCCGGCGGATCACATCCAGCCGGAACAGCTTGGGGTAGGGGGCGGCGAGGTAGCCGCTTTCAAACAGCAGCGGGTCCAGCGCATCCCCCAGCGCGGCGGGGCCGGCATAGCAGCCGGGGGCCAGCGGATTGGGGGCAGGGCCGCTGGCGCGCACCATGCCGTACAAAATCAGGCCCGGCTGCGCATCAAATGCAGCGGGCAGCGCCTGCCACAGCCCCGGCAGCAGGGTATCGTCCGCATCCACAAACAGCACCCACTCGGCACCGCTGCGGCACAGTGTATCCAACCCCGCGTTGCGCGCGGCGGATGCCCCGCCGTTGGGCTGGTGCAGTGCGGTAACACGGGGGTCCTGGGCGGCAAGGGCATCACACAACGCGCCGGTGCCGTCCGGGCTGCCGTCCTCCACCAGCACCAGCTGCAAATTGTCCGGTGCACCCTGCAGCACGCTTTCAACCGTCTGGCGCAGCGTGTGCTCGGCCTTATAGCAGGGGATCACCACCCCAATGGCGGGCAGGCTCACAGTGTTCCCTCCCTTTGCAGGACTTTGCGGTAAATTTCAATCATCTGTGCGGTGTTTTTGGCCGCGTCATGGGTCACCCGGGCGCGGATCTGCGCGGCGGTGCCCAGCGCCGTGCCGTGGTCCGGCAGGGCAAGCACCTGTAAAATGGCCGCGCTCAGGGCGGCATCATCCCCGGCGGCACCGTACAGCATCCCCTGCACGCCGCTTTGCAGCATATCCGGGATGCCGCCTGCCGCGCTGGCCACGCAGGGCAGGCCCAGCAGCATGGCTTCGCCCAGACTGTTGGGGCTGTTCTCGCTGTAAGACGGCAACAGGAAGAGATCGGCATCCAGGTAAGCCTGCCGCATGGCGGCAGCATCCAGCGGGCCGGTGTACTGCACATGGTCCGCCAGCCCCAGGCGGCGGATCAGCTGTTTGCACCAGGTCTGGTAGGGGAACATCCAGTCAATCACCGGGCGCAGCAGCGGCCCTTTGTCCAGCGGGGGCCAGCCCGCCACCCGCAGCACCGCGCCGGGGTACTGCGCCAGCACGGCGGGCAGCGCTTTGAGCACGGTATGCAGGTTTTTGAGCGGGTAGTTGCCCTGGCTGAGCAGCAGCACCGGCGCTTCGCCAAAGGTGCGGGGGTGCCACACCGGTGGGGTGTAAAACTCCGGGCGCAGCGTTTCGTTGCAGGGGTAATAACTGGCCTGCGGGGCCAGCTTTTGAACGGCGGAACGGTCAAAGCTGGTGCGCCCGGTCACATGGCGGGCGTTGGCCAGCACGGCGGCTTCGCTCTGGGCAAGGGTGTCAAAACGGGCCTGGTTCACGTCCAGCAGCCCGCCCGGCACATGGCGGTCAATCAAATGCTGCGCCGCGCAGGAGTGCAGCAGCCGTGCTGGCACGCCGTCATTCAAGTGCAGGGCACAGTCAACCATCACGCCCTGGATGCCCACCAGCACCGGTATCCCCGCCGCTTGGGCCGCCTGCTGTATGGTGCGGGCGGCAGCGTACTCGGTGCCCCAGATATGGACAAGATCCGGGGCAATCTTTTTGAGCAGGGCAGAAAAGTTTTCCACACTTCCGGTGGGAACCAGTGCAAAACTTACGCCGTTTTTGCTGCAAACGGTTAAAGTTTCCGCGCGGGCATCCACGCTGGCAACGGTAATGGCCGGGGCGTCCGGTGCGGCGGTCATGCCGCCCAGCGCGCCGGAAAGCCAACCCCCGCCGATCTCTTTTGCCTGCAAACCGCAGGCATCCGCGGCAGCAGGGATGGTGATGCTGACAAGCCAGAGTACCTTCACATTAGCCACCTCACAAATTCAGCCGCAACCGCCTGCGGCACAAGCTCAGGGAAGAGGTCACACACTTCCCCAAAGGGCAGCTGTTTACCGCACACTTCACCCAGCCAGCGGTGCAGAATATCCGCAGCATCAGCCTGGCCTTGGTGCAGCACCAGCGCCAGCGGATAGCGGGCCAGATAGGGCAGGGCAGGGTCGTTTTCGATCACGCAGAGGTGCAAAACTGGCTTGCCCGCAGCAAAGTAGTCAAACAGTTTGCTGGGCAGCTGGTTGGCTACCGCGTTGCCAAGGTTCAAAAGAACATCGGCCTGTGCCTGCATGGTGCGGGCAGTTTCGGCGGGCACGGGGCCGGGCTGTTCAAACTGTTCGCCCAATACAGCCTTGGTCTGGGCAGCGTCCGCGGCAAAGTATTGCCAGCCGCCGCCTGCCATCGTCAGGGTCCAGCCGCTGGCCGGGCCCAGGGCGCGGAAAAGTTCCAGCGCAAAGCCCGGCTCCCGCAGGCCGGGATACAAAGAACCGCAGAACACGCAGCGCTTTTTGCTGTCTGCTGCATGGTTCGTCACTGCCGCCGGGGGCACCAGACTGGGGAAATCCAGCACATAAACTTTTTCCGCCGCCGCGGCCAGCGGGGCGCCGGGGGCGTAATCCCCAACGGCCTGCCGGGTGATAAAGGCGGCGGCCAGATGGTTCAGCAGCTCCAGCTCCCGCGGGTAGCCGCCGGGGGCCTGATAATCCCGGTTGGAAGCATAGGGGTCCAGCTGCCAGATGGCCTTTTTGGCCTGCACCTGCGCGGTTTCCAGCGCAAACGCGGCGCGGTAGGGCGCACAAACAGCGCAGATCACATCAAAATGGAACGCAGCATCAAGCTTTTCCAGCTCCCGGCGGGTATCCACCACCCGGCGCGGGGCGTGCAGCACCAGCTGGCGGAACGCCGCCGCCACCGCCGTGGGGTGGCAGCAAAGCCGCGCCAGCCGCACCGGAATGGGCGAACCGCCACTGCGGCCGTTTTCCAGCGCGGCGTTCATCAGGCGCTCGTCCGCAAAGGCAAGGCAGTGCACGGTGCAGCCGGGCAGCTCCGGCTGGGGATGCAGGCCGTCCCATAGTTCCAGCAGGTGTACAGTGTGCCCGGCAGCACAAAGCACCCCTGCCAAACGCTGTGCCATCAGCACATTGGCAGAGGTTGGGTTTTCCACACTATCCAGTATAAATAAAATACGCATGGTGTTTATCCTGTGCAAAAGGAGTCAGCGCCGGTCTTTTAACATGGTACGGCACACTTTGCGCCACAGCACCGGGCAGTTGATGGTTGCCCACGCCGCCGCGCGGATGGCAAGCGGCAGCCGCGGGTTGCGGCCAAGGTTAGGGTCCTGCAGCCCGGCGCGGATACCCACCCCCAGCTCGTTGATCTGCACGCGGTAGGCGGCGGCATCGTCCCGCCGCAAAATCATGCTGGCAAGGTAGACCAGCTTTTCGTAATAAAAGGCGTTGGCGCTCTGCTGGATGGCCGGGCTGGCATGCTCGCGGATGAACACGGCGGCCTGGCGCTGCTGGTCAATGCTTTCCGGCGGCAGGGCACGGTGGCTGGCCGAAGCCGCGTGCTGCCGGTAATGGTAGCCTGCAAAATCCACATAGGCACAGCCGTCCGCCGCGCTGAAAATCTGCCAGTTGGCCACAAGGTCTTCGTTGTAGGCAAGGCCATTGTCCATGATCTCGGCGGTGATCAGCTCGTGGGCGTACAGCTTGTTCCACAGCCCAAAGTCCACCCGGTGGTCATGCAGCAGGGCATCCAGATGGGCGGGCGGCTGAAACACCGTGGTCTGGCTGGGCGGCGGGCTTTCCGGAGGAATATCCTCGGTAAAGCAGTCATACCGGCAGCAGGCAATCTGGCAGCGGGTGGTTTGGGCAGCGCGGTACAGCGCATCCAAAAACTGCTTGTGGTAGCAGTCGTCCGCATCACAAAAGGCAAACCACCGGGCGTTCAGGTTCAGTCCCGCGCGCACCCCGGCAGCGCGGGCGGCGGCAACACCGCTCTGGCGCTGGTGGATCACAACAAACCGGGCGTCCCGGCTTTCCCACGCGGCGGCAAGCTCGGCGCTTTCATCGGTGGAACCGTCATCCACCACAAAACAGGCGAAATCGCCAAAGGTCTGCGCAGCCAGGGATGCCAGACACTGCTGCAAAAACGCAGCGCCGTTATGTACCGGCACCACCACGGCAATGGCAGGGCCTTTGAACTGGGGCTCGGTTTCACTCATGGCTGCACCTCCTTTGTATATTTCTGCGTCTGCTCCAGGTAAAATTTTTGCAGGATGCCCGCGCTGGTGTGTACATCAAATCCGGCGGCAATGGCTTTGGCCTGGGCGTTGGGGTCACGGGTCAGGTCCGCCGCGGCAATGGAATCAGCCCAGGCGGCTTCATTCTGCAAGGGCAGGTAGTGGATGTTGCCGGCAAACGCCGCGCCGGGGTCCACCGTATCGGCCACAAAGCAGGGCAGGCCGGCGGCCTGGGCTTCCACCAGCACAACGGGCAGCCCCTCAAACAAACTGGGCAGCAAAAATACATCCATGGCGTGGTACAGCGCGGCCATATCCTTGCGCACCCCGGCAAAAATTACCCGGTCGCTCAGGTTAAGCTCCTGGGCAAGGGCACGGGTGGAATCAACCAGCTCGCCGGTGCCGATCAGCACCAGCCGGGCGTTGGGCATGCGGCGGCTGACCCCGGCAAAAATGCGCAGCAGCCCGGCATGGTTTTTCTGCTCACAAAAACGGCCCACATGGCCAAACAGAATTTCGCCTTCCTGCACGCCAAGCTCAGCGCGCAGGGCGGCGCGGGCGGCGGGATCGTGGAGGGCGAACACATCGGTCATAATGCCGTTGGGCAGCACGGTGAACGGGTGTTTGCCGTACAGCATCTCCCCGGCGCGCTGGCTGCAGGCAAAGCGGTGGGTCAGGTCGTGGTCAAAGCGGGAACTCATCAGCCGGTCCAGCTGGCCCACCAGGTTGTGCTCATAGGCAGTGTTGTGGCTGTGGCCTGCCCGCACCGGCACCCCGCAACGGCGGGCCACGGCATTATAAAACATGCCAAAGCCGCTGTAATGCCCGTGGATGACCTTGTATTCCGGGTGCGCGGTAAAAAAGGCGCGCAGGTCATGCAGGTATTTCGGGATATTATTGTCCTGCCGCACCGTCAGCTTGGTAATGTGCCCGCCCAGGGCTTCAATTTCAGCATCATAAAAGCAGGGCTTATCATAGTGGTACAAAAAGTCAAACTGTACCTGGCTGCGGTCCACGGCACGGTAGACATTCATGACAAAGGTTTCCATGCCGCCAGCGTCCATGGCGGGCATGATTTGTAATACGCGGATCGGCGGCAAAGTGCGCCCCTCCTTTTGCGGCTTGCCGGGGGAACATCCACCCGGCAGCGTTTGGCATTATTCCTGTTCCAGCGCTGCCTTGCAGTTCAGCAGTTCGGCCTTTGCATCGTCCGAAAGCACAGGGTATTCGTGGCAGCTCTTCTGCAAAGCATCCAGTACAATCTCGCTGACCAGGTAGCGGGTGTACCATTTCTGGTCAGCCGGGATGGCATACCACGGGCTGTGCTTGGTAGCGGTTGCGGTGATGACTTCATCAAAGGTATCCAGATATTCGTCAAAACGCATCCGCTCTTTCAGGTCGGAGCAGGAGAACTTCCAGTTCTTTTCCGGGCGGTCAATGCGCTCTAAAAAGCGCTTTTTCTGTTCGTCCTTGGAAACGTGCAGAAAGATTTTGACCACGCGGTAGCTGTTCTCGTACAGGTATTCTTCATAGCTGCGGATCTGGCGGTAGCGCTTTTCAAAAAAGTCCTTCTTGCTGTCTTCCAGCACGCGCGGGGCCATCTGGTAGGTCTTTTGCAGGTCGTGGACCTGCACCACCAGAACGTCCTCGTAATAGCTGCGGTTGAAAATGGCAATGCTGCCGCGGGGCGGCAGAGCTTTGTTCACCCGCCACAAAAAGTCGTGGTGCAGTTCCTCGCTGGTGGGCTGCTTGAAGCTGGTTACCTGTACACCCTGGGGGTTCAGGCCGCCCATCACATGCTTTACGGTGCTGTCCTTCCCGGCGGCATCCAGCGCCTGCAGAATGATCACAAGGCCCTCGCGCCCATCGGCGTAAAAGGCGTCCTGCAGGGCGGCCATCTTTTCCAGGTTTTCGGCAGTTTTGGCCAGGATATCTTCTTTCTTTACATGGTCATCGTTGCTGTCGCAGGGCAGCTTGCGCAGCGCGCATGGGTGGGAACCATCAAACAAATAGCGGTCAGCCTTCATCCGGGCTGCCTCCTTTCTGCAAAAGGACAAAATTATACTCTCTCAGTATACCCGTTTTGGCCCCCATGTGCAACCGCAAGATGCAAAAAAGGCATTGCAGACGCGCGGCCCGCAATGCCTTTTTTCATAATTACAAAACAAAATCAGAACGTCAGGTTGCCGAACTCGGAAAGCTTCAGCTGTTCGTTGTGCTGCTCGGCCCAGTTGATGCTCCACGGGCTGCCGAACAGCAGCAGGTGGTTACCCTTCAGGTCCTCGATGCAGCGGGTGTCGCTGGTCAGGTCCAGTGTTTTGGGGTCCAGCTCGTCCGGGTCGTTCATGATCCAGCGCAGGTGCTCATACGGCAGGGTCTGCATACGGATGTCAACGTTATATTCGTTGCGCAGGCGGTATTCCAGCACTTCCAGCTGCAGCACGCCGACCACGCCGACGATAACTTCCTCCATACCGGAGCCAAGGTCGCGGAAAATCTGGATCGCGCCTTCCTGTGCGATCTGCTCCATGCCTTTCACAAACTGCTTGCGCTTCATCGTGTCCACCTGGGTCACGCGGGCAAAATGTTCCGGTGCAAAGGTGGGGATGCCCGCAAACTGCACATGCTGCTTGCCGGTGCACAGCGTATCGCCAATGGAGAAGATGCCCGGATCAAACAGACCGATGATATCGCCGGCATAGGCTTCGTCCACGATGGCGCGGTCGTCAGCCATCAGGCTGGTGCCGGTAGCAAGCTTGATGTTCTTGCCCTCCTGCACATGGAATGCTTCCATGCCGCGCTCAAACTTGCCGGAGCAGATGCGCAAAAACGCAATGCGGTCGCGGTGATTCTTGTTCATGTTGGCCTGGATTTTGAACACAAAGCCGCTGAACTGCTCGCTGCAGGGATCCACCACATCGCCGGTGGGGGCATCCTTGCGGGGCAGTGGCGGCGGGGTCAGGCGCAGGAACTCTTTCAGGAAAGGTTCCACGCCAAAGTTGGTCAGCGCGGAGCCAAAGAATACGGGGCTCAGCTGGCCGTGTTGCACAGCGTCCAGGTCAAACTCTTCGGCGGCGCCATCCAGCAGCTCAATGTCGTCAGCCAGCTTCTGGTGGTTGGCCGCGCCGATCAATTCGTCCATTTCGGGTGCGCCCAGCTCGGCGGTGATCTCGTCCACCATCTTCACGCCGTTGGCGCGGCCATCGCTTTCAAAAGCCAGCACCTTGCGGGTGTCGCGGTCAAACACGCCCTTGAACTCCTTGCCGCAGCCGATGGGCCAGTTCATCGGGTAGGTTTTGATGCCCAGGATCGTCTCAATGTTTTCCATCAGTTCAAACGGGTCGCGGGCTTCGCGGTCCATCTTGTTGATGAAGGTGAAAATGGGGATATGGCGCAGGGTGCAGACCTTGAACAGCTTGATGGTCTGGGCCTCAACGCCCTTGGCGGCGTCGATGACCATGACGGCGGAATCCGCCGCCATCAAGGTGCGGTAGGTATCTTCGGAGAAATCCTGGTGGCCGGGGGTATCCAGAATGTTGATGCACTTGCCCTGATAGTTGAACTGTAAAACAGAGGAGGTAACAGAGATACCGCGCTGTTTTTCAATATCCATCCAGTCAGAAACGGCATGTTTGGCGCTCTGCTTGCCCTTGACGGAACCGGCGGTCTGGATGGCTCCCCCGTACAGCAGCAGCTTTTCGGTCAATGTGGTTTTGCCGGCGTCCGGGTGCGAAATGATCGCAAACGTCCGGCGGCGCTCGATTTCTTCACGCAAAGTTGCCATGAAAGTCAATACTCCTTTATTCCATTGCAATGTGACTTTTTACGGTTGTCTGCTTCCGTCACATGGGGAACACTCCTCTATCACTCTGGTTTTCAGGCGGCACCTGAACTATTACAAGAAAGGTTACAAGACATACTTTTCTATTTTACTATGATTTTTAAGGGATTGCAACGCCTGATACCGGATTTTTGGCCGGTAAGGGGAGAAAAAAGCAAAATTTGATGGAAAATGCGTGGTGGGGGGGGCCATCATCCCGCCGGGGGAGAAAGGCAAATGTTTGACTGTACACCACAGATTCTAAGGCAATACTGCATAATTCTAAGTGCCGCGCCTCGCTCGCCGTAATCGGCACTTAGAATTATGCGGTATTGCCCTAAAAAATTTGTGTTGTCCCCTGCAAAATAAAATCAAAGAGCGAACATACTCGTCAGGACTTACTTATTCGCCTCCGCATGGGCGGTGGCTTCCGCCACATACCCTTCGGCATTTTTTCGGTTGGCTTCCACCAGGGCGGGGCTGGCGGCTTCACGCACTTTGGCGGGCACACCCATGGCCACCATGCCGTCCGGGACCACGGTGTTTTCCAGCACCAGCGCCCCGGCGGCCACCACGGCATTTTTGCCCACCACGGCGCCGTTCATCACCGTGGCGTGCATACCGATCAAAGCGCCGTCCCCCACCGTACAGCCATGCACCACTGCACTGTGGCCGATGGATACATTTTTGCCGATCGTTACCCCCAGGTTTGGCCCGGTGTGCAGCACGGCGTTGTCCTGGATATTGCTGTTTTTGCCAATGCGGATGGCGCCGGTATCTCCGCGCACCACCGCGCCGTACCACACGCTGCTGCCAGCGGCCAGCACAACATCCCCGGCCAGGGTGGCGTTGGGGGCCACAAAGGCTGCACTGCCAACATCCGGCGTTTTGCCGTATACTGTGATAACTGCCATAATTTTACCTCCCTGCCCGGAATAATTCTACCGCCGGGCACTGTTAGTTAAATTGAAAAACAGGCCTGTGTTTGTTATACTTTTACTATATTAAATAATATATTACGTTGCTTCAGGAAAAGCAATCAGGGGGAAACAAATATGATAAAAATGGTTTGCAGCGATCTGGACGGCACCCTGCTGCAATATGGGAAAAAGCTCATTGAGGGCGAAATTTTTGATGAGATCCGCGCTTTGCATGACCGTGGTATCCTGTTCTGCCCGGCCAGCGGGCGGCAGTATACCAGCCTACGCAAACTGTTCGCCCCTGTGGCGGACGATTGCATCTACCTGTGCGAGAACGGCGCGGTTGTCTACCGCGGTGGCAAAGTAATCGCCAAAACGCCGATGCCCCGCGCCCTGGCAGAAGAAATCGCCTGGGATTTCTGGAACAACACCGAAGACTTAGGCGAAGTGATGCTTTCCGGCGAAAACATGTCCTACCTGATGGAGCGCGGGCACGGCGTGGTGGACCGCATCAAGTTCATTGGCAACAATTATACGGTCATCACAGACCCCGCCCAGATCCCGGAGGATATCGTCAAGGTGTCCGTCTATTTGGTGGACGGCGTGGAGCCGTTTGTGGAGCGTTTTGTGCCCAAATGGCAGCAGGCCAACTGCGCCGTGGCGGGACCCAAGTGGATCGATACCACCGTGGCCAACAAGGGGATTGGCGTACAGAGCATCTGCCGTGTGCTGGGCATTGACCCGGCGGATGTGATGGCCTTTGGCGATAACTATAATGATGTTGCCATGCTGGATTTGGTAGGTCACCCTTACATTATGTCCACCGCTGCAGCGGAGCTGCGCCGGCGCTATGCAAACCATACCCCCCGGCCGGAGGATACCCTGCGTGCCTTCTTGGCCAGGCAGGAAAACTGAAACCGAGTGAATCCACAATATTGTTAAAAACATTTTGTTGATTTTGTGAAAGTTTACAAAAAACGACAGGGTAAAATGCAGTGTTTGCATTGACTTTGCTCAACATTGCTGGTATAATCAAATTGTTAAATTCTCCACAGGTTTGTTGAAAAGCTGTGGAACAGAGAGGAAGACGCATCTATGAAGCAGTTTGATTATACCATTCAGGAAGCAGTTGGCATCCATGCCCGTCCGGCCGGTTTGCTGGTCAAAGAGGTCAAAAAGTATAAGAGCACTGTTACCGTCATCAAGGGCGATAAATCCAGCAACGCGCTGAAACTGATGGCTTTGATGGGTATGGGCGTTAAGTGCGGCGATACCGTTACCGTTACCGTGGAAGGCGAGGACGAGGATACCGCAGCACCGGCACTGGAAGCTTTCTTCAAAGAGCATTTGTAATTGAATTCTTTTGTTTGCGGCACCTGCCCCAGCAAGGCCCTTACCCGGCGCTGGGGCAGGCAGCCGCATTTTGTTTTCTGCTGCATTTGGTTGTATAAAATAACCAGTCAGGATCCCATTGAACACCAAAGAAAGGACGCTTGTTATGATCAGTATTCAGGGCAAGGGCGTATCTTCCGGCGTTGGCGTTGGCCCGCTTTATTTCTATCACCGCACCAAAACCGAGATCCCCCGCTATACCGTGACCGATCCCGATGCCGAGTGGCACCGTTTCAAGGGCGCGCAGACCGCCGCCATTGAGCAGCTGGGCGAACTGGCCGAAAAGGCCCGCGCCGAAGCCGGCGATGAAGCCGCCATGCTGTTTGAGACCCACCAGATGATGGCCGAGGATCTCGATTACGAGGAAGCCATCTCCGACCATATCAACAATGAAAAGATGAACGCCGAAGCCGCGATTTCGGATACCGCAGTTCAGTTCGCCGCCATGTTTGAATCCATGGACGATTCTTACATGCAGGCTCGTGCGGCAGATGTGCGCGATGTATCGGATCGCATCCTGGGGATCCTGTCCGGTGCAGTGCAGGGCGGTATTGCTTCGGATGTGCCGGTGCTGCTGGCTGCGGACGACCTGGCACCTTCGGAAACTGTGCAGCTGGATAAATCCAAGATTTTGGGCTTCATCACTGCGGGCGGTTCCGGTTCCAGCCACACGGCCATTCTGGCCCGCACCATGGGCATTCCCGCCATTGTGGGTGTGGGCGATGCCCTGAAGCCGGAGTATGAGGGCCGCTCCTGCATTATTGACGGCGCTACCGGCAATGTGGTGATCGACCCGGACGATATGACCCGTGATTACCTGCTGAAAAAGCGGGAACAGCAGCTGCGCCTGCAGCGCCTGCTGGAGACCCTGAAAGGCCAGCCCAATGTGACCAAGGATGGCAAGAGCATCCGCATTTACTGCAACATTGGCTCCCCGGACGACGTACATGCCGTGCAGGTCAACGATGGCGGCGGCATCGGCCTGTTCCGCAGTGAGTTCCTGTACCTGAACAGCCCGGATTACCCCACCGAGGACCAGCAGTTTGAAGCCTACAAAAAGGTTCTTGCCGATATGGGCGGCAAGGAAGTTATCATTCGCACGCTGGATATCGGCGCGGACAAGCAGATCGGCTACTTTAACCTGCCCAAAGAGGATAACCCGGCTATGGGCATGCGCGCTCTGCGTATCTGTCTGACCCGCCCGGAAATCTTCAAGACCCAGCTGCGTGCCCTTTACCGTGCTTCCGCGTTCGGCAAACTGGGCATCATGTTCCCCATGGTGACCAGCGTGTGGGAAGTGCGCGAAGCCAAAAAGTATTGCGAGGAAGTCAAGCGCGACCTGAAAGCTGAGGGCATTCCCTTTGCGGAGGATGTGCAGGTCGGCATCATGATTGAAACCCCGGCAGCGGCCATCATGAGTGACCGTCTGGCCAAGGAAGTGGATTTCTTCAGCTGCGGCACCAATGACCTGACCCAGTACACCCTGGCCTGTGACCGCCAGAACAATGATCTGGGGCGTTTTTATGACCCGCACAACCCGGCAGTGCTGCGCCTGTTGAAGATGGTGACGGAGAATGCCCACAAGAACGGCATTTGGGTTGGTATCTGCGGCGAGCTTGGCGCGGACCTGACCCTGACCGAAACCTTCCTGGCGATCGGTGTGGATGAGCTGTCCGTCAGCCCGCGCGCGGTGCTGCCCCTGCGCAATGCCGTGCGCATGACCGATACCCGCGAAAGCGCACCCCGCCTGCTGGCTGCCATCGATGCCGAGTACCCGGAAACGCTGTGAGGGGCTTTACGGAGGATTTGTGTTCCTTCTTTGAAAAGAAGGAACCGAAGAAACTTTAGTATAATAGAACACAAACTTTAGTATAATAGAACACAAAAGTTAGTATAATAGAACACAAAAGATAAATAAAGGCGCATCACACAAAACCATCGTGTGGTGCGCCTTTTTGATGTTGGCTTTATAGAAATTGGTACAAGTTGAAAAACAATCTGTAAGGAACGGTCTAGACCGTTCCTTACAGAGCATTTTATAATGTGTTGCAAACCAACAAAGCATCTGTAGGGCGGGGTGCCCTCACCCCGCCGCGGAGGAACCATGCCTATCGCGGTAAACGCTGCAATTTATTTGTAGGGGACGATGCTTGCATCGTCCCGCGGAGCGTGCAACGGTAAAAATCTACCGCGCACCATCACCCCATCACCCGAATTACCCCCAGCACCAACAAATGCACCGGGTAAAACAGATAGAAAAACCAGTGCGAAAATTTCTTTCCCCGCGCCGCCCGCTGGCCATTGTACAGATACAAGATCACAAACCCGGATGCAGCGATCCCTGCCATGCTGCCGCAGGCCATCAACAAACACTGTGCGGTGGGGTAAAGCCACACGCTGCTGGTGTAATTCAGCCAGCCAAACAGCGCGGCAGAAAGCGCAAAACTGAACCGCAGTCGTTTTTGGTTCTGGCCGGACCAGCGGAAGAGCAGGGTGAACACCGGGGCCAGCAGCGCCCAGTCACAAAACAACGAACCAAAAATCAGCAGTACGATCAGCACGCCGCGCAAAAAACGGTTCCGGATGGTTTCGATACACAACAAGATGCAAAAACACAGGAACAGCGTGAACATCATGTTGAAATCCTGAAATTCCAGAATGCCGTTTTGGGCAAACGCCATCGAGAACGGCACCTGTGAAACCACACCGAACCCGAACAGCCGTAAGGCATACTGTTTGCGGCTGTGGGTGTACCGGAAGCCCTCTACCAGAAAATAGCACATGGTAATGGCGGTAAAGTAGCCGATATCCACCAGCACCTCGTACCAGAGGGTGCCCGGCACCAGAAAAATATTGGCGATGTGGTTCAGCAGCATGGCGGCTATCGCGATGTATTTGATCACATCGCGGTTCAGCACCCGCCAGCCGGGGCTTTGTGTTTGCTGTTGCAGCATTGGCAGCACTTCCTTTTTTGGGGCTTCACAGCGGCAGCGGTTATTTTTCCCGCTTAATAACAAAGCAGGGCAGGGGAGCGGTATCGGCCCAGTTGGCAAATTCGCAGATCAGCACGGTATAATCGGCCAGCGGCAGGCTGCGGAAAAACTCCGCCGCAGCCTTTTTCTCCGCATTGCCGATCACCTTGCCGCTGTACAGCACCGCGGCAAGCACGCCGCCGGGCTTCAGGGCGTCCAGCCCGGCCTGCAGCGCGGGCAGGGTGGAATCTGCCGTGGAGTGTACATCGTGCGCGGCACCTGGCAGCCAGCCAAAGTTGAACATCACGCAGTCCGCACTGCCCGGCGGGGCAAAGCGCAGCAGCTCCCGATGGTCGCAGCATTCCGCGCGGCCAATGGCAGCCATACCGTTGGCGGCCAGCAGCGCATTGGTGTTGGCCGCGGCCTGAGGCTGGATATCCAGCCCGATCACCCGGCCATTTTCCCCGGCAACGCTGCATAAAAATAGGGTATCGTGCCCGTTGCCGCAGGTGGCATCCAGATACAGTCCGCCCGGTGCCAGTGTGCTGCGCAAAAAGCGGTGGGTCAGCTCCACTGCCGTCAGATCCGGCACGCGGCGGCGCACCAGCAGCCCGCCGCGCGGCACAAAACCGAACTTTGCCGCCAGCGCCTGCGCAGCGGTATTGCCGGCATCCGGCAGTGGCGCGGTGAATTCGCTGGGGGCAGTCCGGTCAAAGCCGCCGTTCTGGCGCAAAACCTCCCGCAGCAGATAGCTTCCGTACCCGCGGCTCCGCCATTCCGGGGCAATTTCCAACGCTTCAAAACAATCGGCACAGGTAACGGCATGGCCGATGCAGCCTTTCTCTTTATATAACGAATAGACACAGCGGTTTTGTGCGTCCAGTGCCGTTTTTTCAATCCGCATGGGCAAGCTCCCCCTAATGTTTCAGTCTGCAACTGATTGTACGGCATGGGGCGGATAAAGTCAAACCACAGCCCAAACTGACCTGATTTTTGGAGATTTCACATTTCTTTCACGCAGTCACGAAACTGTTTTCACAATTAGCGGTTATACTGTAGGCACAAGGTTGAGGGAAGCAAGAAAGACAAAGCAAAAGCTTCCGCCAGACCGTGTATCACCGCCCGGCGGCCCCCAAGCGCCGTGCGGCAGAACAAAGGAGAGATTTTTCATGAGTGAATATGATTATTCGGGTCTTTATAATAATGGCGGCCCGCAGAATAATAACGGGCAGCCAGCGGGCACTCAGCCGGAACAGCCCCAGGCAGAGCAGTCCAGTTACCCCAATGTGGGCAGCAGCGGAGTGAACACCGCCAACACCGCACAGACAGATTATTCTAATTATTCCAGCCAACAGAACAGCAGCTATAACCCCCAGGGCCCCGTTGCAGGCAATGGCGGTAACGGTGGCAACGGCAATAACGGCGGCTACAATGGCTACAGCTATTCCAGCAACCCACAGCCCCCGCAGAACGAGCCCAAAAAGAGCCACGGCGGCAAAAAGGTTTTGCTGCGTGTGGCGGCCTGCATCGGTGTGGTAGCCCTTGGCTTTGGCGGTGGCTTGGCAGGAACTGTGGTTGCCAGCCGCACCGGCTTGACCGGCGGCCAGGTTGTGGTCCAGCAGGTCCAGCGTGACACCAACACGGATTCTGTATCCCAGGGCAGCACCAACGGCACCAACCTGTCGATTCAGGATGTTGCCGCGCTGGTACAGCCCAGCGTTGTGGCCATCACCACCGAGCAGATGGTCAGCACCAACACCTGGTTTGGCGGCAGCTATGTGCAGAGCGGTGCAGGCTCCGGCGTGATCATCTCGCAGGATGGTTACATTGTGACCTGTGCCCATGTGGTTTCCGGCGCAAATAACATCACGGTACAGCTGGCAGACGGAACAGAGTATACCGCAACGGTCGTTGGCCAGGATTCTACTTCGGACGTTGCAGTCCTGAAAATCGAAGCCACCGGTCTGACTCCGGCTGTGATTGGCGACAGCGACAGCCTGGCTGTTGGCGAAACCACCATTGCCGTTGGCAACCCGCTGGGTACCCTGAGCAACACCGTTACCAATGGTATTGTCAGCGCCTTGAACCGTGAAGTTACCGTTCAGGGCAACGATATGAACCTGATCCAGACCAGCGCTTCCATCAGCCCGGGCAACTCCGGCGGCGGCCTGTTCAATGCAAACGGTGAGCTGATCGGTATTGTCAACGCCAAGAGCAGCTCCAGCGATGCAGAGGGGCTTGGCTTTGCAATCCCCATCAATACCGCCATGGAAATGGCAAAACAGATGATCGAAAAGGGTTATGTTGCCCGCCCGGCCATGGGTGTTACGGTCATTACCATCAATGATGCCCAGACTGCTATGCAGTACGGCGTCAGCAATTATGGTGTGTATATCTACCAGATCGCATCCGGCAGCGGTGCCGAAAAAGGCGGCCTGAAGCTGGGTGACCGCATCATCTCCATTGATGATGTGGCAGTCTCCAGTGCATCCGATGTACAGAAGTATTGCCAGAGCAAGGAAGTTGGCGATACCGTTACCCTGCAGGTAGAGCGTGATGGCAAGGTCATCAGCTGCGAAGTGACCCTGGGCGAAAGCACCCAGTCCACCGCAACGGCTGAAAGCGGGAACTAAGTTCTTTACGGGAGTTTTTTGTCCCTTCTTTGAAAAGAAGGGACCGAAGAAACTTTAGGCAATACCGCATAATTCTAAGTGCCGATACGGCGAGCGAGGTACGGCAGAT